>JACCDZ011827705.1_pt1 | contig 12916 bp, 6 predicted proteins | sample 7449551 | NCBI WGS metagenome assembly JACCDZ01 (sample SAMN15323452, study PRJNA562643) | freshwater metagenome | isolation source: river surface water | place: USA:Blue River Watershed | collected 2017-08-18
ATATATGTTATCTTGGTCTCATATCTATTTGTAGCTATATTATATATTAATTTATGTATTGTGTACATAATAGGATCTACACCATGTAACATAACAACTTCCGGTACAGCTACATCCAGTATCTTAGTCTTCTGGTCATACGCGACACTATTGGAAAGATATTCTATTGTACTATTAACTACCGAATCTATTTCGTATGATTCTAGATTTTTTAATAAGTTTTTGGTTACTGCTATCTCTTTAGTTATGATGTCAGTCATTGTAAAGCTGTCACCATCCCTAAATTCATAAGTTTTATTAATAGCTGACGTTTTAAATACTGGTTCACGTCTAGTATATCCTGACCTAAAATCTAATACGTCACGCTTTGGGGTATTTACTTGTAATATATATTCCCCTAATCCAACATTATTACTGTCAAATATATTTTTAGCTATTTTACTTAATGTATTGTTTCGTCCGGCCTGTCGTAATAAATTTTTAAAGTTAGCGTACAACCAATATAATGATTCTTTATTAAGTACGGATACATCATCCCATAAGTCTAAATTAGATTTAAAAAACATTTCCATATGAAATGAATGTGCTGTTGCTGTACCAGCTGTACCTATCCTTATACTATGTATTCTAGGTACTATATTAGCGTATAGCACTCCTACCAATCCAGCAACGTACAAATCATCTGTTGCAAAAAAAGACATTCTCCATCTTGATATAAATGCTTTTATAAATTGCTGCAACTCTGTAATAAGATTGTATTCTTGGTCCTCTATAAAATTTCGATTATATGCCAGAATATCTCCGTCTTTAGCTGATAAAACTTTTTCTAACTCTAAACCGTACATACAACCGTGTATATACAATGTTTCAGTTGGATATGTAGCTACTAATTGGTTGTAATAGTCGCTTTGTTTAAATAATTCACGTCTGGTGTTACTATGTGATAGTAATAAATCCTTTGTAAGTTCTACTAATTCACCAGTCTCCCTTGTATTTATATAAACATTAGAATTAGTGCTGTGTTTAATACCAGCCATATTTAGAAAGTACTTCCAAGTACTTTCATCGTCGTTATTATAATCTATTCCAGTAGCTTCTTTTAAATATAAATTAGTACTGACGCCTATATCGGTTAATTTTATAAATAATGTATTTGTGAACAAATGAATAGATTTTTTGTAGTCTTCGTAGGTCACGTATATCTCCTTAGATGATATAAAGGAAAGAATAATGAAAGATAATAAAAATAATAAACAGGTACCACCTAATATTTCAGTAACCGCATTAGCTGCTGTATCCAAGTTTAATCAAGAAAACCTGAGTACTAGAGGTTATCTATATAGTCAAGATATTTTAGCTGGCTTGACAAATGTTAGTAACGATATTAAACGTAAAACACTTCCAGCTGATGATATTAAAGTATTACATCCTGAGTTTGAAATGGCTATGAAAATAGTTACATCAAGTATATTATCACCTAATGATATGACGACGTCATCTGTATCTTACGATATCGACGGAATAAAATTACCTATTGAAGTGAAATCGTCTATTTTAGCTATTTTACAAGATGCTATTGAAAGTAAATATAAACTGAGTAACAAGCTTCCAAATATAATAAACGAAGCTAAATATGAAAAAGGTGCGTATATTGAGGCTGTTATACCAGAAGCCTCTATAGATGACATTATACACAATAGAAATACAACTATTCCGGGTATAATCAATACAGATACTATGCCAGAAGGTAAATTGATTTATGGTAATGAGTTAGATACTAGTACTGTGATTACGTATGGAAATAGTAATCAAGTTAATGAACGTGAACAATTTAACTATTTACCTAATTTAGATAAAATTAATAATAAGGGTATTAGTAAAAATATAGATGTAGAGCGTGTAAAAAGTAATATATCCGGTAGTATGCTATATACTGGGTTAGAAGAAGATGGAAATGGACAATATTCATTAAGACACACAGACGGTACGACCGATACACTAGGTGTGTCTAGTGGTGATCTTGGCGTGAACTTTACTGATGACTATACCGTGTTATCTAAACCAGCATCTAAATTACGTAATATGTCTAGTTCAAATAGATATCGTAATACTATTCCTGGTTTAAAAGCTATATTACGAGGAAGAAGTACTGGAAATGAGGATGCGGTAGCATTATCTCCGTTTATGAAACAACATGTACCTGGTAGTATTAAACAGATGGTAAGTGTTCCTACTATGGGATCGGCGACTAGAAAAAGTGTAGGTGCTCCATTAGTTATAAAGTTAGACACAGAGTCAGTCATACCAATTCATAGCATAACTGATGAGAAAAATCATCTAGGTTATTTTGTATTACTGGATGGAGTTACATCATTACCTATAACTAGTGAGTTAGACATTCAGGCTAGAGAAATTAATAATAGTGCATTTGGCGCTGGGTCTGGTACAAGTAGTGGTTTAATAAATAGATCTAAATTAGCATTATTTGGAATAACCGATCAATCTACAAAACTACATGATATGGAAAATATATACGGTGATATGATACACGATATGTTACTTCAATCGTTAGAGAATTCTGACTACGAAAAAATAACAAAAATAAATAAAGATAATGATCTATATAGAGTTATGTTATTTAGAGCACTTCGTGGTCAGCGAACCAGAGTATTATTTCTCCCAAAAGAACTAGTAGCGTACTATGCTTTTGAGTATAGAAAAAATGGAACAGGCAAATCTAAGATTGAGAAACTGCAAATACTGTATACATTAAAATCAGTATTATTATTTAGCAGAGTAATGGCCTCTATAAAAAATGCTACTAATAACACTAAGGTAACTGCTACATTAGACGAGGATGACGCCGATCCGTTAGGTAGTATAGAACTTATAAAAGAATTATCGTTAATAAATAGACAAAATACTTTACCAATGAGTTTCGCTAGCATTCCGGATATGTCTACTTGGCTACAAGGCTTAGGACTATCATTTCAATTTAAGAGTGATAAATTACCGAATATGGAGATTGAAGCGGTCGAAACAAGTGGAAGTAAAACAACACCTGACTTAGCTGTGCTAGATGATGTATCTGAAAACATATCTATAGCATTGGGTGTACCATATGATATGATTAAAGCAGGATTTGGACCAGACTTCGCGTCGACATATACTAGTAGAAATCTATTATTCTCAAATGTAATTATCGAAGACCAAGGTATATTAACACCGCAAGTAGAACATCATGCTAAAATATTATTATATAATGATCAGACAGTTATTGACGAACTTGTCAAAATTATAGATACAAACTATGATAAAATATTCGCTATGCTAAATAGTGATAGCGCATCTAAAATAAAAATTAAAGAAGACGCACAACAGTCTCTAGATAATGACACTGGTGATATTTCTAAAGATGATTATATATTAGAACTAGCTATTACAATTATAGATTGTTTTAAAGTTAATTTACCTAAACCAGAACAAAATGAATCGACAGCATTAGCTAATGCATATACTGCATATAAAACCACTATAACTGATGTTATAGAATCTACATTTAGTTCTATGGCATTTCCAGCCGAATTAAGTGGTGAATTATCTTCTAGAATTGATACGGCAAAATCAATAATATTGAACTCAGCTTTAAGAGAGTGGTGTGCTAAAAATAATTACGCTGGCGATGTAGTTAATATAGTGGAAATAGATGACGACGGTAATCCTAAAATACCGTTATTAGACTCGCAGATAATAGCTGCATCTGATATAGGAAAAGCCATTATAGATGCATTTAAAAAAGCAGGGGAGGTAGTTATACTTAGTAATAAAATTAACGATGAGATTAATTCTGACTCGCCTAGCGCTACTGGTGTAACTACACCGGAAGATACTAATCAAGAAGATACTACTGTAAAGTCACCAGAACAAGATAATACAGAAGTTAATGAAACACCTGTAGATAACAGTAGTAAAGAAGACGAAGAAGAATTTGACCCAAATAAAGATTTTAAATTTTAAAATAAAAAAAATAATACACACATACGGATTAATCCGTATGTGTTGAGTTGACTATATATTTTTTAACCAATATTCGTCTTTGAATTTAATTACCATACCATATTTATCTTTTATATTGGTACTGTGTGTAGTACCATATATAATAACAGTATTTCCGTGGTTATATACACTATCTATAGATTCATAAAGATCTGGATATGAATCTTTTGTAATTTTAACGGCGTTATCTAATATGCCATTTTCTGTTAGGGATTTATATATACTTCCATGTCGTGCATTGATAGCTATTAGTGGTCTATCTAATGACTCATATTTGACCTTGATTTGTTTATCATCAACAGAAGTTTCTTGAATAAATGTATTTACAGTCCACTCCTCATATATTTTTGTCCAAACTTCTAATGCTGTATTTAAATTGTTTAGTGTCTCAGTATCGTTAGATTGTGATAGTGTTTCCTGATATTTTTTAATTTCGTAAATATCATCTATAGATATAGTGCTATCTAGTCTAATAACTAACCCACTAGCTTCAAAACATATATTAAGCGCCTCTGTCAGCAACTGTAATATATAATAATGACCATTTGCTTCCAGGCTATTTATCATCTTATCTAGGTCAACAGAATTTAGACGCGACTCTTTAAACTCATCCGGAACTTCTCCACTAGATGGGTCCAGAACACTCAGTGTTTCGGATATCTTACACTCTAGAACAACTATAGCAGCCGGTTTTAAGTATTCTGGTTCATCTGCATGTAATAGCCTATATAACTCTATATCTTCTAGTAATCTTCTCAATACCCCATATCCAGATATAACTTCATCAGTTTTAATTCGTTGTGTCACAGGCGCTCCTTCTTTTTTATCCTTATTTATAAAGACATCTATCTCACCACCACCTTGTAAATAGGCTTTTGCTCTTACAAGACCAGGAGCAGTTAACACGTTAGTAGACTTTATACAATTAGTATATGTCGTATTGTCTAACGGCGTTGTAATCTGACTATTCTGCATGACTGGCGATCTATACCTACCGACTTCGTTACCATGACTTTTTTCATGTGATTTATTTACTGTAGCGAATTGATGTTGGTTATTTCCCAGCATCGATCCAAACTGCTGTACACCCTGTTGTGTAGTTCTAGTTATATTTTGTTGCGGCATAATGTTTTGACCATTAAATGGATTATTCAATGTGCCATACGTTTGCTGCTGAAACATATTTGGTTGATTTTGCGAAACCATATTATTATTTCTCATTGCCGTCATAACGGCATCGATAGCTAATAAAGTTATAGCTATATTATTATACTCGTTTGGATCTCGTGTATTGTTCTGTCTGAATACCATATCATCCCGGTGCTTTGAAAGAACTTGAAAGTTATACTGCGGTGTGTTACCGGCTGCTAACATATCGTCCATAAGTTTTTTAGCTCTATTTTGTACTTCATTCGTAACCATCTGTTGATTAACGCCGTACTGTTGTCCATTTTGAGGATATTGATTTAAATTATTACCGAACATAGTTCTCCTTTATTTAGTAATGTGTAACATATAAATTATATATAGTCATAATTTATAACAAATAAATGTTATTCCGCCTCCTCTGTTATATTTAATTTAGCGCTACTTTCTTTAGCTGATTCATCTTCTTCTTCATTAGTCTCATTATCATTTTCTATATTTTCTATACCACTTATATCTAATAGATCTTCATCGTTTAACAATACGTCATTGACAGCACTATCACTCGTCTTGATAAGCGCGTTAATATAATCTATTTTCTTTTTTAGATCATCCGGTATCTGTACCGCACCCGTTCTAGGGTCATACACACAAAATAGATTACCTTTTAATTTTGGCGTTGGTGCTGTTTTACTAAGAAATAATATTGACCCAGTAGCCATATCATATGCATCTAGATGACGAGCTGTTTCTGGAAAAGCACTGCTTCCAGTATCTCTTCTTACACCATTTCCCCTTTCTTGTAAGTCAAAATTAGATGTTATTTTATGGTACATAGTATCTACGCTACTATCAACAGCTGATGTTGCTAGGTTCATACTTGCAGCTTTAATCAATTTAAATATGCTTTTAGTACTTACCTCGGTCTTTAATATTTTAGTTATTTCTTGTAGTGACGGTGAACCATTAGGATACTTCTCGGCTCTAGCTGTAGTTTTGATAACGAACTTATTTATACCTATTACGATATCGTGTAATAAGTAATATCTTATATCGATATACTTATTATTAATCTCACTAGAGTGTTCTTTTGAAGATAGTGACCATTCCGTATATTTTTCTAGTATATAAGACATTAAATCAAATATATCATGGATATATCGGTCGGTCATTTCGTTAACTTTTTCCTTATGATATGGATCTAAATATACATTTAATAGTCCAAAGTGATTATTCATATCCTTTGTTATTTTTTCTAAAGTAAATGAACCTTTATAGGCTAATCTTCCAAGTATAACTCTCCATAAGAATATTTCATCTTGCAAATTCTCACTCTGATAACTATTAACAATATCTCTTGTGTTATTTGGTATAGGTTCTAGACTATATATTAGACCAGATATAAAGTTTTCTAGATACACCGTGATAGGTATAGACTTTTCAATACATATTTTGATAGGTGTACCTACATAATTGGCTTCTTTATGACTACGTGGTCTTATTTTAGTAGATTCGTAAACATTATAGTTATCTCTTACGTCCTGAGTTAATTCTTCATCTGTGAATAATACTTTATCTTTACCTATACCAAAGTATTTTTCAAAACACATTCTTAATCCATATTTACCAGTTAAATATAGACTAATAGGAGTTAACGTACTACTTCCTATTTCATTAGTAACAGTCGCTTCATTAACTTTTAACACCGGAGCATGCACTACATGAACTGGTTTCTTCTCTCCGTTACATAATATATTACGTATATCTGACCTAAATAGTATTTTGTCTATAAATAATCGACAGAAGACACCTTTCGGTGTTGGTGATAAAACCTTATCCGATATGATCGGAACTATATGATATGTTGTTCCAGAAACTCTAAACAAGTTACCTGTTCTAGAAAATGGTAGATACAAGGGCTGTTCTATTATATCGTTAAAGTATTTAAATTTAAATACAACAATATACATATCACTAGGAGCTAAATCGTATATTACTTTCCCATCTCCTTGCGGCGCATATTGTGATTTATACTCTTCTTCCGGAGATAACTTACAATATCCCAAGTATACAATCGGAACATTTACAGGTAATGTCTTTATAACTTCCTTAATATATTCTGATAAGAACTCTGGAAAGTTTTTCATAATAAAACCAGCTACCCCATCAACAATACATGAGCTAAATTTATACGACGTTTCGGAAAGCGCGGTGAATAGAATGTTGTTCATACCAATCCATTTACATAATTTTTTTAATAAAACTAGCGGCTACTGTTGCAAAATCAACGGCTTGTTTACGATCAGAGTGATCTACCTTTTTGGTTTCTATAAATACTTCATGTTCAAATTTTTTATCGGTTATATGTAAAGCATATAAAGCTTGAAATACTTCCATAGCTCTTTTTTCATTTCGTATTATACCTTCTTTTTTCCATTCCAATAATATGTGGTTGAATTTTATTTGTTCTATTTCTAGCTCTTTTTTATATTTTGCCATAGATACTTCGGAATCAAGTTTAGCTTGTTTTAATTTTTCTTCTTCTATACCTAATTTAGTAATTTCGATTTTTGCTTTCAAATCTCCATCACTATCCGCTAATTTAGGACAATTATAAATACCATAATCCTGATAACTACTAGGAAATATCTTTGTGATATCTTTATAATCACTATCTAGTCTAGATATTATGATATCTGTGGAAGACGTCATATCTAAGTCTTTTCTAGGTAATATTTTTATCTTTTGCCTACCTATTTTTAAGTAATATGGCGATGACGATTCATTATCTATAATGTCTATTTTTATTAAAACACTACTATCTGTTTTTGATACTTCACCTGTATTATCCTCGACTAGTCGATACGTTTCATTTATGTTTGGTATATCACCAAGTATAAATGTAAGTTTAGTATTGCTTTCATATACGGTCAGTTCGGAGCGTAAGATATCATACGGAATATATCGTATTGTTCTTAGGGTCACATCACGTTCATTATTAGTTAACTTGAGTAACGCTTGCTTTGTAAACTCGGAGTGCTCCAATATAGAATTATAATGTTTAAGTAATTTTGCACTAGCGTGTTTATCACCTGTGTGTATATGGTTATATTCCACTATGTATACCCCGCCGTCGGTACCCATTGGCTTATGCCTAGCTAACTTTAATAGTTTTGATTTATTGTCAATATATGTTATAGGATGTATTGTTGTGTTAAATACATACATCTTATAATCAGGATCTTTATAATCGTGATCATGATAAGGCGTTGTATCCGTTCCCCTTTCGGTTATTCCTTTAAATATACTATCATTTTTATCTTGATGTTCTGAAATATTACTTGGTGCTTTATACGCATATATACCTGGTCTCATGTTAGTTCCTTGGAAATTGTTATAACTAAATAATATATATTTATTTTATATTAGATATAAGCTACATCACTATACACGGCATATGCCGTGTATAGTGATAATGTAGTATGATGTTAAATAGTTTTAATTCCTACTTTTCCAGATGTTACTGCTTCGATACCAGTAATACCGATCTCTGCACCAACATGTAGTATTGCGTAATGGTCGTATCTAGGTTGAGTTTTTAGACTTTTCATAGATGCTTGATTCACGGCTCCCGTTTTTAGTACGTCATATGTAATAGGCATACTTTTTAAGCACACACCATAGCTTAGTAGATCCGGTGTTGTCGCCCTGTCTACAGTCTCCCTTGAGAATACTGCATACATAGTGCCTTTCAATCTCGGGTCTAGTGTAGCGACCACTTTAGCCACGAAAACACCACCAAGATCTATCGTATCGATACCTTCATCGACTAGATAATTCTTGATATACGGATCTGTTCCAACAAGAACTTCAATTTTAGGTGTAGCCCCAAACCCTGCCAACGCTTGTATAGCTAACATATAGTTACTATCAATAGCCATTTTAAGTACAGTAGATGTCAAAATATTGATCAATGCCGCTCTAATATCTTGTTTTCTATTTGTAGATGTTAAACTATCTACAACAGCAGAAAGATCATATGATTCTGTTATTTTAGTAGGGTCGACATAATGAACACACATATCTTGTGTACTAAGCGCCGTTAATGTAGTTGCATTTGAAACATATTGGTCCATAGCATTAAAGTGATTAATCAAAGTTGTTACAGCATTCTGTGCCATCTGCGCGCCCAAAGCGATGTTAACAGAAGTTACTTTGTTTAGGTCAGTTTGCCCGTCTCCGTACGGAACTGGATTTGCTGGTCCTTGTATTTCTATAACTTGTTTGTTTGCCGCTCCTAGGAAATAATTAAACGTATCGGTTGTTAAAAGCTTTCCTGAAATTTTTTGTCCTGCATCTAGTCTATATGCTTCTATTTCATATCCACCGTGAACTACAGTACTAAACAATTCAATAATTTTAATGTACGTACTGTCAGTTGGTAGTAACGCAACTCCATTATTGTCTCTGATCGTAACAACCGTAAATTCAGGCTTAGTCAGTTGACCATTAGCTGTAAATACGTTTATATCCCCTGATAATTTAAACGAAACCTCTACTTTATGGTTCATCAGTGCTGGTTGCGCTTGTATAATAGTACTATTACCACCATTAAATAACGACTGATTCAAATCAATAATGGTTCGTACCTTTTGGTTATTGATAGTGAGTTGACCTTTTTGTCCTAGGTTATTACCGCCGGCGTTTACATATTGCAAGTTAGGAAGTGTACTCACATCCATAACGAATCGCTCAGTTACACTATTCCCACCCACTGTTCCAGTTAATGAATAGAATAGTTTTGTTACTTTAGCATTTCTCTCCATTTGTTCTTGGTTTGTAGGCGCCGCGTCTCTTAACTCAGCTTCTGATGCTGATAGTGTAATGAGATCACCCTCAACACCATATTTTAATGGAGCTGATGTGACAAGCTCACCATTTCTTGTAACTGTATGACTATAATCTGAGTTTAGAAATGCATCATTGACACCAGATCTATATACCGGTATCATTTTTAGTTGGTTATCCGACAGTAGTTGAACATTGAACATATTCTTAATCAAAGGACTTCTAGTATTCTCGATCGGGTCACCTGATTTTTTTCTAGTTTCAACTTTGTAGAATGATGAAGTTTCCACCCTAATGTACATTCCAGATACAGATGGGTCAATCTCGATAGGCGGAAAGAATGCCGTTCCAAATGGATCTTGGTGATTACCAAATAATCCTGTGGCAATAGTGAATCCAGTTTGGATAGACAGTTCTTGACCCGCAAACTCTTCTAGACCAGCCTTCGATATGCTACCCAGCATAACTGCATCTTCAGCATACTCCCTGTTTAATTTAACAGTACCTATATTTTTAACAAAATCATTACCTAGACCAGATAGTCTGGCTGCCGCAGTTAGCCTAGTATCAAATCCTGGTGATGACATAAGTCTAGATAATGCTTGATCTTCTTCAAGACCCAACATGTCGCTTTTATTGGCATCTTTGTTATGTTGTGAGGACATAGTTCGGTATATTGACATAGCTTTTGTTTTCATATCATTAGCACTAGATACTAGACTTCTAGCACCATCTGTAGGGATACTATTTAAACCCTCAATAGAGAAATCCTCTATACCAGCAATCGCAGTACTAGATATCTTACTACCTGTTGCGTCTACAGATTTTAAGAATGCAGCTACAAAATTATCTTGTGACGTTAATTTTGACATTTGTGTTACCTCTTGTTTTAATTGTTAGAAAGCTTATCTCTAATATATATTTTAGAGATATTATGTTCGGATATATTACTCATACCCTCTTTAATAAGAGTCGATAGTATATCATCACACAAAGAGATCCGGATCTCTTTTATATCGGATAACATATAATTTCCAAAGCCTTTGTTCATTACAATTATTATTGTACTCACTGTAGATATTATCTTATATGTATCAGTAATATTAGATACATTACCTATAAACAATTTAACGATATTACGATAACTTTCATCCACCATATTATCGGGTACATCTTTAAAGTAATGTAACCATCTTCCTGTCATCTCACCAATGCCATCAAATATAGATCTATGTAATACGGTATTTATAGTATACATATCTTTTAATTCTTCTATGGAAAATTTATTTTCTAATATAGTATGTATTCGACGGTCTAAATCATGATCGCTACCAGTATCTCCAGCGTGACTATATAGTACTCCTAGATTTTCTATTGTTCCCTTTTCACACTCAAGAGCATTATACATATAGTACGGCATAAATATTACTTTTTTACTAATGGGTCACCTCCAATTGAATTATCAATAAACTATTTTTTTCGATATATGATATTTGATAAAACTATTAAGGTAATATATGGAATACAGTGATATATTAATAAAATGTTTACAGCTATTATGGATAGAAAAAAAACTAAAGATATCTGATAATAACAGTAACGACTTAATTAAAACAACTATGTCGCTTATAAAAGAAGACTCGCAATCAATGGGTCCAGAATTTGAGATGATAAATGGTTTAAAAAAACTTATAATAAATATGATGAGTTCTCCGGATGGATACGATTCGATTAGTTTATTAAATACACTAGCGGTGATATTTAAAGAAAAAAATACATTATACAAGAATATAGAAAAATACATAACAACCGATACTTCTGAAAAAGTAGCTACTTCTAATATGTTAACACTAAGAACTAGCATTAATAATTTTTATAAAGAAGAAAAAGCTAAGGATACTATAGCTAAAATACACTATGCGCTAGTTATGAATAAAACTGGTAATAACACAGTTACTGAATATTTAAAGGTAGCTTTGGAAGAGCTTAATACATATTTGGTCGCTTCAAAACTGTCTGATCCAGCTATTGTAGACGAAGTCGATATAACGGATATAGATGTAGTTTCTAATATTATGGAGAAGGCTAAAGATACCGTCATAGGTACATCTAGATTAAAATCAGGATGGCATGCGGTTAATAGTATGACTCAAGGTGGTTTTAGAAGAGGGGAATTTGTATTAATAAATGCGTTACCGCATAATTATAAATCCGGTATGGCTCAATCATTAACTATGCAATTTGCTTTACATAATATTCCTATTTTAGACAATGCGGATAAAAAACCATTAATTCTATATATTTCATTTGAAGATAATAGCGATATCTATTTAGGATTTATGTATAGATATTTATATATACAAGAATTTGGTAATACACCAGATCTAACTGATATAACACCAAGACAGATGGCGGAGTATATTAAAACTAAATTATCTGTTAACGGATATCATGTTAAAATGCTACGTGTTAATCCGTCTCTCTGGACGTATAGAGATCTATTAAATAAATTACTAGAGTTCGAGGCTAGAGGATATGAAATACACGCTGTTATAACAGATTATCTAGCTAAACTACCAACTACCGGGTGTGATAAATCTGGCGCACAAGGAACTGACCTTGTCGATATGTTTAATAGAATAAGAAACTTCATAGGTCCTAAAAGAATTCTATTTATAACACCACACCAACTTAGTACAGACGCTAAATCACTTATTAGAAATGGTATACCTGAGGCCTCATTTGTTAAAGAGATAGCTAATAAAGGCTACACTGAGAAATCTAAACAAATAGACCAGGTAGTAGATTTAGAGATATATCAACATAAGGCCTATATTAATAGGAAACCGTATCTAACATTATTTAG
>JACCDZ010644194.1_pt1 | contig 12911 bp, 10 predicted proteins | sample 7449551 | NCBI WGS metagenome assembly JACCDZ01 (sample SAMN15323452, study PRJNA562643) | freshwater metagenome | isolation source: river surface water | place: USA:Blue River Watershed | collected 2017-08-18
AAAGATTTTGGCTGGGGGACTAGGAATCGAACCTAGGTAGTCAGATCCAGAGACTGACGTCCTACCGCTAGACGATCCCCCAACCGGTCCACACAGTAATATAAGCTTCTCTACTGCGTCAAGATCGATGCTGATTCTTGACCGGCCGATTCTCAGGATCTGGAGGCCTGCTCGATCCCCTTGCGAAGTCGGAGCAAGGTGCGATCGCGGCCTAGCACCTCCATCACCTCGAAGAGACCGGGGCTTGCCGTCCGTCCCGTCAGGGCCACCCGCACCGGCTGGGCCAGTTGCCCCATCTTGATCCCCTCTTCCTCGACCAGTTGCTTAAATGACTCTTCCCACTCCTGCTTGGAAAACGTGGGAAAGGCTTCGAATCGGCTCAGCAGTTTGGCTAACACCGGCGCATGAGTGGCCGTGAGGAATTTCTTGGCCGCCTCTTCGTCACACACGACCGCCTGGCCGAAGTAGGGTGTCACCCAGTGGACCATCTCCACCAATGTCTTCGTTCGTTCCTTCACCAAGACGACCAGCTGCGCGAGCCATTCGGTCGACACGGCACGAACCTCCTCTTTGAGTCCGGCCTGCTCAAGAAGCGGCACGAGCGCCTGAGCAATCTCAGCCGGAGGGCTGGTCTTGAGGTATTCAGCATTGAGCCACAGCAACTTGTCCGGATTAAACACAGCCGCCGAGGTCTGCACATTCTTCCAGGAGAACTTCTCGATCAGTTCTGCGCGCGAGAACAGCTCCTGATCGCCATGCGACCAGCCCAAGCGAACCAGGTAATTGACCATCGCGTCGGGGAGATACCCCATGTCCTTGTAGGCCATGATCGAGGTGGCGCCGTGCCGTTTCGACAACCTTGCCTTGTCCGGTCCAAGAATCATCGGTAAATGCCCGAATCGCGGCAACGGAAATCCCAGCGCCTGAAAAATTGGAATCTGGCGCGGCGTATTCGTGAGATGGTCATCGCCCCGCACCACATGGGTAATCCCCATCAAGGCATCGTCCACGACGACGGAGAAATTATAGGTAGGATACCCATTGGATCTGAGAATGATGACATCATCCAGAATCTGGTTGTCGAACACCACAGGGCCCTTGATCAAATCATCGACAACCGTCTGCCCGTCCTGCGGAGCCCTAAAGCGGAGCGCCGCTTCCCCGGTCGGTTTTGTCAGACCGAGATTCCGACACCGGCCGTCATACTTGGGCGATCCGCCTTTGGTTTCGGCCTCTTTTCGACGCGCCTCCAGCTCTTCCGAGGAGCAGACGCACCAATAGGCATGGCCTTGCTCGAATAATCGCATCGCGTGTTCACGATAGAGATCCATTCGCTCGGTCTGCCGAAAGGGCCCTTCGTCCCAATCCAGTTTGACCCAGCGCATGCCGTCAAGAATGGCTTGAATGGAGTCATCGGTAGAACGGCTTTGATCGGTGTCTTCAATGCGAAGGACAAAGACCCCGTTCTGCTGCCGCGCAAACAGCCAGTTGAACAAGGCCGTCCGTACCCCGCCGATATGCAGAAAACCTGTCGGACTGGGCGCAAATCGAACCCTGACCTGACTCATCGCATCACCGTAGTTCGTGTGGAATAGTAAACGGGGCGCTATCTATAACATGGCGTTGGAATGATGTACAGAACTGGCCTGTTCCATTCTGAATCCGTTTTTGTTAAGAACAGACCATGGCCGAACCAACACAGATTGCCGAAATCATCTCGCTCACGACCCTGACTCCGCATACGACGGAACTCGTGCTCCGCCCGATCGAGCACCCGCTGTCCTTCAAGCCCGGGCAGTGGATCTCACTGCAATTGCCGGTCGGAGACCATCCGCCATTGAATCGTGCCTACTCGTTGGCGGAACCGCCGTCTACCGCCGGCCACCTCACACTGCTCTTCGACCACGTTCCGGGCGGGAAAGGATCAGGCTATCTCTCGTCGCTCAAGCCGGGCAATCGCATTCCCCTGTCAGGCCCTTATGGCCACTTTGTGCTGCCCGACTCGGAACCTCAGCACTTGCTGTTGATCGGACGCTACTCAGGGCTTGTCCCACTGCGCTGTATGATCCGCTCACTGGCTGGCCAGGGATCGCTCCCTTCGAGCACGCTGATCGCCCAGGCGCCCACCACTGCCGAACAGCTCTACCATGAGGAATTCATGGCCCTGGCGGCAAGCCAATCCAATTTCCGGTATCTGCCGTTTGTCAACGAAGGCCCAGAGAGCAATGCCGAGACTGTGGATGTGATCAAACAAATCGCGGGAAACGGTCGGCGGGTGACCCCCATGATTGCCGGGGTCAAAGCATTTGCACGCCCATTGCGGGCACTGTTGATGGAACTGGGGTTCGATCGGCGGGAAGTGAAGCTGGAAACGTACGACTGATACGACCGCTATACGACCTGCACTCCATCTCTTTGCCTTCAGTGCCCTTCTTTCGCCAGATTCTTGTTGATGGCAGGAATTTCTACCACGACTTCCACCGTTCCATTCGGCACACATTGGCAGCCGAGTCGGGACTGCAACGTCGTGACGGGCGCTTCGTCCAACTGGTCGAACTCGTCATCCGTCCCCTCATTGCACGTCTCCAAGCCTTTCTTCACCATGACATGACAGGTGGAGCAGGCGCAGACGCCACCGCACACATGTTCCAGGTCGATCCCATTGCCCATCGCAATGTCGAGAATACTTCCCGGCAGGCCCGTAGGACCGTACGGAATCTTGTCCGGTTGTACCTCAACCTTCTTTTCCGTTTTGTCGGGAAAAATGAAGGTCACGGTATAAGATTTTTGCGGCAGCTCCACGTCTGCCTTTTCAATATAGGGATTTGTCCCACCCATGTTGCTTAGCCCCTTTTGTCATGCATGTGGTGCAATGTATCGTGCTGCTTCCGTATCACTCGTCGCAAGCCTCCAGAGAGCGACATTCTTACTTATTCCGCCCCTCCGCTCGCTTGACAGGCCCAAAGACCACATGATACCTTTTGTACGACTGATTTGATCGGAGATCATTATAGTCTCCGACTTGAAGGATCGGCAATAGGCCCATGCTGAAATTATCGAAAAAAGCTGACTACGGGTTGATGGCACTCCAGCACATCGCCTCTAACCAATACGGCGATGTCGCCCAAGCTCGCGTAGTAAACACAAAGGAAATCGCCGAGGAATATCACATTCCGGTCGAATTACTTGCCAAAGTTCTCCAGACCCTCTCCAAGAGCGGAATCATTGAGAGTCATAACGGCCCCAAGGGCGGCTATCTGCTCGGCAAGAATCCGCGTGAGATCACGATTGCCCACGTACTCGAAAGCCTGGAAGGTCCACTCGGTATCATGGACTGCTCACACGAAAAAGACGGCGATGCCTGCATGCAGCGCGAGCACTGTAACATTCGGACCCCGTTGCTGAAAATCCAGAGCAGTATTTATCAGCTTCTCAACAATATGACCTTGCAAGATATGATGGGGGGCACCCCACTCATCACCATTCAATCCGTCGCGACGGAACAACAAGGAGTCGAGCGATGAAGTTCCCGATCTACCTGGATAACCATTCGACCACCCCGATGGATCCACGGGTGCTGGAATCGATGCTGCCCTATTTTACGGAAAAATTCGGGAACGCCGCCAGTCGCAACCACGCCTTCGGATGGGATGCCGAAGAAGGTGTCGAAGCCGCGCGAAAACAGATCGCCAAGCTCATCCATGCGGATGCCAAGGAAATTGTCTTCACCAGCGGCGCCACCGAATCGAACAATCTAGCGCTCAAAGGCGTCGTCGAGATGTATCACGAAAAGGGCGACCACATTATTACGTCGTCCACCGAACATCGCGCGGTGTTGGACACGGCCAAAACCCTTGAAGCCAAACGCGGGGTCAAGGTCACCTATCTGCCGGTCGATAAGTTCGGCATGGTGAATCCGGAAGACGTGCGGAACGCCATCACCGACAAGACCATCTTGATCTCCGTCATGTTCGCCAATAACGAGATCGGCACCATCAACCCGGTCAAAGCAATCGGGAAGATCGCGAAGGAAAAGGGCATTCTATTTCATTGCGACGCGACTCAGGGCGTCGGAAAAGTCCCGATCGATGTTCAGGACATGGGTATCGACCTGATGTCGTTCAGCGCCCATAAGATCTATGGCCCCAAGGGCGTTGGCGCCCTCTATGTCAGGAAGAAAAATCCTCGTGTCCGCATTGCAGCACAAATGGATGGGGGCGGCCATGAACGGGGCATGCGATCCGGCACTCTTCCGGTACCCTTGATTGTGGGGTTCGGAAAAGCCTGCGAACTGTGCGAGCAGGAAATGTCCGCAGATGGCGCGCGACTCTCCGTCATGCGTGACCGGCTCCATGCGACCATTACGAAGGCGCTGGAAGAGGTCTACTTGAACGGTCATCCGACCGAACGCCTCCCGCACAATCTGAATATTTCGTTTGCCTACGTCGAAGGCGAGTCCCTGCTGATGGGCTGCAAGGAAATTGCTCTCTCGTCCGGCTCGGCCTGCACGTCAGCAACCCTGGAGCCCTCTTATGTGTTGCGTGCATTGGGTGTGGGAGCGGAACTCGCGCATTCCTCCATCAGATTCGGCCTGGGACGGTTCACGCTCGACGAAGAAGTGGACTATGCCGGAAAGAGAATTATCGAAGTCGTGACCAAGCTCCGGGAAATGTCACCGCTGTACGAAATGGCAAAGGAAGGCATTGACCTGAAATCCGTGTCATGGGCAGCACATTAACCTGAAACTTCACTACTGTGAGCGATACATTCGGAGGACACCATGGCCTATAGCGAAAAAGTCGTCGACCACTTCAACAACCCCCGTAACGTGGGGAGTTTCAAAAAAGAAGAAGATGGAGTCGGCACCGGTATCGTCGGCGCCCCGGAATGCGGCGATGTCATGAAACTCCAGATCAAAGTTGAAAACGACACGATCGTGGACGCCAAGTTCAAGACCTTCGGTTGCGGCTCCGCCATTGCCAGCTCCAGTCTGGCCACCGAATGGCTCAAGGGGAAAACGGTGGAGGAAGCCGGCAAGATCAAGAACACCGATATCGTGCAGGAGTTGAATCTGCCCCCCGTCAAGATTCACTGCTCCGTGCTGGCTGAAGATGCCATCAAAGCAGCCCTCGCAGACTATCAAAAGAAAGCCGACTCGAAGTAACGACAGGAAGGAGCGCACTATGGACGCCACCACGAATACCGATGCTCAAGCCCCGGTCATCACTCTGAGCGACGCAGCCCTGAAAGAGGTCAAACGTCTCATCAATGTCCAAGGCATCGAAGAAGGCGGCCTCCGCTTAGGCGTCAAGGGAGGCGGTTGCTCCGGCCTGAGCTACACCATCAATTTCGACGAAAAGATCGGCCAGTACGATCAAGTGTACGAATTCGACGGCGTCAAGGTCATTGTGGATGCCAAGAGCGCCATTTACCTGCAGGGCACCCAGCTTGATTTTCAGAAGGACCTGATGGGCGGAAACTTCAAATTCGTGAACCCCAACGCCAACAAGACGTGCGGCTGCGGGGAATCCTTTTCGGCCTGAGCGAGCGACAGCCCATGAGCGGACATATTCATAACACCGATGATCGACGCGAGCTGCAGATGGCTCGCAGCATGTGCTGGCATTGCCAGTCCGAAATGGCTGGAGAGTACTTTTGCGACCGTTGCGTGAAAGTCCAACCGGTCTCCAAGGATCTGGACTATTTCACCTGCTTTGGGCTGCCACGGCGCCTCGCGATTGATCCGCAGACACTGGAAACCAAGTTCTACGAGTTGAGCCGGGCATTCCATCCTGACTTCTACCAGAATAAAAGCGATGCGGAGCAGACCATCAGCCTCGGCAACTCGGCCATGCTGAACACCGCCTATCGCACCCTACGAGACCCGATTCAACGAGCCGAATACCTATTGGACCTCGAAGCGGGCTCCGTGAAAGATATCCGGACGACACCGCCGGCCGATCTCTTCGAAGAAATTCTCGAGTTGCAGGATACCCTCGATGAGTTCCGCGCCAGTGATCGCGCCTCCGAAAGTGCGTCTACCCTCCGCACGAAACTCCACGCTGATCGCGCCACACTTGAGCAACGGCAACGGGATATGGAAGCCCAACTCCAACAGCTTTTCAGCCGGTGGGATGCACTGCAGGATCGTGGCGAGGCCACGGAGCAGGCACGCGCTGAGCGCGGCCGCATTCTCAAGGAAATGCGGGACATCCTGTCCAACCGCACCTACGTGAACAACATCGTCAACGATCTCGTCGCAACGATCGCCTAATCATTATGGCACGCATTGTCGGCATCGACCTCGGCACGACCAATTCCCTTGTCGCTTACATGGATCATGGCACGCCACGCGTCATCTCGGCACGCCACGAACGCGCGATGGTCCCCTCTGTCGTCGCGCTGACCGACAACGGACTCATTGTCGGCGACCCGGCCAAAGAACATCTCACCAGAAATCCCGAGCGCACGGTCTACTCCGTCAAACGGTTCATGGGCAAGAGCCTGGCCGACGTCCAAAACGAACTGGCCTACTTTCCCTACACGCTCACAGAAAAAGGTGGCGTCATCCGGATCAAGCTGGGAGAGAAATCCTACTCCCCACCCCAGATCTCTGCCATGATCCTGAAAGAACTCAAGCTCCGTGCTGAAGCCTTTCTGGGAGAAAGCATCACCAAAGCCGTCATTACCGTGCCTGCCTATTTTAACGATAGCCAGCGGCAGGCGACCAAAGACGCAGGCATGATTGCCGGACTTGAAGTCTTGCGCATCATCAATGAACCAACCGCTGCCTCACTGGCCTACGGGTTGCAAGAAAAGACGCAGGGCACCATCGCCGTCTACGACCTGGGCGGTGGAACGTTCGATATCTCGATCCTGAAATTAAAAAACGGGATCTTTGAAGTGCTCGCCACAAATGGCGATACGCATCTCGGCGGCGACGACTTCGACCAGTTGATTGCCGACCTGTTCCTCGCTGACATCCGCACGCAGTATGGACTCGATCTCAGCACCTATTCCGACCATATGCAGGCAGTCCGCCTGGAAGCCGAGCGCGCAAAGATTCGCCTTTCAGAAGAACTCAAGACCGCCGTGAGTCTCGACCTCCCGGAAAGTAAGGGCCGGTTTACACGCGAACTCACACGCGATCAACTTGAAGGGCTCTGTACCGCATTGGTTGAGCGTACGCTGGGTCCCTGCCGCCTGGCCTTGAAGGATTCGGGGTTAACTCCGGGCGACATCGATGAAGTCGTCCTCGTCGGCGGCTCGACACGCATGCCGCTGGTTCGCCAACGAGTGCAGGCCCTCTTCGGGAAACGACCGCACTGCGAGCTGAATCCGGACGAAGTGGTTGCGCTCGGCGCTGCGGTGCAGGCCGATATTCTGAGCGGCGGCACGACCGATATGTTGCTGTTGGATGTGACCCCCCTTTCATTGGGTATCGAGACAATGGGCGGGGTCATGAGCAGTCTGATCAGACGAAACACCACCATCCCCGCCAGCGCCAAGGAAATGTTCACCACCTATGTGGACGGCCAAACCGGGGTGGACATCCATATTCTCCAGGGCGAACGAGAGCTGGCAAAGGATAACCGCAGCCTGGCCCGTTTCCGTCTCAAGGTGCCGCCATTGCCCGCGGGAGTTCCACGCATTGAAGTGACCTTCTTGATCGATGCCAATGGCATCCTGAATGTCATGGCCAAAGACATGCGGACCGGAGAGACCCAATCGATCGAGGTCAAACCGTCATACGGATTATCGGATCAAGAAGTCGAACGGATGATCGAAGATTCGTTCAAGTTCGCCGCAGACGATGTCAACGCGCGAAAATTGATCGAAGCCCGACTCGATGCGGGAGCCCTGATCACCACGACCGAAAAATCGTTGGCCGATGGCGGGCATCTCGTCGCCACAGGGGACGTCGAGGCCATTCGCACCGCCCTCTCGGCCCTGGCGACCGCCAAGGACGGAAGCGATCCCCGTGCCATCCGCGCACGCATGGCTGACATTGAGCAGGCAGCCAAAGGCCTCACCGTGGCCATGCTGGACGATTCCCTGAAGCAAGGGCTCCAAGGCAAAAAAGTCTCTGACGTGACGCAATCCTGAACACGAGGAACTGCAATGGATTTGAAGTGGAGTGACGCTGAAGAACTCGCCATTCGTTTGGTAGAGGCCCACCCGACCACCGATCCCCTCACCGTCCGCTTCACCGACATGCATACATGGATCGTCGCCCTCCCAGAATTTAAGGACGACCCGAAGAAGTCGAACGAAAAAATTCTCGAATCCATTCAAATGGCCTGGCACGAAGAATATCAGGATTCCCAGTCCTGATCGGCCAACCGAACGTCCTTCACCACACATCTCACAGCAAGGCCGGCGCCAGAGCGACGACCGTCACAGCGCTGTGCCAGAATGAGAGAAGAAGACTGGGGCAGGAAACTTGCCCGGCGTCGGGCTACGGCTCGACAGAAACTGGGGCACTGTCCTGCAATTGGTCCAGCTTATAGAACTCGGTGGGATCGATCTTGGATCCCGCACTCTTGGTTGGCTCAGTCCCTTTGGTAAAGAGCTCCACGGTGCCGTGCTGCTCGTCCTGATCAGTGAGGAGAGCCGTCGTGGGATCCACCTTCACGAACATCACCCCGTCTGGAATTTCAAACGGCACAACCGGCAGTTGCTTGAGCGCATCTTTCATGAACGCGATCCAGATCGGTAAGGCCGCATGCGCGCCGGATTCCGTTTCACCTAAGGGGCGACGATCATCGAAACCCACCCAGGCCCCGGTCGCCAGATTGGGCGTCGAACCGATGAACCAGGCATCGGTGAAGTCATTGGTCGTCCCGGTTTTTCCCGCCACCGGCCGGTCAATGACAGCCTTGGCCGCCACACCGGTTCCACGTTGAATAACATCTTCCATCATATTCGTAATGAGGTATGCCGTTTCGCGGGACACGACCTGACGCGGCTGAATGGCCGCCTGATCCAACGTGCGACCGCCACTGTCCTGCACGCTTGCCACCGCATAAGGCTCCACCCGCATGCCCTGGTTGGCAAACACACCGTACACTGACACTAACTCCATGAGCCCCACGCCGGACGAACCCAACGCCAGCGAAAGATCGGCAGCCAGCGGACTCACAATACCGACCGTCCGCGAGAAATCGATCACGTTGCGAATGCCCACTTTATCCAGGAGACGCACGGTCGCGAGATTGTGAGAATGAATCAGCGCTTCCCGCAAACTCACAATGCCGTGGAACCGCTTGCCGTAGTTTTCAGGCTTCCACGTCTTATCTTCTTCCTCCTGTTCGTACACCACCGGGGCATCCAGCACCACCGTAGCCGGACTCATACCTTGGTTCATCGCCGTGGCGTAGATGATCGGCTTGAACGAGGACCCGGGCTGACGGCGCGCGAGCACCGCACGATTGTATTCGCTCCGCGCAAAATCATACCCGCCGACCATGGCGCGGATCGCGCCTGTTTTGGGATCGACGGCCACCAACGCGCCTTCGACCAACGGAGTCTGTTCCAATCGCAGATGCACCGTCTCCTTCTCAAGCTTCTTCACTCCGACCTCGATCACATCACCGAGTGCCAACAGTTGCTTGAGGTTTTTGATCGGAGTCGCATCCTTCGTGGGATCCTTGCCCTTGAGATACTTGGTTGCCCAGGCCATATCGTCGAAGGCCAGCCGACCGGTGCTACCGCCGATTTGGACCAGCACGTGGTCTTTGGCGATCTTCGTCACCACCCCTTCCATGATATCCCCCTCCGCAAGCTTCACCGAGGGATCGGGTGCCGGCACTTCCAAAGTCGTCGGATCGACGGTGCGGAGCGGACCGCGCCAGCCCTGACGCTTATCGACCTCGCGCAATCCATGAAACACAGCGGTTTCAGCCGCTTTCTGCATATCGGCATTCAACGTGGTGAACACTTCCAATCCGCCCTTGTACACCATCGCTTCACCGAACTTGGCCACCAGCAATTGCCGGATATACTCCACGAAATAGGGTCCGAGATGTTCGCTGCCAGGACGGCGGAAGTTCAGCTTTTCGGCTACGGCTTGTTCGCGATCGGCGGCATTGATGAAACCTGCCTCCGCCATGCGGCTCAACACATGCTCCTGCCGCTTCTTAGCCCGGTCATAGGCCTTGAAGGGCGAATAGTGACTCGGGGACTTGGGGAGGCCGGCGAGGAACGCTGATTCAGCCAGCGTAAGTTTTGACAGTTCTTTCCCGAAATAGGTCTGGCTGGCCGCCGCCACGCCATAGGCGCCCTGGCCGAAATAGATCTGGTTCAAATACATCTCCAGAATCTGTTCTTTCGTCAGCACTAGCTCCATCTTGTAGGCCAGAATGAGCTCCCGCACTTTGCGATCGAACGTCCGCTCTGCCGAAAGAAACAGGGACCGCGCCAGCTGCTGGGTAATGGTACTGGCGCCTTCGACTTTCCGGCCGCCATGGCGAATATTGGTCCAGGCCGCTCGGAGAATCCCGACGATGTCCAAGCCCGGGTGCTCAAAAAATCTCGTGTCCTCCGTGGCGATGACGGCTTGGGTCAGGCTCTTCGGCATCTCCTGAATAGGCTTGAGGAACCGTCGTTCGATGAAAAACTGGCCAATCACTTGCCGGTCGTCGGAATAGACGCGCGTCACCAGGCTCGGCTGATAGTTCTGCAAGGGATCCAGCGAGGGCAGGTCTTGAGAAAAATACCAGAGAATGCCGGCCGCTCCGCCGCCACCGAGCACAATGGCCAGCAGCAGGCCGATGACGGCAATCTTCCACCATCGCCAGCGACGGCGAGGCTTCTCCGGCTTATCGAGTAAGTGATCGAGTTCGGACATGAAGTTGGATGGTTGCGAGGAGAAGGGGTCAACCCGCGACAACCCCACCATACAATGCACACCCGACAAACTCAAGCAAGGTTCGAATCATCGTCCGAAGAAGTTTCCGCGGAACATTCGACAATCAGCTTGCGGGAAGACATTTGAATCGGGTATAGTCCATAGGCTTAGACGCCTTCATAGGAAGGCGTCTTTTTTTTGGCACTTTCACGGCATTGGAGATTATGAACAGCTCAGCGCCCTCATCCACCACATCGGGTCTGCACGCGCCGCAAGGTCGTCGGACCGACATCCGCAACATTGCCATCATCGCCCACGTCGACCATGGAAAGACGACTCTCGTCGACGCCGTGCTGCGCCAGACCCACGTGCATCGCAAGATCGATGACATGGGTGAGCGCATCATGGACTCAATGGATCAGGAGCGCGAGCGTGGCATCACGATCCGCGCAAAAAACGCCAGCGTGACCTATAAAGGTGTGAAGATTAACATCGTCGACACGCCGGGCCACGCAGATTTCGGCGGCGAAGTGGAGCGGACACTCCGCATGGTGGATGGCGTGCTGATCCTCGTCGATGCCAAAGAAGGCCCCATGCCGCAGACCACGTTCGTCTTGCGCAAAGCGTTGGCCCTCGGACATAAAGCCATCGTCGTCATCAACAAAATCGATCGCCCCGATGCGGTCATCGATGACGTCGTCAATCGCACCTTCGATCTCTTCGTGCATCTGGGAGCCACCGACGAACAGCTGGACTTTCCTATCGTCTATACCTCCGCCATCAAGGGGGTGGCGACCCTCGATCTCAAGCAGCCAGGGACGGAGATCTCCCCGCTCCTGGAGACGATTCTCGACAAGATTCCGGCACCAGCCATCAACGCGGACGCCCCGTTCCAGCTCCTCGTGCTGGCCCTGGCCCAGGATTCCTATAAAGGGAAAATGGGAATCGGAAAGATCCAATCCGGCTCCATCGCCCGCCGCCAAAACGTGGTCACTCTGACCAAGGACGGCGGCCAGGTCCCCGGCAAGATTTCCGATCTTGCGGTGTTTTCAGGCCTTGAGCGCACCGATGTCGAAACGGCTGAAGCGGGTGAAATTGTCGCTCTCTCCGGCCTGGAAGAAGTGAACATCGGTGACACGATTGCCGATCCGACCAATCCGGTCGCGCTCCCGCGCGTGACGATCGACGAACCGACCGTGCAGATGACGTTTTCGGTCAACAACAGCCCGTTCGCCGGCCGTGACGGAAAATACCTGACCTCGCGCCACCTGCGTGAACGATTGTTCAAGGAGCTGGAAACCAACGTCTCCCTGCGCGTGCAGGAAACAGACAGCGCCGACCGGTTTCTCGTGGCCGGCCGCGGCGAACTTCATCTCGGCGTGCTGATCGAACAGATGCGTCGTGAAGGATATGAGCTGCAGATCTCTCAGCCCGAGGTCATCCTGCACCGAGAAGGCGATACAGTCACGGAACCCTTTGAAGAGCTGACCATTCAGGTTCCTTCTGAATATCAGGGGCCGGTGATTGAAGAAATCGGCAAACGACGCGGCGAACTCCGTCACATGAAGCTCGTGCATTCCGAAGGCACCGCCAGCGAAATGCACATTGAGTATCACATCCCGACGCGCGGCATTATCGGCCTGAAAAACATCCTGCTGGCGAAGACCCGCGGTACCATCATTCTGCACCACGTGTTTTCCGGTTATGCCCCGGCGGATGAAAAGGCGCTTCTCGTGGCACCGCATGGTTCGCTGGTAGCCTTCGAAGCCGGAACCAGCACGGCCTATGCGCTCTTCATGACTCAAGAACGTGGTGAATTGTTTATCGGCGCCTCGGTCGAAGTCTACCAGGGCATGGTCGTCGGCCAGAACAGCCGCGACGAGGACCTGGACGTCAACGTGTGCAAGCAGAAACAATTGAGCAACATGCGCGCAGCCGGCACGGACGAGGCCTTAGTGCTCACACCACCGCGTGAAATGTCATTGGAATTCGCGATGGAATACATCGGCCAGGATGAATTGGTCGAGGTGACGCCGAAATATCTCCGCCTCCGCAAGCGGCT
>JACCDZ010220464.1_pt1 | contig 12899 bp, 13 predicted proteins | sample 7449551 | NCBI WGS metagenome assembly JACCDZ01 (sample SAMN15323452, study PRJNA562643) | freshwater metagenome | isolation source: river surface water | place: USA:Blue River Watershed | collected 2017-08-18
GCGTAAGATCGTCCATGGCGGGTGTAGCTCTCCAGAAATGACGTTGATCGGATTAAGCAACCAAATCATACGTCAAATCATGGCTTTACGCTACATCCGCCAACCCCCGATGAATTTTTCGGGCTAGGTACGACCGATCTGCGAGCCGCCCGCGAGCTGGCCGTCGATAAAGATGCTGAAATCCGCGTTTTGCTCAAACATGACCATCCCGTGTTCAATCGCTCGTTCCGGAAAGTGGCGGAGGAATATATCGCCGTGCAGCAGCGTCGCGCTGACACAGGCGAGATTTCCGCCGCGCGGGTCAAAAATCTCAAAAATGTCCTTCTTGGCGCGCTTGATCGCTATGTGGGCAGCACACAGGTTCACCTCATAGGGCCCGATCGCTGGAAACAATATCCGACTTGGCGGCGCGAGAACGGGACGGGCCGACACCGCGCCCAGATCAGCGATGCCACCATTGAGTTCGAGATGGGCGCGTTCAACGCCGCCATGAACTTCGCAATTAGCAAACGCTATGTTCCCGCCAGCCAACGCTTCGAGGGTAAGCCAAAGCTCAAAACCATGCGCCGCGACGAATTCACGTTGGAAGAATATCGCAAGCTGCATGCGGTTGGGCGCGCATGGATTGCCAAGGCCACAAAAGCGCCGAGCGCATGGGCGCGCACCATGTGCTACAATTTCATGCTGATAATGTGCAACACCGGGATGCGTCCACCCGAGGCGAAGAACTTGCGCTGGCGCGACATCATGGTTGCCAAGGATCGTGACGGCAAAGAAATCGTCGTCCTATTCGTCCAGGGCAAGGGCAAGTCGCGCAAGCTGGTCGCGCCGAAGAGCGTGGGTGATTATCTCGACCGTATTCGCGCCATCTCAAAAGCCACGCTACCCGATGATCCGGTATTCACCACCATTACCGGCAAACCCGTCAAATTCCTGTATGAAGACGCCGTTGAGAAACTGCTGACCGAGGCTGAACTCAAAATCGGGCCGAACGGCACTCCGCGTTCAACCTATTGCTTCCGGCATACCTATACCACCTTCCGGCTTAGCGAAGGTGTCGATGTCTATATCCTTGCCGAGCAGATGGGCACGTCGGTCAAGATGATCGAGCAGTATTATGGGCATGTGAACACCATCAAACATGCCGACCGTGTTTTGCAGGGCATGAGTGGATGGGAGCCGATGATAAGCGATCCGGCAGACAGTGGCGGCACGGCCCGCGCATCGGCAGGGGCAAAGGCACGGCTCGCGACGCCAACTCACCGGGCGCGAACGCCACGGCAGTAAATCACCTTCCTATCAGGCCGCGCCCTAACAGCGTCGCGCTGCGATGCGCCGCGTGGGCTCCTATCGCCGGTCGCCGACATGCCGCTGGCATTCTTGGTTAAGCAGATCGGTGCAGATTGCTTTGCAGACCTATGGCGCATCGAGCTTCAATGCGACCTGCCATGCAAGCCTTTCCGCCCGTATCCCGATGCGCCGCTGGCGCACTTGATCGGGACATGGGCCAAGCGGGCAACGGAAATAGGCGCGCCGAGCCTCAAGCACCCCTTTGCCCGCGTCTTCGTCGCAGTTGTCGCCGCTACGCCGCTGGCGAATTCAGAGTGGCGCAATAAAGTGATTTGAAACCTACGGAATGCTCGCAGGACGAGGCCACAGCTGGATTGCCAAGGGCAATAAACCTTGCGCTCGCTTTTGCAGGACGGCCTCATCCCACACGTCTTGATCGGTCAGCAATTGGAAATAGCTGTTCAGCATCAAACTGCTGTTTGCTGCGATTTCTGGGCGCTTCTCGGCAAAGGCACAATTACTCAAAGTCGAGTTATAGCCGGGCGTGGCCAGAGTAAGGTTGCCGATACAGTGCAGCAATCGGTGACCCGTGATGCTCCTATGAAATATCTCCCATCAAAACATGCGGTGCCCCAGCTCGATCAATTTGGCGACGTTGTTCATATCGCCAGTGATGACAATCTTGCCGTTGTTGATAGCCCGGCGTGGGTCAAGCGAGCCGCGCGTCAGCGCCAGCCAGTCGGTCCAGCTAACGGCGATATGTGTGTCTGCTGGCTCCCCCAGTTCCGCGCACCGGACGCCTTGCGCGATACCGTCAAGCAAGACTGCGCCATCATCGCCAAAATCAATAGCCACCCGCGCTCCCGCAATCCACGCGCGGTTTTCGGCCATTTGCCCGATCAGCTCGTCAACGGTCATTCGGCATCCGCCCCGGCCATTTGCCGCGCGATCCAATCGTGAAACGTTTTCACATTATATTCTTCTGGCATCAGGACGCCAGCCTTAAACGGACTGGTGCGCAGACCGCGCTGGTTCAATTCGCACACTTCTTCATCTTCATTTTGCACCTGTTGATTGAACGCAACAATCTGGTGCAGATCGAAATTGGGGTCGGCCAAAGCCGCTGGCGCCACCAGCACCTCGCCAGTGACTTCGGTCTGTTCCGGCCCCTTGGGGCGATAGGACACGATGCTGATATAATCGACATGCGCGACGATGAACAATGTTGGCCAGATCACACAATAGACCTGGCCAGCGTTGCGCTGGTCCTCTGTCAATCCAGGAAATTCGGCGGTGGCGGCCGCTCCGCTTAACGTCCAGCTGCGTGCGCCATCACGCAAGCCATGTTCGGGTTCCATGCTGTCGGGGGTCCAATCGGGCGCATCAGAATAAACGAGCAGCCCTTTTCTATGGATTGGAACGAGGTCGCATAGCGATGGATGAACACCCGGACAATGCAGGCATTCGCTGAAATTTTCCCACAGAATTTTCCAGTTGCATTCAACCAGATGGGTTTCGCGGCTTGCGGTTACCAGCTCGCGCATTGGCCAGTTATCAAGGTCATGCAGGCCAAAGGCATTGTCTGCGCCAAAATCATCGCTGCTTTCCACCGGGCGGACAAACAGCAGCCCATTCCAGTCGATCAGACCAACGCTGCGCAGACCATGATCCGCTTTGTCGAAATCGGGCGCGTGACTGGCCGCAGCGGTACTTGCCAGTGTGCCGTCGGCGTTAAAGCTCCACGCATGATAGGGACATAATATCCGTCCGCCGCGCAAAGGTTGTTCGTCGGCGGTGCACAGTTCGGATCCGCGATGCGGACAGACATTGTGATAGGCGCGGACATCGCCGTCTTTGGCTCGAACCAGCAGGATATTGGTGCCTGCCACATCCACCCGGCGCATCGTGCCAGGGGCTATATCCGACAGCGGCCCGACATAATTCCAGCCTTTTTTCCATATATTGTGCAATTCATCGGCATAAACGTTCCCATCGATATAGCGCGACGGCGGCAGCGACGGGGTGGCCTCACGCAGCAGCGGGGAGAGGGGATGGATCTGTTTCATGATGGCGTCCTGTGTTCTACCTCAGATAAGTACACTTTACCTGTCAGCTGACAGGCTGTCAATTCCAGAGCGTCGCTTATGCAAAATGCCAATTCTCATATTACGATTGACGGGGGCGTTAGCCTGCAAGAGGCGATATCTGGCATTCGCGGACCGCGCCCGGCGCATACCGCTACAGCGTGTGAAATCTTGGATGCCGCTGTGGCGCTGGTCGAAGAAGTGGGCGCAGAAAATTTTTCGGCGCACAAGGTGGCGGAACGTTCGGGCCTGAAGCTGGCTTCGGTACAATATTATTTTCCGACCCGCGCGGCACTGGTGCGCGCAATGAACGAATATTGGATCGATGATTATCATGACCGCCTGATTACCAAACTGACGGGTCAGTCGGCTGATCCAGCAGCAGCCATGCGCGATTATCTGGATTTTCTGATGGTTGAGTCGCTCGCGCTGCGCGGCCGCGCATTCTGGAATTATGTCTGGTCCCTTGCCGATCTCGACGCCGACGTCAGCGCCGCACTGACGCAGTTTATGACGCTCTATCGCTCGTTGTTTGCGCTGCTGATCCGCCGGGTCAATAGCGCGCTCTCCGAACGGGAAGCCCTTCGCTTGGCAGCGGCGCTCAGCAGCATGATCGACGGGATTGGATCGGTGGTGGGGGAAGGCAGGCCGACCGACGCTGACCTTGCCGGCATTGAGGATATGGTCAAGTCCTTGGCATTCAGGATTGCGGTGGAGGTACCCCGTTAAGGTTGCGTGACCATGCAGCAGCGGCGAATGCCGGGGCTGCAAGCAACAGAAACGCGACGGCGATGCTCACTGTCCACAGCGGCCCGTGCGATATATCGGCCGTCAGGCCAACCGCCGCTGGCCCCGCCATCATGCCCGCCGCCTGTACCGCAGGCATGAGCGATGCCGCCGCCGAAGCATCTTTTTGTCCGGCTAGCGCGCCCAATTGAAATGGCGCGATAAAGGCACTAGCGCAGGCCCCGATCAGATAATAGCTGACGTAAGTCGTTGGGCCAAGCACAAGGTAGAGCGGGGACACGCACAGCAGGATGATCGCCGTTCCGCCGATAAAGGCGGGTAGACGCCCGATCCGTTGGCCAATCGGTGCAGCCGCGAGGCTGCCGATCACTGCAAGCACAGTCGATCCCACCAGCAACTGGCTCATTCCCGACAATGACATGCCGACATCGCTGCCGAGCACTTCGGAAAAAGCCCATGATGCCTGCGTGGATGCCGAGAGCAGCGCAATGGACAGCAACAGCAACCAGCTTGGCCGGGTGAGACTGGCAGCCGGTACCACCAACGCCGCCGGGTTTGCTGACCTCTTTGGCAGCAAGCCCACTAACGGCAGCGCTGTGACGAAGCATCCTGCGAGCAATATGATAACGCCGGTCCAGCCAAGCGCATCGCCAGCGACCGGTAACAGCAACAGCACCACCAAACCGATCACCAACTGTGCCGTAAAAGCATAAGCAAAATTGCGATCAGGTGCGGCGCTTTCGGACAGCACAACGATCGCAATGACGATCAACGGACCGCCGCCGAATATGCTGGCTGTCGCGCGGATGATAAGCAAGACGTCAGGTGAGAGGGTAAACGCCGTCGCCACGATCCCGGCGATCATCACCAGCAACGCCGCCAGCGCGGCTGCCCGCCAGTTGAAGCGGGTTATCCACCAGCGCGCGGTGAGCGCGGCGATCACACCGCCCAGTGACTCTGCACCAGCGAGCAGACCGATTTCGCGCTCGGTCAGCGGCACCCGCTGTGCCAGCAGCGCAAGATAAACCGGGGTTATATAGGTGATGAGCGGGGCGAGCGCGTAGAGCAGCCACGCGGCGCGCGCCGCAAGAACCGCGGGCCGTTCTTCAGCATTGGCGGGGTCAAGCGCCAGCAGCGTGGTTGTCGGATCGCTGCGGCGGGTCAGCTTCATAATCGACTGGAATAACGACATTATTTTGTTTCCGGCGTCATTGGGTGTCGCCGTGATCGCCACGCGGCAAATTCGGGCGCAGGCGCGCCAAAGGCCATGCCAGCAACAGCAGCGGCCCCAGCGCCCATGCTAACCCACATTGAGTCGACAAGCCAAGGCCAAGGCCACCCAGCGCAGGCGCGATCGCCCCGCCGACGGTATAGGCCGCGATGACGATCGATACCGCCAGCGACTGCCCGCGAAACGAGCGGCCTACATGGATCATCGTCAGCGTATAAATCGCGCCGCCCGCGCCGCCCCAGATAATGGCGGCAAGCCAGATCATCGCATCAATGCCCGATCCCAACGGCGCTGCCAGCAGCGACAGTAACAAGGTAGCGCACAATATCTGCATCATCGGCCCGATGCCAAAGCGGTCGGCCAATCGCCCGACCGGATATTGCATCACCAAGCTGGCCACGGCGATGACGCCGGTAAGGATGATTGCGCTATCAGTGGCGATAGCGCCAAGCCGTTCAGCTTGAATCGGGGCCAGTACATTCAACCCGACCTCAAAAACACCGCCGATAAAGCCTAGCGCTGCGAGCGGAAGAAAGACGTGCCACGACGCGTTGCCGCCGGGCGTATCATTTGTGGCAAATTGCACCTTTTCAGCCGTTCCGCCTATCAGCACCGGCAGCCATGATGCGACCGCAAGCCCAATCGCGACATAGCCCGCGCTATCGAGCGTCAGCGCGAACAAAGGCACCAAGAACGGGCCGATGGCATAGGCGGCGGCGACAAGCGTTTGATAGAAGCCAGTTACGCGGCCCAGACTGTCTATCGGAGCAGACCATGCGATCATCGCCTCAACCGCGCTCCAGCGATAGGCGGCGCCAATGCCGACCAACCCCGCGCCGAGGCACAGCGACGCATAATCGCGGCTAAGCGCCGACATCACAATTCCCGCGCTCGACAAGAGCAACCCCGCGCCAAACATCCTGCCAAAGCCGAAACGGCGCATAGCCAGTGGCACCAGCGGCAAGTTAACCAGCAAGGCAGCAAACGGGACAGCTGCATAAAGCCCGACATAGCCGGGGGTCACGCGCTGTTCGTTCATGAACAGCGCGATCAAAGGCAACATCATCGCCACTGCGACAACATCGATCAGGGAGGAAAAAGCGAAGCGCCAAACTGATTGCATATATTCAACGGCGCTACCTGTCACTTGACAGTGTGTCAACTGACAGGTAACACTATGATGATGAAAGCTATGACATGATTACCCGAAGAGCCATGATTGCCAGCGCTGTTGCAGCAGGAGCGATGTCGTCACCGCGAGCTTGGGCGCAGGCGGGACAGTCGCTCGCCCCTTCGACCGTTTACGACGTCGCCATCATTGGCGCTGGGGCCGCCGGTATTGCTGCTGCACGGGCTTTGGCAGGGGCCGGTGCGCGGGTCATTGTGCTGGAGGCGCGCGGGCGTCCTGGCGGCCGCATTGTCACCGACAGTCAAACACTCGGTTTGCCGTTCGACGTCGGCGCCAGTTATATTCACAACGCGCCGATCAATCCGATTACGGCGCTTGCGGCGCAGCAGGGCGTTACAGTCATCCCCAGCGATCGCGAATCGCTTGCCCTGCGAGCCAATAGCCGCAACGAGCCTCGATCAGTCGTCAATCGCTATGTTGCGGCTGACCAACGGCTGATTCGGCGCTCCGAACGCATCGCGCGATCAGGCAACGATCAACCATTCAGCGCCGTGCCGCGCGACATTTACGAACGGCGATTCGTTGATCTCCATTGTGCCACCGATATCGCTGCCGACGCGGATCGGGTGTCGGTGCTTGATATTGCGAGCGCTGGCGCGACCGATGACCGCTTCCCGATTGGCGGTTTTGGTACGATGATGATGCGCGCTGCAACCGGCCTGCCTGTCAACGGCGGAGCAAAAGTCGGCCATGCGGCGGCGTAAAACCAGGCCACGGTGTTACATGCCGGGGGGAGTGGCGTGAGGGCGTAGCCCGAAGGCCACTCCCCCCGGCATTGGCTTGATTTTCAGGGTCTGGTTTTGGCCTTTCGGGCCCGGCTGTGAGCGAGGCGATAGCTTTCGCCGTTCATCTCGAGGATGCTGACGTGATGGGTCAGACGATCGAGGAGCGCGCCTGTGAGGCGCTCGGATCCGAAGGTTTCGGTCCATTCGTCGAAGGGCAGGTTGCTGGTGATCAAGGTGGAGCCGCGCTCATAGCGCTGGGAGATCAGCTCGAACAACAGTTCGGCACCGGTCTTGGAGAGCGGTACGAAGCCCAGTTCGTCAATGATGAGCAGCTTGTATCCGGCCATCTGCTTCTGGAAGCGCAGGAGACGCCGCTCGTCGCGCGCCTCCATCATCTCGCTGACCAGCGCCGCCGCAGTGGTGAAGCCCACCGACAGTCCTTTCTGGCATGCTGCCAGTCCGAGCCCCAAAGCTACGTGCGTCTTCCCGGTGCCCGATGGCCCCAGAGCGATGGCGTTCTCACGCCGCTCGATCCACTCGCAGCGCGCCATCTCGAGCACCTGCATCTTGTTGAGCCTGGGGATGACGGCGAAGTCGAAGCTATCGAGGCTTTTGACGGCGGGGAAGCGCGCGGCCTTGATGCGCCGCTCGACCATACGACGCTCCCTGTCGATCATCTCCATCTCGACGAGACGGGCGAGGAAGCGGATATGATCGACGCCTTCAGCGGCACATTGCCGGGCGAGCTTGTGATGCTCTCGCAGGCACGTAGGCAGCTTGAGGGCCTTGAGATGGTGAGCGAGAAGAATCTCCGGTGCCTGATCGCTCATGCGGCCTCCTGCCTGTCGCAGAGCAGGCTCAGATAGGCTCTGGCAACGGTCTTCTCGACCGTGGTGCGAGGCAGGAAGGGATAGATGTCCAGGTCCAGTCTGGGCGGTACGCGTTCGACCCGGCACAGGACGAGGTGCTTGACGGCATCGAAGCCGATGGCGCCAAGGGCGATGGCCTGTTCCACCGCCGCCTGGAGATCGGCGAGGGTGAACGTTTCCAGCAGGCGCAGCACCTGCACATATTCGCGCCTGCCATGTTTGTGCATGCGCCCTTCCATCAACCGCTGCAGCGTCCCGAACGCTTCGGGCAAATCCCAGCCCTGCAAAGGGGCGGCCTGGTCGAATGCGTTGATCTTCTGCTCGACCAGCGGGAGATAGTGGAGCGGGGCGAAGATAACCTCCTCGCGGGCATAGCAACGAGGATGACGGGCGATAACTTCGCTGCGGCATCCGATCACCACTTCATCGACATAGGCCCTGATCCAGACCTCCTGATGGCCCCAGACTACCGGAACCGAATAATCGTTGGTCTTGTAGCGCACCAGAGATTGCGAGGAGACCCGCCCGCTCGTCTGATCGCAGGCCTCGAAGGGTGTAGCGGGCAGAGGCTGCATGGCCGCCAGATCGCGCTGCAAGCGCTCACCGATCGTCTCGCTCTCCCCGCGCACCTTGTCCTGCTGGCGCTTGCGGCATTGCTCCTCCAGCCACAGGTTGAAGGCCTCCCAGGTCGGGAACTTCGGGATCGGCACCATGAAATTGCGGCGGCAGTAACCTACCAGCCCTTCCACATTGCCTTTCTCGTTCCCCTTGCCCGGGCGGGCATAGCGGTCGCGGATCACGTAATGCGACAGGAAAGCGCTGAACAGCGTGGCACGCTTGCGCGTGCCGTCTGGCAGGATTTTCGCCACAAGGCAGCGATCGTTGTCATAGACGATCGAGCGCGGCACCGCGCCGAAGAACGCGAAGGCATGGACATGTCCGTCCACCCAGGCCTCCGCCACCGCCGCCGGATAGGCTCGCACATAGCAGGCATCACTGTGCGGCAGATCGAGCGCGAAGAAGTAGGCTTTTTGCTCCACCCCGCCGATCTCCACCAGAGCTTCCCCGAAATCGGCCTGTGCATCTCCCGCCGGGTGCGCCAGCGGCACGAACATCTCCCGGCTGCGCTGCTCGCGCTCCCGGATGTAATCCTTGATGATCGTATAGCCGCCGGTGAAACCATGCTCGGTGCGCAAACGGTCGAATACCCGCTTCGCCGTATGGCGCTGCTTGCGCGGGACACCGCGATCCCCCTCAAGCCATCCATCGATGATCCCCACAAACCCGTCCAGCTTCGGGCGCTGCGGTGCAGACTGACGCCGGTAACCCGGCGGCGATGAAAACGACAGCATCTTGCGCACCGTATCGCGCGACACATTGAAACGCTTCGCCGCCGCCCGCTGGCTCATGCCATCCGCGCAAGCCAAACGGACCTGAAGATAAAGTTCCACGCTGTAGATCCCCACACCTCCCTGACTTGGCAGAAAGGCTTCAAGGTGGACGACTTTTACGCCGCCCGCAGCAGGACTATCCCGCCGCTAGCGTGGCCGAATATTGCTCCGCCGTTCTCATTCAATGAAGCGTACATGGTTTTTCCTCCTGATGGTTGATGCGTCGCATCAGGAGATCGAAGGATGTGGGCGACGAGACGGGTCAGGGACCGCGGAACGCGGCCGCGAAGCGGCGATGGGGGTAACGATTTTTCCGGGCTTGCCCGGCAAAAATGGTGGGGCCCCGTCGTCCTTGACGCGTCTCCAAAGCCCGCATCACCCTTGAAATCTCTGTGAGAGAGACCTCTCCAACGTCAGCGGGATTACGCCAACGCCGGCCCCGCCAGCGGTTTTCCTACACGCTTGCCATGTGCCAAACCTGTGTGTGGAGGGGATCAATGGCCAACGAAAGGCGAGATACATGGCGAGGTCCAAAGCCAGCGCACGCGACGCGCTCAAGAAACTTCGTGAACAGCGGGGCGAACTCGATGTCAGGGAGGCACAGCTTCGCGACGAAACCGCCGCCGAACTCGGCAAGATTCTTATCGAATGCGGCGCGGAAATGATCGAACCCGCAGACCTGAAACAGCTTGTCCGTGCGTCGATGACGCTCGGGATCGAGGCAGCATTGCAACGCCTCGCCCCCGCATAAGCACTCCATGCAGCGATGCGCGGGCTCGATGCCCCGCATCGCTGCTAACGCCGGTGTACAAAAGAAAAGGCCCCGATAGCGTGTGCCATCGGGGCCTTGTTCCAGCCATATCGGCTTTCAGTCCTCGTCGATATCGGGCGCCTCTTCATTGCTGCGATTGTTGCCATCTGACCGGCCCTTGGTCAGGAAATCCACCTTGTCGGCGATGATCTCGCAGCCGTAGCGCTTGGTGCCGGTCTGGTCTTCCCACTGGGTGTAGTGGATGCGCCCCTCGACCGTCACCATCTGGCCCTTGCTGCAGAACTTGGCGACGTTCTGGCCGAGGCCATTGAAGCAGGTGATCCGGTGGAATTCGCTATCCTTGGCGGTGTAGCCGTTCTCATCCTTGTAGGTCTTGCCGTCCTTGCGGGCGGGCCGGTCGGTCACAACCGAGATGCTGGTGATGCTGGTTCCGCCAGTGGTGGTGCGGGTTTCGGGATCGCGGGCGATGCGGCCGACGAGGATAACGAGATTGGTCATGGGTTTTCTCCTGATCGCGCAGGTCCGGGGCCATCCCGGCTGCGAACTGACCGTCAGAAGGGGGCGGCAGCCGCTCGCACCGAACGGCGCCAAGGGCGACGGGAGGGGAACCCGGATCGGGACCGGGTGGTGCGGGCAGCCGCGCAGCGGCAACACGGCCGGACCGGATCAGGGTTGCGAGGGGCTGACGCCGCCTTCAGGGAGGGGTTCGCGAAGAGCCGGATGGCCCCGGACTTGTGCCGAGCAGATGACCTGCCATTTCGTGGCATTCTGAGGCCTTGAATGTGCCCCCCCCCAGTCCGCGCGGCAGCTGGTTCCTGCGCTATGCCGCTTTGAGACAGCTGCGGCGCGCCTGTGACTGCGACCGCGACCGCGACCAGAACCGACACCGCCGGGAGACGTCTCGGGGTACTGCGACGGCCGGCGCTGACGGCGCCATTTTGCATGCGAGGATGTGGGCAATCCGGACGGACGTGCTACCCCTGAGCCGGGAATGGACCTCGGTCCAAGCGCATACAAAGTTCATCGGTGGAAGGCTTAGAAGCCAGGCCATGTCCGGTCGCCAGCATGGCTTGCAGATGTTGATCGCCGCAGGCTCAAGCGAACGAAATTAGCCCGAAGGCTGGTCCATCACCATATGGCGCAGCAGCCGCATTCAGGGCAGGATGAGAGCATTTATCTAAAATTCTATGATTAAACAAGAAAAACATATATAAACATCTACACAGACCCTGCACAGCTATGGCAAATCAAACACTTACGCCGCCGATCTGCACGGATTCTGCACAGTGGAGGATGGCGATGGCGTTTATCGCCGATAAAGAGGAACTCAAACCCGGCTTGATCATCTTCCGGCGCGGTGATGTCGCGCACAGCCATTTCTACTGCCGCATCAAGCTCCCGAAGGCGGACCGCTATAAGACCATTGCGCTAGCCCGCATAATTCATCCGGTTGAGTTTGGCGCGCTCAGTTTCAAGCATTTGGCGTCGTCCGAGCATACCTGATCGTCGCCGGCGGTGAGCCAGGGTTTCGGTGGATGAAAGTTTACAGGTTGAAGGGAGGGGTTTGATTTGGCGCGCTTGCCGCAACGCTCAGGTGACAAGTCTGGGGATGCGGGCAAGGGCGATCCGTAAGACCTGCTGGTTGGGACAGGCTGTTGGCCATTGGATGCGGATCAGGGTCTTCAGCTCGGTAACACGGGCGGCGATCTTGATCAGGCGCAAGCGCAAGGTATCGAACTGGACGGTGCGCCAGATCGAGCGTTTCGGCATGGCAGTGCGCAAGCCCCACATCAGCCAATAGGCGCCAGCATGAAGGAACAGCCGCAACTGGTTGGCTGTGGCTCTGGAGCACGATGTTCGATCTGCGGCGAGATGGGTTTTCCACGACTTGATGTGGTTTTCGGCCTGGCCCCGCCGACAATAGACGTGTTCATAGAGCCAGCGGGGCGAGCCTTTCTTGAGATTGGTGACGACAAAGCGCGTGTCAGCGCCCTGATCGCCGACTTCGATGCGGGCGATGATCCGCTCGACCCGGCTCCAACTTTTGGCGCAATCGTTGAAGGTCTTGAAGCGGCGTACCTTGCCCTCGGTGGGTGATGCCGCAAAGCGCGCTTTGGTGCTGGCTTCAAGATCGGTGATATGGCGGCGTAGTGTCGAAGTCGGCGCAACACCCAGGATGAAGTCGTGCCCGCCTGCACGGCACCAGTCGATGACTTCGGGGCAGCAATAGTGGCTGTCGCCGCGCAACAGGATCTGTGTCTTTGGCCAATGGCTGTGGATTGCGCGCATCAAGCGGCGCAGGAAAGCCCTGATTTCTGTGCCCTTGGGCCGCTTGGCCGGGCGCAGTACGGCGGTGATGAAGCGGCCTTGGTCATCGAACACGACAATGGGCTGGAAGCCGTATTCGTCATGATGGGCATTGAACAGGCGCAACTGCTGGCCGCCGTGGACAGCGTCGAAGGTGTCATCAATGTCGAGCACAATGCGCTTGGGCACTGTGGGGAAGCTTTCGCAATACAGATCGACCATCGCACGCCCCATGCGCAACAACGCCCGGGTATCGGGCAGGTTCTCCAGACGGGAGATGGTCGGCTGCGAACA
>JACCDZ010741429.1_pt1 | contig 12898 bp, 8 predicted proteins | sample 7449551 | NCBI WGS metagenome assembly JACCDZ01 (sample SAMN15323452, study PRJNA562643) | freshwater metagenome | isolation source: river surface water | place: USA:Blue River Watershed | collected 2017-08-18
AATTTCCATTTGGTTCCTCAATAATTCTAGTAGCTGAAAGTAAATAAAGGTATTTATTATGCTTCCATTTAATAAACCGCCATTTGCTGGTAAAGAATTTGATTATATGCACCAAGCAATGCAGAATAATAAAATCTGTGGCGATGGTGAATTTACCAAAAAATGTAGTCGTTGGTTAGAACATCATGTGAACACTAAAAAAGCATTGCTAACTACTTCATGCACTCATGCCTTAGAGATGTCTGCAATCTTAGCAAATATTCAGCCTGATGACGAAGTTATAGCGCCATCATTTACTTTTGTATCGACTGTTAATGCCTTTGTGCTACGTGGCGCAAAGATTAAATTTATTGATATTCGCCCAGATACGATGAATATGGATGAAAATCTAATTGAAGCCGCAATTACACCAAAAACTAAAGTAATTATACCTGTGCATTATGCTGGTGTAGCTTGTGAAATGGATACAATTATGGCATTTGCTAAGAAATATAATTTATTAGTAGTTGAAGATGCAGCGCAGGGTGTTATGTCTAGTTACAAAGGTAGAGCATTAGGTTCAATTGGTGATATGGGTGCATTTAGTTTTCATGAAACCAAAAACTATACTATGGGTGAAGGTGGTGCGCTATTACTCAATAATAAAAACTATATTGAGCGTGCCGAAATTATCCGTGAAAAAGGCACAGATAGAAGTAAATTCTTCCGTGGACAAGTAGATAAATATTCATGGTGTGATTTGGGTAGTAGTTATTTACCAAGTGAGTTAAATGCCGCTTATTTATGGGCGCAACTTGAAGTCGCAAAGAAAATTAATAATGATCGTCTGGCTAATTGGAGTTTATATTATTCAGGATTACAAGATTTGGCTAAACGTGGTGATATTGAATTACCATTTATTCCTGAAGAATGTACCCATAATGCGCACATGTTTTATATTAAAACCGCTGATTTAGCAACTCGTTCTAAATTGATAGAGGGATGTAGGCGTCAAGGGATTTTATCTGTTTTTCATTATGTACCATTACATAGTGCTAAAGGTGGTTTGCAATATGGTGAGTTTGTCGGTGAAGATAAATATACTACATCTGAGAGTGAGCGTCTGTTACGTTTACCAATGTATTATGGTTTAAAACCTGACGATATTGCATTGGTTAATGATGTTGTTTGTGATTTTTTTGGGTAAGCATGTGAAAAGCAAAAAAATATATTTATGTGCCTTAATTTCTGTTGTGTCATTGATATTTGTGTCAATTTATCATCAATTTATTTTTGGTAATAATGCGTATATTTTTTTGTCACCAAATTCTGATTATTTGATTAATTATTTGGCTTACCGTGCCTATATTTCAGCAAATTATTTATCAGGTTTTACCAATAATATGTTTGCTTTTGGTCTTGGTGAAAATCCATTTGGCGCAAAACCATTTTTAGTTGATCCATTTACTCTTCTCAATTTTTTGCCATTTACATTCTCGTTTATTGTTTTGTTGCAGTTTTATCTCAAGTTACTTTTGATTGCTATAAGTAGTTATTATGCATTGCAAGCAAGAAATAAATCTAGTAATAATGTGGTTTTTGCAACACTATTTACCTTTTGCGGGATGTTTGTTTATTGGAGTACACAAGATACTAGTTTTACTGCTATGTCATTTGTAGTCGTGCAGTGGCTTGGTTATGAACTATATCGTAAAAATAATAAATTAAGCTATTTCATTATCTTGAGCTTGCCGTTATTTATGCTTTCTTCAACTTATTGGGGAATTACGTTCAATATTTTTTTAGTTGTATTTATACTATTGGATATTGCTTGGGATGATGATTTATTTAAAAATAAATTTATATTTTTAGGTAAATTAGTTCTGGGTTATTGTGTTGTATTAGCTCTATCGGCATGGAGTATTTTACCTAATTTATTTGTATTGGCTCATAATGGTAGAGTTAGTCAGCATCTTAGTAATAGTATTTGGCATACCAAGTTAAATACTCAATTTGGATTATTAGAACCATTGGATCTTTACAATGTGAAATTATATACACAGCTTATTTTACGTGGATTTGGTAATTACGTTATTCCGTTTGATAAAATTTGGGTTAGTTCTTTTTCTGGTGCTCTTTGGTATAATAGCATATTTATCTTAGTTTCTGCGGTTTCTTATATTTTTCAACAGTCCAGTTCATCATCAAAAATTAAGTATAATGTATTGATTGTGTTTAGTATTTTATTTGGATTGTTACCGTTGGTGATTCTATTATTTAATGGTTTTAGTGATGTTAGGTTTCGTTGGACATGGTTTTTCTTATTACCAATCTTTATTTGTGCTGTTAAATTTTGGCAATCAAAGCCTAATTTGAATAAATTTAGGTTAGCTACGATCGTTTTAGGTCTTATATTTTTTCTATCTGCTAGTTATGCTTATTATATTGGAGATTTATATTTTTCTGATAAAAATGTTTTATATACGTATGTAGAAATTGCTATCGTTTTCAGTCTATTATTTTTAGTTTCTTATCTACGTCGTTATACGTTTATATTATTGGCATGCATTGGTTTAGTTGATACGTTGTTTAATTCCTATATGTTTATTCATAATGCTCAGCCTATTGATGCAGATTATCAAGTCAAACACCAATACTATTATGATAATACAATCAATGCAGTAAATAAAATTAAATCAGAAGATAATAGTGTTTTTTATCGGATGGATAAAACTTACTCAAGTTTAAACTTATGTCCATTTTGTGGATTAAATGAAAACCTTATTCAAGGTTATAATGGTGTAAAACAATATATTTCAACGCCAAATCCCGCATATTTCAAATTTAGTGCAGACATGGATGCAAAACCTTATTATAATTTTATTTTTGGTTTTGATGGTCGTAGTGATGTATTGCGTATGTTGGGTGTAAAATATCTTTTAAGTAAATCAGAATCAGATATTTCAGGCTATAGTTATCAGCAAAAAGTTGATGATATCTATATTTATCAAGTTAATAATTATTATGGCATCGGGCATATATTTCATGACTATATTACTCGTGATGATTTTATGCAATTATCTACTACAGACAAAGATTTGGTCTTTTCTCGATGTACAATATTAGATAATAAACAAGTATCCACCTTTGGAGTCAGGCAAATTAGTAGCCAAGATTGTTTGGGACATGAGAGCGTACTACATAGTAATTTAGAAAGTTTTAATTTAGCCGTTTTAAATGGTCGCCACGTTTTTGGTAGTGCGAATTTAGTTACAACTGGTATTTTATATTTAGCAATACCTTATGATCAAGGATTTAGGGCCATTGTAGATGGTAAATCTGTATCGGTATTAAATGTTAGTGATGGTTTTGTTGGTCTTGAATTAACAGCAGGAAAACATTCGATTGAATTAGATTATTTTCCACCGCTATTAAAAATAGGTTTTATTATTTCAGGATTAACATTATTGGGGCTTATAATATATACTTCAAGTATGAGAGTTATACAATCCAAGAAGAAGCACAATGAATAAAGATATTGCAATTAAAGTCGAAAACCTGTCAAAGGTTTATAAATTATACAATGCACCGATTGATCGGATGAAAGAAGCCTTGAATCCTTTCAAGAAATTATATCATAAAGAGTTTTATGCGCTGAATGACCTGAGTTTTGAAATCAAAAAAGGTGAAACAGTTGGTATTATAGGTAAAAATGGTTCAGGTAAATCAACGCTACTCAAGATAATTACTGGAGTATTAAACCAAACAAGTGGCAAGGTGACTGTAAGTGGGCGTATTTCAGCATTACTAGAGCTTGGAGCAGGATTTAATCCTGAATATACAGGGATGGAAAATATCTACTTCCAAGGTAATTTGATGGGCTTTGAGCGTGAAGAGATGGAATCCAAAGTGCAGGAGATATTGGATTTTGCCGATATCGGTGATTTTATTCATCAACCAGTCAAAAATTACTCCAGCGGAATGTTTGCTCGTCTGGCATTTGCGGTAGCTATTAATGTTGAACCAGAAATTTTGATTGTTGATGAGGCTTTATCGGTTGGTGATATGGCATTTCAGGCAAAATGTTTCAATAAATTTAAAGAGTTCCGCGATAAAGGAATTACCATTTTATTTGTAACGCATTCAACTGATTTGATTATCAAATATTGTCAATCTGCAATTTTAATTAATGAAGGCATTAAAATCAAAGATGGTGATTGTAAAGATACCGTGGAAACATTCCGTAAACTGATGGTAAATATTGCTCGTAAAAATGTTGAACAAGAAGAAGAAAAGCAAGCAAAAAAAGAAGATAAACCATTAGTTAAACAGCGCAATTTAAAAGAACAATTAACGATAAATTCAACGCCAATTGTTTACGGTTCGATGGAAGCCGAGATTATTGATTTTGGAATTATTAATGATAAAGGTATTATTACTAATCAGTTATATCATGATGAAGATTATGTAATTCAAATGACGGTCAAATTTGATGCCGATATTATTGATCCAATTTTTGCTTATATATTAAAAAGTGTTGATGGATTGGAGTTAACGGGAACAAATAGCCTTAACTTAAACCAAGTTTTTGGTAAAATTAAAGCAGGTGAAAAAGTAACCGTTTGCTTTAATCAAAACATGGTTTTAAATTCTGGACAATATTTATTGTCACTAGGTTGTACTAAATATCAAGATGGTAATTTGACTGTATTTCATCGTATTTATGATGTAGTGGCGATAGAGGTTATTTCGACAACTTTCGGCGCTGGAGTTGCTTACGCTGTTTCTGATTTCTCATTTCAGCGACTATGATTATTATAATTTAAAAGGGATGGTGGATGTTATGTTGGACATTACGAAGTACGGTGAATTGTATCATGACTATAGTATATTTGGTGCAAAATCAATTCAGAAAGATGGCATTTTTTACGCAAATCAAGCTGCTAAAATGCCTATTATTACAGCATACTTACAATATGCTATAGCAAAGAGTAAGCGAGTAATTAATGACAAGGTGTCGTGTGTTGAGTTGTTTTGTGCAGATGGCTTTTATGCGATGTTATCTAGGCACTTAGGTGCAACCTCTTCTTGTGGGATTGATGATAATAGCCAAGGATTTTTTGATAATGCTTTAGCTGTGGCAAAAGATTTGCATATTGATGACATTGATTTTATCACTGATGATGTCAATAATATTAATAATTATCAAAAATTTGATATTGTGTTGAATGTCGGTGGTCTGTATCATGTTAGTAATCCTATCGAAATCTTATTGAAGTCTTACCACATGGCAAATAAATATTTAGTAGTTCAAACAGTGGTAAGCTTAGCAAATGATGATGAGCTTTATTTTGAGTCACCAGCTCCAGAGTGGACATGGGGCAATAGATTTAATAGAAAATCATTTGATCGAATAATAAATAGTCTCGGTTTTAATGTAGTTGATCAACACTTCAATGAGTTAGAAGGTAACGACAGATTAGAAGATAGAGGAAGTGTATATTATCTTATTTCTAAAGAAATGATATGACAAAGATAAATTTAGAATTTTACAAAGGTGCTGACCTTTATTCAGATGGTGATGTCGAGGATGAAATTCTTGAGATTGTAAAAAATAATACTGATTTTACCGATATTTTGCAACAGCGGGATAATTGGGCGATTATGTACCATTTAACGCCTGTGCGCCGTAATTTGCTAGAATGGTATGATTTTGGTAAAGATAAAACATTGCTAGAAATAGGTGGTGGTTGTGGTGCTTTTGCAGGTATGTTTGCTGATAAACTCAAAGAAGTTAAAGTAGTTGAATTATCACGTCGTCGTGCAGAAATTATTTACAATCGCCATAAAAACCATGATAATCTAGAAATTATGGTCGGCAATCTTAATGATATTCAATTTGAACAGAAATTTGATTATGTTACTCTTATTGGTGTGTTGGAGTATGCGGGTAAATTTACCGAGGGGAATGATCCATTTAAAACGTTTTTAGAAAATGTTAAAAAGTTTCTTAAACCAAATGGTAAATTGATTATTGCAATTGAAAATAAATTTGGCTTGAAGTATTGGGCTGGAGCGCGTGAAGATCACACCGGACGCAATTTTGATGGTATTGAAGATTATCCAAATGATAAAGGTATTCAAACCTTTGGTAAACATGAATTGACTGAGCTTTTAAAATCAGTTGGGCTAACAACTACAGAATATTACTATCCGATGCCAGATTATAAATTACCTAAAATTGTTTACTCTGATGATTATTTGCCTGATGAAACGGCATTTTTTGATGCAGCATCACCAAATTTTGATCAACCACGCTATAATTTATTTAATGAAAATTTAGCGTATAAAAACATCATCAAAAATAAAATGTTTGATTTCTTTGCTAATTCGTTTTTAGTAATTGCGAACTAAGTTATGAAAACACTATTTGCCAAATATAATCGTGAACGATTACCAAAATTTCAAACTGTAACCAAAATTGTTGAATTAGCTAACGGACAACAAAAATCAATCAAACAAGCTTTACTGCCAGAAGCACAAGCACATATTGCTGAAATTTATGCAAATTATGCTCGTTTGACTACCAAATATCCGCAGATTAAACTAGTTCCGCCAAACCTTGAAGATGCAAATACGGTAAGCTTTTCGATGGCTGATGGAGTATCATTAGAGAGCTTACTGAAACAAGCTTTGGATAAGCAAGATAAAAGCGCGTTTTTTGCCTTATTGGATAAACTTGTTGCGTATGTTGATAGTTTTGTAAGTGAACGTCAAGTTAAATTTGTGCCATGTGAAAAATTTAAGCAAGTTTTTGGTGAGTGGACACTTGATGAACCACAAGATTTGATTGAACTTGCCAATGTTGATATGATTTTTAGTAATTTGTTTTTCGCGGATGATGGATCGATTACTCAGATTGATTATGAGTGGGTGTTTGAGTGTGCTGTTCCAAAAACTTTTGTCTTGTGGCGAGCTTTTAATGTTTTCACTTATTTTATGAGTTTGCATATTTATAAATTTATTTCATTACTTGAGATTTTTGAAAATTATAATATTACTAACTATGATAATCAGCAATGGTTAAGCATGGATTTATCGTGGCAAGCATATATCAGAGGTAAAAACAAGCCTTATGTGTTTAAAGACTCGATGCAACGAGGGCAAATAGATGTTTTTAGCCTTGTAAATCAACTTCAAGAACAAGTTAATCAATTGCAACATTATAATGAGTTAAAACAAGTTGAAATTCAAGAAAAATTAGAATCTAGTGATGAGCAGGTTCATAATTTAGAGCAACAACTAGCGGATAAAAACACAAAATTATCTGAGGTTTACAATTCAAAAAGCTGGAAATTAACTGCACCATTACGTAAAATATTTAAGTTATTAAAATGATGCAAAGAATCGATTAAATGAACCAATACGATTATCAACAAGAGCTATTGCAAAATAGACACCCAAAATATTATCAAGAACTAATTGAACGTAAACCCTACGAGTTTAAAGCTGGTGAGGTTAAGCCCATTGCTTATTATTTGCCACAATTCCACGCATTTCCAGAAAATGATGAATGGTGGTGTAAAGGTTTTACCGAGTGGACAAACGTTACTAAAGCAATGCCACAATTTGAAGGGCACTATCAACCACACTTAGCTGGTGAATTAGGCTATTATGATCTAATGACTGATGGAGTTATGGAGCGTCAAATTGAACTTGCTAAAATGTATGGCATTTATGGTTTTTGCTTTCATTTTTATATGTTTGATAACCGTAAACGTTTATTAGAACGTCCATTAAATAAATTTCTTGCAAATTCAAACCTTGATATGCCATTTTGCTTGTGTTATGCCAATGAAAATTGGACGAGGCGTTGGGATGGCATGGAGAATGATGTTTTGATATCGCAATCGTATGGAAAAACATTTGAGGCTGATTTAGCTGATGAGATGCTTACATATTTGCAAGATAAGCGTTATATTTTAGTTGATGCTAAGCCATTAGTAATTATTTATCGAATAAATCTTTTACCTGAAGCAGGATATTTTGCTGCCAGATTCAGAGAAGAGTGTTTAAAGCTAGGCATTGGTGAAATTTATTTAGCTTCGGTATTAGTTAATGGTATGGGCGATGCACGTGAATTTGGTTTTGATGATAATATTGAGTTTCCACTACATCAAATGAACTATTTAAATATTTCCAATGAGGTTGAAATATTTAATGAGAATTTTAATGGTAGTGTTTTTAGTTATCCACATATTGTTAAGACAGAGTTGGAAAAGAATGTTTCATTTCCACGTTTGCGTGGTGTTATGCCTAGTTGGGACAATGAGGCACGTAAACCTAGTTTAGGGCAAGTTTTTCATGGTTCAACACCTGATTTATACCAGGTGTGGTTGCAGGGGGTTTGTAATAAGATTATTACCGAGCGCGTAGAATCAGAGCGTTTTGTATTTATTAATGCATGGAATGAGTGGGCAGAGGGCGCACATCTAGAACCTGATCGCCGTTATGGATATGCTTACTTAGAGGCTACATATCAAGCAATTTTAAATCAAAGTAAATTTCCGCAGTTACATAAATTGGATTTTAATAATCTTGATAGCCAACAAACTAGTTTGATAAATTTTGCTAAATATCCAGAAAATTCGTTTATGCAGTTATTTTATTATCAAAATGATGAAATAAACATAGTTGATGCGCAGACATTATATTTGACAAATGATAGTCAAGTTAGATTTACATTTGAATTTCCAGAGTTGGATAATGTAACTCATATTAGAATTGACCTAACTAATTTTCCAGCCGTAGTTAATTTGGATTCCGTAAAGGTTATTTGTTGTGATAGTAGTGAACATTTGATTGTACCTTGTTTTAGTAATGCTAATTATGTAGACGGTAATAATTATACGTATTTGCATGACGACCCTGTTAATCTTTATTATTTGACGTCATTAAATTTATCTCGTATTGCGAGAGTTGAGATCATTGCAGATTTACAGCCAATTAAGGCGTCACAGGTTTTAGGTATAGCAAATCAAATTACGGTCAAGCAGAGTCAATCTTTAGTAGAACTACTATCTTATAAAGAAAAATCATTTCAATTAGATCCTTGGAGCTTTGCTTTTATATTTTTGCATTATGATACAGGTGCTGATTTTAATAGTAGTGAATGTATGCATCAGCATGCTTACGATGGAATGAATTTCTGCGAATTTGATTTAAGCATTATAGATAGTATTAAAGGATTAAGGTTGGATCCTGTTAATTTACCAGCACACGTCATATTTCTGGAGGCTAGCTTATTGTCTTATGATAGCAGCATTAATCGGATATTGCCGATTAAATGGCATAATGCAGATTATTTTGATGAAGAAAGGTTTAGTTTTTATCATGATGATCCAATTATAATATTTGACTTGGATAATCTTGAACCAAATAATTATAAAGTTGTTACTTTTAAATTTAAGTTGGAATTAATTAATATTCATCAGGTATCAACCTTCGTAATGCAAAGAACTGAATTATTAAACTCAACTACGCATGAGTTAGATCAAATAAGTGAATATGCAAATAGCTTACAGAATAAATTGGGTATCACGCAAAGTGAGTTGAACAATATACAGTGTGAGTTGGGTAATGCACAAAGAGAATTAAACAGTACCCAGCATGAATTGAGTAATAAACAAAATGAGTTGACTAGTGCACAGAATGAACTCTTATATGTATATAATTCTAAAAGTTGGAAATTTACCAAGCCATTTCGTAAATTTTTGTCAATGTTTAAGAAGAGAAATTAATAATCCTGTGAATTATGAAATTCGAAGTTAATTGAAGTATTGTAGTTTTATAAATGACCTTATTCATGTGGTAAACGTAGGTAGTAAATTTTGGGATGGAATGAGTAATCTATGTTAGTTGGTAATGGTATGATAGCAAAACAATTTGCTAATTACAAAGACTGTGAAGATGTTTTAATTTTTGCCAGTGGAGTTTCTAATTCCAAAGAAACTTTAATTAATGAGTTTGTCCGTGAGTTTAATTTGCTAAAAGAAAGCATTAAACAAAATGCTCGAAAACATTTTGTTTATTTTGGCACTAGTAGCATGTATGATCCAGCTGCTATTAGTTCACCTTATGTTTTACATAAGATTGCAATGGAGCAGTATGTTATTGATAATTGTGAGTCATATAATATATTCAGAATTTCACAAATAATTGGTAGATCTAATAATCAGACATTGGCCAATTTTATTGTGAATAATATTGTGTCTGGTCAAGAGTTTGAGGTTTGGAAGTATTCAACGCGTAATTTTATTGCATTAGATGATGTTTATAAGATTATTGATTATATTTTAAACAAAAAGATATTAAAAAATAAAATTATTAATATTGCAAATTCTAAAAATATTGCAATATTAGAATTTATAAAAATAGTAGAAAAGATATTATGTAAGAGTGCAAGAATGAAAAAATTGCCGAAAGGACTAGCATGTGAAATAATTGATATTAGTTTGATAGAACCATACCTCAGCGCATTAAATATTAATTTTAGCGATGACTATTATGAAAATTCTTTGAGTAAGATGTTATTTGAAAGTTAAATATGAAACAAGTAATTAAATATATATTATCAAAACAAATAAATTTAATAAATCTTAAAAAAGGCTTAAGAATATTAAAGAATGATGGTGTTAGTGCACTATATCGTAAGTTGCGTCATAATACCAATGAATTTACTCAGAATAGACATATTCTGGTAGAGTCAATGGGTGTGAATGCGAATACAAATGATTTGTTATCACGAGAAAGTTTTCTTCTAGAAACAGCACTAAAGTATTTGAGGCGTGATTTTAATACAGCAAATATATTATTTACAACGCCTTGTTTATCATATGGTGGTGGTGAGTTATATACTCTTAATTTGGCCAGAGCTATCCATGGCTTATATCCGCATTTTAATATTTATATTGTTGTACCTGAATTTATAGGGGAGTGCAACCGAGATTTACATGGTGACTATAGTTTTATTACTGTTGTTTCGTGTCGGGATTTCCTCCAATTTAATGATCTTAGTAGTTCTTATGATTTTCTAAAAACCTTTATTAAATTAATTAAGCCTGCCGTATTTCATAATATTAATTCAGTTACGTCGTGGCAGCTGTTAATTAATGAAGCAGATTATGTTAAACGGTTTACGGGCAGATTATATGCTAATATTTTTTGTGAACAGTATGATAAATTTGGTAATTTGGAAGGATTCGCTAAAGAGTTTTTAGAGCACGGTATAGCTCATTTAGATTATCTATTTTCTGATAATGCAAACTTTAAGACTTTTGTTAAGAAAACTTTTGATCTTGATGATACTTCAGTCCAGAAAATATTACCATTATATACGCCAGTTAAATATAACTTAACGGAAAATGTTATTTTAGCTCAAGAAAAATATTCGCAAAATAAGGTTATTAATGTAGCTAATATAAAATTGGCTTGGATTGCGAGAATGGATGATCAAAAAAATGTTGAACTCTTATATGCAATTGCACGTCAATACCCAGAAATATCTGTTAACTTATATGGTTCAAAATTAATTGATGTTAATTCTGATTTTGGTGATCATCCTGCGAATATTGTTTTTAAGGGAGTTGAGCTTGATATTGCCAAAATTATGCTTGACGATGATTATACTGCAATGATCATGACATCTAAATATGAAGGAATACCTACAATCATCATAAGTTGTGGTTTTTTAAATGTGCCGATTATTGCTCCTGATGTAGGTGGAATTAGTGATATTATTGATGATGACACAGGGTATTTATTATCAAAAGACCCAAAACCAGAAGAATATTTTGAAGCAATTATGGATATAATAAATAATCCATCAAAGCGTGTAGCTAAATCCGCAAAGTTATTAAATTTGATTAATAACCGCCATTCTATGCCGTATTTAGAGAAGTCATTAATTGATCTGAATTATGTATGCTCAGAAATAACTGTAGAGCATTTACCTCTTGTTAGCGTTATTATCCCTTGTTATAACCAATATCAGTTCCTACTTTCTTGTATTGAGTCTGTATATAGTTCATACATTGGACCACTTGAAATTATTGTCATCGATGATTGCTCAACTGATAAAAAGAAAACCCAATTTCAGTTTGCTATTTCTAATATTTATCCAAATGTGATTTTTATTAATAATAATCATAATATTGGGCTTGCTGCTACTAGAAACATTGGTTTGGTAAAAACTTCAGGGTTATATATTCAGTTTCTAGATTCAGATGATATTTTGTTACCAAATAAGATATCTAAACAGGTTTTTTATGCATTAGTAAATTTTCATGATGTGACGATAAGTGATTATTATTTATCAAATAATGAAATGAATAGCTTGAAGTACGAATCAAGCATAAAACAATTTGATTTGTCTGAATTAGAGACATTTTTGATATTTTGGGAGAGAGGGTTTTGTATTCCTATACATGCTGCTCTATTTCGTAATGAAGTAAAAAAAATAGGATTCAATGAGAACTTGCCTGCAAAAGAGGATTGGTGTTTTTGGATTCATTTGATGGAAAAAAGATTTAAATTAAAGTTTATAAGTGATTCTGCAGTAGTATATAGAATGAATAATCAAAGTATGACAAATTCAAAATTTCTCATGTCTGGCAAGGCATGGATTGATGTGTGTTATTATATTTTGAGCTATTTAAATCATACAGATATTCATTTAAAGAAGAGGTTTTTAGAAGAGGCCTCTAATCATTATATAAACTGGTATATACCCAACAGTATAAAAGAATTATCTTGCGAGCAAGATAAATTTAAACTAGAGCCATGTGTTGAACCAGGTTGTATGGATTATATCAATATTGATGCCAGAGATATTAGCCGTAATAAATTGAACATTACCGTA
>JACCDZ011148505.1_pt1 | contig 12898 bp, 7 predicted proteins | sample 7449551 | NCBI WGS metagenome assembly JACCDZ01 (sample SAMN15323452, study PRJNA562643) | freshwater metagenome | isolation source: river surface water | place: USA:Blue River Watershed | collected 2017-08-18
GGCTTTGTGCGAAACGGGGGGCGAGGGTTAGCTCATTAGGCAGAGAGAAATCACCCTCTCAGTTGGGTGGTATGTATCTGAGAATTCTTTCAATCAGGTTCCCGGGCAAAAATAGCAACGATATAACGTAACAATAAATAGGAGCAGTGGCGCTGGATGCGGTGCCTTAAATGGGGATGTGCTATTTGCAGAGAAAACGTAGCAACACCTGCGTCTCTGCAATGACAAAACGCACTAGGTCGGCCAGGTCCACTCACTTGATTTCCTGCCGGGTTTGGATGAGATCCCAGCCAGTTAAAGGATTTTTTATGGTGGGTTTTATGGTGGGTAGATTCTTAAAAACAACGTAACTTGTTGATTTTATTGTGTGTTTGGCGGAAGCGGTGAGATTCGAACTCACGGAGGGCGGAACCCTCGGCGGTTTTCAAGACCGCTGCCTTCAACCACTCGGCCACGCTTCCACAGGCCGGCAAGGATACTTGATGAGCCGATCCAGTCAACTGTCAGGGGAGCCGTCACCCGGTTTTTTTGCGGGTATTGACGGCGGCCGGTGACGCTGCCGCAGACGCCAGGCGCGCGCCAGCAGCCATACAGCCAGCCAGAGGCTGATCATCGCCATGGGTATTGCCAGCACACGCGGCCAGTACAGGCCGATGGCGGCAAAAACCAGCAAGATCATTCCCAGCATTGCCATCAGGCCTGCTTCGGCAGCGCCCAGAACCCGCTGTTGGCGCAGCGCGGTAGCAACGGTATTCCCCAGTCGCATCGCAGTAGTCATGCCGGAACCCTTTTCACGGAAGGCTCGGGGCGTGGGGCGCCTGTGCATTGGCTCCACAGGTTTTACCGTGCGGCCCGCCAGCATGATCTCGGTGGCATTGTCGAGATCCGCCAGATACATGGCCTCCATCGTCTCGGCAAACTCATGGTCTTCGACCGCGATGTCCAGTTCGTAGTTACTGATCCAGCTCGCCAGGTTCAGGTTGCTGGAGCCAACCCGTGCCCAGCGCCCATCGGCGACGGCGGTCTTGGCATGGATCATTGATCCGTTCCATTCAAAGACGCGAACGCCTGCCTCCAGCAACGGGCGGTAACTGGCGCGCGACAGTGGCGAAATGAACGGGATATCACTGGTGCTGGGCACCAGCAAACGTACATCCACACCGTCCTGGGCGGCCGCACAAAGTGCCTGCACATACACGGGCGTCGCCACGAAATAGGCATCGGTCAGCCAGAGCGTTTCATGGGCAACGGCGGCAATCAGCTGATCCAGACGGTACATGCCGCTGGTGCTGGGTGTGCTGGCAATGACACGCAGGTTGATGTTGCCTGTTGCCGCGCATGTTCCGGGCAGGGGTATTTCATTGTCGGGCAGTGCGGTGCCGCAGGTGGACCATGCCTGGGCAAAGGCCGCCACGATGTCGGCAACGGCAGGTCCCGTGACTTCTATACCGGTATCGCGCCAGGGAGCGATGCCGCGTGACGGGTCGCCCAGCCAGCGTGCACTGATGCAAACGCCGGTGACGTAGCCGGTGTGGCCATCAATCGTGAGTGATTTGCGGTGGTCCCGTGTGAGCCAGGACAGCGGGTTGTCAAAACGCACGGGGTTGAAGGTCCGAACTTCGCCACCGGCCTGCTCAAGGGGGCGGAACAGGGCGGCGGAGTTCAGGGAAAGTCCGCCCACCCAGTCGTGCAGTACCCGCACTTTTACACCGGCACGGGCGCGCTCGGTGAGTGCGGCCATGAATTCACGGCCGATGTGGTCATTCTCGATGATGTAGTTTTCGAGATGGATGCAGTGTGTGGCGTTGCGGATGGCGTTCAGCCAGGCGGGGTAGTGGCCGTCGGCATCACGTAACAGACGTAAACGGTTTCCGGCCAGCAGTGGTGCGCCGGCAGCACGAGAAAAAGCCTGTTCTGCCAGCAGACGAGGGCGCTGAGTACCGTAAGGCGTACTGGTCAGGCGGTCGAGAGGGTTCGCTTCCCGTGACATTGGTCTTTTCCATGGACTCTCGATCCATGGTAGCACCCCGACCGTGCCAAAGGCACAGGTCGGGGAGTGGGGCTTTTAGCGCTTGCTGACCTGTGGGGTGAGGCTGTCAATCAGGATGCGGCCTGCCTCAAGGGCAAAGGCCTCGTCTTCAGGCTTGTCCTTGGCCGGGTCGACAGCGTCGGCGCCTTCTTCCTCTTCGGCCTGTTCGGCTTCACGCCAGTTTTTCAGCGGTTCCTGGCCCTTGGCGGCACGACGGCGGTTTTCCATGGCCAGGCGCTTTTCATCAAGCTCCTGCTTCTCTGATTTTCGTGTCGACTCTTTCAGCGAAAGCGTTTTCTGCTTCTTGAGTTCACGAGCAAGAACAATGTTTTCATTCAGGTAGCGGAAGTCGGGGTCTGCTGCCTGGCGTGTCTGTGATGCCTGGCGCAGCGTGGTGAGCTGTTTGCTGAAGTCCTGATACGGGAAGTAGCGTGCCGATGGAATGGTGTCCCATGGCATTGCGTTCGGTAGTGCCGACTCGCCGACATCGGCTTCATCAAAAATATTCGGGAATGTGACATCCGGTACTACGCCACGATGCTGTGTGCTGGCACCGGAAATACGATAGAACTTGGCTTCGGTCAGCTTGAGCTGGCCATGCTCCAGATCACGCAGTGACTGCACGGTGCCTTTGCCGAACGTGGTGCTGCCCACCACGAGTCCGCGGCCGTAATCCTGGATGGCGCCGGCAGCGATTTCAGCGGCAGAGGCGGACAGACGATTGACCATGACCACCAGCGGGCCGGCATAGGTCACTGATGGGTCCGGATCACCCATCAGCTCGATACGATCACTGGCATTCTTGACCTGAACAGTGGGGCCGGTGCCAATAAACAGACCGATCAGCGAGTTGGCTTCTGACAGCGAACCGCCACCGTTGTTGCGCAAGTCCAGCACAAGACCGTTGATCTTTTCTGCCTTCAGTTCATTGATCAGTTTTTTCACATCACGTGTAGTGCTGCGGTAATTCGGGTCGCCCGCCTGCATGGCCTGGAAATCGGCATAGAAGGTCGGTAGCTTGATGACACCGATCCGCAGTTCCTCTTCACCACGCTTGATGGTCAGGACTTTTTTCTGGGCAGCCTGGTCTTCCAGCTTGACCGTGTTACGCACGATGCTGACGGTACGGGTCTGGGTTTCATCCACGGCACCTGCCGGAATGACCTGCAGGCGCACGGTGGTGCCTTTCGGGCCACGAATCAGTTCAACGACCTCATCAATCCGCCAGCCGACCACGTCCACAAATTCCTTGTCGCCCTGTGCCACTGACACAATGCGATCGCCGGTCTTGAGCTGCTTGGCCTTGTCGGCAGGGCCGGCGGGAACCAGTCGGACGATCTTGGTGTATTCGTCTTCACCCTGCAGGACGGCGCCGATGCCTTCCAGGGAAAGACTCATGTTGATGTTGAAGTTTTCCTGCGTGCGCGGCGAAAAATATTCGGTGTGCGGATCGTAGGTTTCGCTGAAGGAGTTCATGAAAACCTGAAAGGCATCATCACTCTTTGTGCGTGTCAGGTTGTTGAGCTGGCTGCGGTAACGCTTGCCCAGTGTTTTCTGGATTTCTGCATCGGTCTTGCCGGCCAGTCGCAAGCTGAGGGCAGCTGCCTTCAGACGCTTGCGCCAGAGATCATCAAGCTCGGCACGGGTGGTGGCCCACGGTGCCTGCTCACGATCGATTTCCATGGTGTCTTCGGTGGCGAAGTCCATGCGGGCAACGCCCTTGTCGATTTCGCCAATGACAAAGTTGAGTCGTTCAACGGCGCGCTGCTGGTAGCGATTGAATATGGTGAACGGGCCCTTGACGTCGCTGCGCTTCAGCGCGTTGTCAAAGCTGTTGCGCCATGGTTCGAAACCCTGGATGTCGCTGGCGAGGAAATACAGGCGCTGTCCATCCAGATCCTTCAGGTAGCGATCAAAGATCTGTGCGGACAGGGCGTCGTCCAGCTTGCGGTGTTCGTAGTGAAGCTCGTCGAGCAGGTCGACCACGGTGCGTGATGTTTGCGCCTGCATGCGGGTGGGCTGCAGTTCGCTGCGACTGGTCGGGGCGGTTGCCTGTTTGGCAAACACAGCTGAAAAAACTACTAATCCACCAACAGCTACGGTGGCAACAAGGCGTTTGCGCGTAAACAGGCCAGACATGGTCAACCATCACAGGGAGAGGCCGGCACTACGCCGGTTGCGAGGGAGAGTGTAGCAAAGTCGGCCAGCCCCTTGCAGATCAATGCTTTGTCTTTTCGTTGCCGTGTATTGCAAGGCGACCAACGGGGGCTGGATCGGGATGGGTGTCCTGAGCCTGGTGGGTCGACCGGATTGACCAGTCTCTGATGGTTTTGCTACTGTCGTCACGAACATATACATTATGTATACATTCTGAATGATCACTGGCCATGGGTCCCCGACACGGTTACGGGGAGGTGCCAGATGCCCCTTTTGTCGTAACAGGAAAACAGGTAGTTGCCATGGCCCGCCCGGAAGAGCTTGCACGTATTGCCAGAGGCCCGAAAACACCCCAGGAGCGCATCTGGTGGGACAAGTATTCGCATGAAAAGCTTGATGCCTGGCGGTTTGTCTGTGATGAGCCGGCCGATGCCTGTGCACGTGAAATTGCCCGCCAGAAGCCGTCAGGCTTGCTGGAGGAGGTGGAACTGCGGGCAAAAACAGAAGGCGGTGTGTTCCGGGCGTTCATGGATCAGGCCTATGCCGTGCCTGCCTGGGTGGATTTTGAGTCCATGGAGCTGGGGCGTCGTGTGCTGATGCGGCACGGCACCTTGCAGGGTCTGGTCCTGCTGTGCAGCTCGCTGGTGGAGGGGTATGCCTTTGCCAAGCCGAGCCAGGTACTGGTGCAGACGGGGCGCCTGCAGCGGGATGTGTCGCGTCGCATCTACGAGACGGGCCAGTTCCTGCACAACATGGTGGGACCGGACGGCTTGCGCCCGGGCGGGGTAGGGCACCGCACCATTCTGGAGGTACGTCTGCTGCATGCGTCGGTGCGCCATTATCTGGACATGCATCCGGGGCGTTACCCGGAGGAAAAATACCAGCGCCCGATCAATCAGGAGGACATGGCCGGCACCATTCTTGAGTTTGATTTCATGGTGGTGCGTGGCCTGAAGTTGCTGGGACTGGAGCTGACCGAGGCAGAGCGTGTGTCGATCCATTACTTCTGGCGCTACGCAGGCTGGCTGCTGGGGGTAAAGGAGGAGTTGCTGTCGACGTCGTACCAGGAGCAGGAAATCATGGCGTTGCAGCTGCACACGCATGGCTACAGCCCGAGCCCTGAGGGGGCACAACTGGCGCGGGCCCTGCTGCGGGACATGAGCAACAAGCCGCCGTTCATGATGCCGGAGAAGGTGTTGCACACGATCAGCCGCTACCTGATCGGTGATGATCTGGCGGATGAGTTCGACATCCAGGCCTGGATGCCGGTGGAAGTGGCCATTCATCTGGCCCGTACGGGGGTTCGTGTCGGCAACATGGGACTGCGACTGCTCCCGGATGTGGGCCGGCGCCGGCTGGAAAAGGCGGCGCATGCCCTCAGTAGCCGGACCTTGCGCCGGGGCCTGCGTGATGATCCGGCGACATGGGGATTCCGCTCCATGGCGTGAGTACGACTGTTACCAGAAAAGCCCGGAATTTCCGGGCTTTTTCATGTGTGTGGCCGCTTTGACTTGGGCATGCAAACGGTGTTTAGTGTCGCGCATTCAGGGACCCCCGCCTGCCTGGGATGATGTTATGCGCCGTGTTCTTCTTCGCTGGTCATTGCCGTTTTTACTGGTTTGTCTGCCTGGCTGTGATGCCATGGACCTGTTGCTGCGCAATACCGTGGAGAGCGAGGAGGGAGAGGTTCGCCTGGCCGGCCTGACGGCACCGGTGACGATCCAGCGTGACGAGCTGGGCGTGCCACGCATAGAGGCCGCCAGTGAAGGTGATCTGGCCTTTGGCATGGGGTATGTCATGGCGTCGGACCGTCTGGCGCAAATGGTGTCTTATTCCCTGGTGGCGCAGGGACGCATGTCGGAGATGGCCGGACCGGTTACCCGTGATCTGGATGTCTATATGCGCACGCTAGGGGTGCGCAGGAATGCCGAGCAGCAGATGGCGCAGGTGACGCCTGCCTTGCAAAAAAACCTGCAGCGGTTTGCCGACGGGGTGAATGCCTGGGTGCAGACACACAAGGATCGCTTGCCGCTGGATTTCAGGCTGAACGGCTACACGCCCGAGCCATGGACACCCGTCAACTCGATGGATGTGTTTGCCATGCTCAATCTGGGGTTGTCCCTGAACCTGCCGGAAGAAATTGCCTTTCTGGATCTGGCCGCTGCGGTGGGCCCGGAAAAGGCCGCCTGGCTGGTTCCCTCCGGGCCGGGTGAGGCGCTGCCGCTGGAAGAGGCCGGCAAGCTGAAAGACTTTCCGTTCAGCAAACTGATGACGGTGACTACTGCGCAGGCAGCCATGCAGAAACAGCTTGGCGAATTTTTTGTGCCACTGCGTCAGGCGGCATCCAACAACTGGGCGGTGTCACCACAAAATACCCTCGGCAAAGCCAGCATCCTGGCCAATGACACGCACCTGATGCTGGAGCACCCACCCGTCTGGATGCTGATGCAACTGGCGGCTCCCGGCTATCGCGCCGGGGGTGTCGCAATTGCCGGTATTCCTGGAATAGTGGCGGGTTACAACGGTCATGTTGCCTGGGGCATGACCATGGTGATGGCGGACTCGCAGGATGTATTTGTCGAAAAGCTCCTGCAGCAGGACGGGAAAACCCTTTATCGGTACCGGGATGAATGGCGGCCGGTGCAGCAGCGCGAGGAAATCATCCGCATCAAGGGCGAACCTGATCACAAGGTCGTGGTGCAGGAAACTGTGCATGGCCCGTTGCTGAACACCGCACTGCGGGGCAAACAGGTTAACGAGATCATGCTGCCGACGTTCAAGGTGGCTGACGGCTATGGACTGGCGGTGCAGACCACGGCATCTGTCGCGGACAAGAGCATGGAGCGGTTTTTCATGCTGGGACAGGCGCAGGACTTCAAGGCTGCGCAGGCAGCCCTCGAGGGGATTGGCTTCATTCACCTGAACCTGCTGTTTGCGGATGCCGGCAACATTGGCTGGCAGGTGACGGGTAATTATCCGCAGCGTCGCAAGGGCCGGGGTTATCTGCCTTCGCCTGGATGGACCGGGGAATATGACTGGGAAGGCGTGGTGCCGTTTGCCAGTCTGCCACGCGAGGTCAATCCGGCCGGCGGGTTTCTGGCAACGGCCAATCACCGTACGGTTGCGACAGATCATGTGCCACACCTGACGGATTCCTGGTATGCACCGGAACGTCATGAACGCATTGTGGAAAGCCTGCAGGAGAGCCGTGAGCAGACACTGGCCACAACGATCAGCCTGCAGAATGACATCAAGGATCTGGCTGCCCTGAAGCTGGCCCGTCTGCTCAGGGAGAAGGATGGCCTGCTGCGCGAACGCTTGGGCAAGATGCCGGAGGCGGCCCGGGAGTCGGCAGAAAAATCATTGCTGATGCTGCAGCAGTTCGATGGGCAGATGGGTATTTCGGCACCGGGGGCTGCACTTTATGGCATTTTTCTGGATGACCTGACACGGCAGGTCTTTGCCGATGAGCTGGGTCCTCGGGACGGCAGTGCCTGGCAATCCTTCCTGCTGGCCAATCTCATTACCTACTCGGCCCAGCAGGATCACATGCTGGGCCGGGAAGACAGTCCGTTCTGGGATGATGTGAACACGGCAGGACTCAGGGAGGACAAATGGGATATTGTAGTGCGCACCCTGGCCATGAGCTGGCAGGAGTCCTTGCTGAGGCTGGGTTCTGATCCCCGGCAATGGCGCTGGGGCAAGGTGCATACCTATGCCTGGGAGTCCGGTTCCACCAAAATGAAGCCGCATCTGCCTGCTGTTCCGGCGATGGTGGTAGGGCTGCTGGGGCGCTATCTGGACCGAGGGCCTTATCCGGCTCCCGGCTCTACCAATACCGTTAATGTTGCCGGCTATACCATTGGCGAGGGCTTCAAGGTGTGGAATGTCCCGGCCATGAGGCTGATTGTGGATTTCAGCCAGAAAGAGCCGCTGCACCTGATCAATGCGGGCGGGCAGAGTGGCAACCCGGCCAGCAGGCATTATGATGACGGGATTCCCCTGTATCTTTCGGGCAGTAATCGTGTGATGGCGTTTCACGATCCTGTGCTGGTTAACCAGCAGTTCAGCAGGAAGCTGGTGTTGCAGCCGGCCGAAAAGAATTTTGACAAGAATTGATGTGAGGAGCGGTTCATGGCGATTGGCGCCCTGATGCTGGATGTTGAGGGGCTGACCCTCACGGCAGAAGAAAAAGTATTGCTGGCTCACCCGCACGTGGGTGGGCTGATCCTGTTTGCACGCAATTTCCAGAGCGTGGCACAGGTGACGGCGCTGGTGCAGGAAATCCGTGCAGTGCGCCCGGAAATCCTGATTGCGGTTGATCAGGAAGGCGGGCGGGTACAGCGCTTCCGTGACGGCTTTGTGCGTCTGCCGTCGATGAAGGTGTTTGGCGACCTGTATGCAGAAAACCCGGGCGAAGCACGTCAGCAAGCCTTTCAGTGTGGCTGGCTGATGGCAAGTGAAGTGCTGGCGGTTGGCGTAGACATCAGCTTTGCACCGATTCTGGATGTGGACTGCGGCATTTCGCAGGTGATTGGTGATCGTGCGTTTCATGCAGACCCCCGGATTGCGGTGACGCTGCTGCGCGAGTTCATTCGTGGCATGCACGAGGCCGGCATGGCCGCCACTGGCAAGCATTTCCCTGGACATGGCTCGGTTGCGGCCGACTCGCATGTTGCGTTGCCGGTGGACGACCGTCCGTGGGCCGACATCGAGGCGCACGATCTGGTGCCGTTTGCCGAACTGTCGCGTGAGCTGCAGGGCATCATGCCCGCCCACGTGATTTATTCGAAGGTCGATCCTGATCCTGCCGGTTTTTCGTCTTTCTGGCTGCAGGACATCCTGCGTGATCGCCTTGGTTTTGATGGTGTTATTTTCTCTGACGACCTCAGCATGGAAGGTGCCGTGGCAACCGGTTCCTTCAGTGATCGTGCCAATGCGGCACTGGATGCCGGTTGCGACATGGTGCTGGTGTGCAATCACCGTGCGGGTGCCCTGGAAGTGCTGGCCGCTCTGGAAAAACGTGGCCAGTTTCCCGAGCAGCGCCGCTTTGAGGCAATGAAGGGAAAGTTCCGTCAGGACTGGCAGTCGTTGCACAATGACGATAACTGGAAAATGGTTGCTGCCCGTGTGGGTGTGAGCGCCACCGCGTGATGTCGGCTATATGATGATGGTGAATTTGCGCGGATGAAAACCCCGAAACGACTTGAACCACTGCTGGAAGACGGACTGATTGACGAGGTGATTGCCCAGCTCAAGAGCGGCAAGGAAGCCACGGTTTATCTGGTGCGTTGTGCCGGTGAATTGCGCTGCGCCAAGGTGTACAAGGATGCGCATCACCGCAGCTTCAAGCAGGCATCCACCTATCGTGAAGGCCGCAAGGTCAAAAGTTCGCGTGCGGCGCGTGCCATGGAAAAGGGCTCGCGCTTCGGCAAGCAGGAGCTGGAAGAGGCCTGGCAGAACTCGGAGGTAAATGCCCTGTACCGTCTGGCCGATGCCGGTGTGCGCGTGCCGACACCGCATGGTTGCTTTGATGGTGTGCTGATCATGGACATGGTCTCGGATGGTCATGGCCGTCCGGCACCACGCCTGAGCGAGGTGGCCTTTACCCCGGAAGAGGCGGTGGCCTGTCATGACCAGCTGATTCGCGAGGTGGTGCGCATGCTGTGTGCCGGCCTCGTGCATGGTGACCTCTCCGAATACAACATCCTGATCGACCCCAAAGGCCCGGTAATCATTGATTTGCCACAGGCGGTGGATGCCGCCGGCAACAACAATGCCTTCACCATGCTGGAGCGCGATGTACAGAATCTGGCGGAGTACTTTGGCCAGTTTGCGCCGGAGTTGCTCGATACGCGCTATGCCAAGGAAATCTGGGCACTGTATGAAAGTGGTGAACTGGTGCCGGACAGCCACCTGACGGGGGAGTTCGAGGAGGACGAAGAGCCTGCCGATCTGGACGACCTGCTGCGCGAAATCATGGATGCCAAGGACGAGGAAGAGCGGCGCAAGGCCGCTGCGGCGGCAGAGGAAGAGGGCGACGACTACTGATGTCCTTCCCCGTCACGGGAAGGTACGTAAGGTAATGCACGGAATCCGCTGGCCGGATTCCGTGTGGCCGGCCGGGGAGTGTTACCATGCCCGTCCTGCCTCCCGTTCCCAGGTCTTTCCCGTGACGTCTGCTTCTGAATCTCCCGCATTTTCCACACTGTCCCTGCCATCTGCCTTGCTCGATACCCTGAGTGATCTGGGTTATCACGCCATGACCCCCATTCAGGCGCAGAGTCTGCCTTCCCTGCTGGCCGGTCGCGATGTGATTGCCCAATCCAAGACCGGTAGCGGCAAGACGGCAGCATTCGGCATTGGTGTCCTGAGTTCGCTTAACCCGCGTGATTTCAATGTGCAGGCGCTGGTGCTGTGCCCGACGCGCGAGCTGGCAGACCAGGTGCTCAAGGAAATGCGTCGGCTGGCGCGCTTTGCCGGCAACATCAAGATGCTGAGCCTGTGCGGTGGCGTACCAATGGGGCCGCAGCTTGATTCGCTGGAGCATGGTGCACATGTGATCGTGGGAACGCCGGGTCGTGTGCTGAAACATCTGGCCAAGGGCTCACTTAATCTTGGCGGCCTCAAGGTGCTGGTACTGGATGAAGCCGACCGCATGCTGGACATGGGTTTTCACGACAGCATCATGGATGTCGTCAACCAGATGCCGGCTCGTCGCCAGACCCTGTTGTTCTCTGCGACATTCTCGCCGGAAATCCGTTCGCTCAGTTCACGTTTCCAGCGTGATCCGGTGACCGTCACGGTGGCGGATGCGCCAGAGACCGTGAAAATCACCCAGATATTCCATGAAGTGGACAATCGTGAGCGTGTGAATGTGCTGGCGACGGTATTGCGTCATCACAAACCTGAGTCTGCCGTGCTGTTCTGCAACACCAAGGTGCGTTGCGAGGAAGTTGTCACGGCGTTGTCGGCCAAGGGTTTTCAGGTGGCGTCCTTGCATGGCGATCTGGAGCAGCGCGAGCGTGATCTTGTGCTGGTGAAGTTCTCCAACCGCAGCTGCCCCGTGCTGGTAGCCACTGACGTGGCAGCACGTGGTCTGGATATCAAGGACCTGTCGATGGTGGTCAATGTCGAGATGGCATTTGATCCGGAAGTGCATGTGCACCGCATCGGTCGTACCGGCCGTGCCGGGCAGAGTGGGCTGGCTGTGAGCCTGTGCGCGCCTGCCGAAGGGCATCGTGTTACGGCGATCGAGGAATACCAGTCGATCAAGGCCGACTGGCAGCCGGTACCGGCAGTGTCGGATCGTGGGCCGGCTGCACCACCGCGCATGGTGACAATCAATATTGCCGGTGGGCGCAAGGACAAGCTGCGGCCTGGCGATATTCTGGGTGCGCTGACCGGGGATGCCGGTATTCCGGGTGCGCAGGTCGGCAAGATCGATATTTTTGATATCCAGGCGTACGTCGCCGTTGATCGTGACGTGGCGAGTCAGGCCATGCAGGGTCTCAGCAAGATCAAGGGCCGTGTATTCAAGGTAAGAAAGGTTTAAGGGAGCTTCATGACCACTGTCGCACTCACGCCGGCGTTCGAGAAAAAACTGGTCTGGCTGCTGGCCGGCATCCAGTTTTGTCACATCATGGATTTCATGGTGCTGATGCCGCTGGGGCCTCAGCTCATGCGTGTGCTGGGGATTACCACGGCCGAATTCGGCTGGCTGGTGTCGACGTACACCGTGAGTGCCGGTATTGCCGGTATTGCCAGCGTCTTCATGATTGATCGCTTTGACCGGCGTCATGCACTGACAGGACTGTTTGCCGGATTCATTCTGGCGACAGTGGCTTGCGGTCTGGCATGGGACTTTCACAGCCTGCTGCTGGCACGATCAATGGCGGGTGTGTTTGGTGGTGTACTGACTGCGGTCATCATGGCGCTGTTGTCAGACTGCATTCCGGAAGAGCGCCGTGGCGCCGCCACCGGAAAGGTCATGACCGGTTTTGCCCTGGCTGCCGTGGCGGGTGTGCCGCTGGGTATTTATCTGGCCAATCATTTTGATTGGCGTATGCCGTTTTTCTTTATTTCGGCCCTCAGCGCGCCAATGCTGTTGCTGGCACCAAAGCTGCTGCCGTCCGTACCCGCACGGGAAAGCGGTCCGGTCCAGATTGTCGGCACCTTGCGCATGGTGATGTGGGACCGCAATCACCTGTTTGCCTTTGCTCTGGTGTCGTCACTGATGCTGGCCGGCTTCAGTGTGATTGCCTATATCAGTCCCTACATGGTGCAGAATGTGGGACTGACGGAAGCGCAGTTGCCGCTGATTTACCTGTACGGCGGAATCGGCACTCTGCTGACGGCACCCTTGATCGGACGCCTCAGTGATCGCATCGGCAAGGCCAGAACTTTTCGTATTGCCTGTCTGACGAGTGTGCCACCCCTGCTGGTGCTGACACATTTGCCGGCGGTGCCGGTGCCCGTGGTGCTGGTGGTGACAACGCTGTTCATGATCCTGATTGGCGGTCGAGTGATTGCAGCGATTTCATTGTTGTCGTCCGTGAGTCATGCGCATGTGCGCGGACGCTTTCTCAGCTTCAACTCGGCCATGCAGCAGCTGGCTTCCGGGATTGCCGCCTTTCTGCCGACACTGGTGCTCACCCAGGATGCGCAGGGCCGTCTCATGCACTATGACTGGGTTGGCTACGGTGCCGTGAC
>JACCDZ010800355.1_pt1 | contig 12897 bp, 12 predicted proteins | sample 7449551 | NCBI WGS metagenome assembly JACCDZ01 (sample SAMN15323452, study PRJNA562643) | freshwater metagenome | isolation source: river surface water | place: USA:Blue River Watershed | collected 2017-08-18
AGCAAAACGCATTATCGACGAAAGCGGTTTGAAAGTGTACTCTGCAATCGTATTGAAAGATGCAGCTGCATTGGTAAAACAAGTTTTGACCGAAGGCGCACAAGCTTAAAAATTATTTACACGTAATATACCCATTGCTGTAATTTGATATGTCAACTGATGCATTTATCCGCTCAGAACAAGTCAAGTTGCAGCAATGTTTTTTTTGTGCTCAGATTACCTCCTGATCTTCAAGATTATCTTTGAATCAAATGAGTAATTCTTTGAACAAAATAACAACCCAAGGATTTGCAAGATTAACTTTCGATCAAACGAGTAACCTCATATAACCCATTGAATCACTGAATATGCTTACGCTTTTGGCTATTTCACATCTTCTATTTCAACCGGCGGCCATCCCCAATGTTTCTGCCGTTAAAAAAGATTCGACTGCCAGCCGAGTTTGGGTTTATGGTGCCGATTTTAAATTGAACTTTTCTCTGGCTTCAACTTCTCAAAACTGGACTGCCGGAGCAGGTAATAACATCACCGTTACGGGTCTAGTAAATGCTGCAGCCAATCTTACCAAAGAACGTCTGAGCTGGGATAATACCCTAAAAATTAATATTGGTTTAGTTTCTAGTCGCCAGAGTGACATCTTTGGAGAAGGATTTTGGAGCAACCGAAAAAACATCGACAACGTTTTTTTCGATAGTAAACTCGGTATGGAGTTTGAAGAATATCCCACCCTTTCTATGTACGGAGGATTGAATTTTCAAACTCAGTTACTGCCAGGTTATACGTACACCAAAGATGCAATCGGCAGAGATGTGGCCACCATGACTACCAGCTTTTTAAGTCAAGGTCAAACCCAATTTGCCTTAGGAACTGAAAATAAGTTCCATAAAAATTATTTTGTTCGTTTGGGTTACATCACTCTAAAACAAACTTACGTAATCAATCAAGATTTATATCAGATTCGAAATCAAGAAGTCATTGCCCGAGTAAAAAAAGGGGAATATCTTGATAATGAATTTGGTATGCAGGTTCAAATGGGCGGTACCAAAAACTTTGGTCCCAAAGATATTTATTCGGCAAAAATGAACTATTTAGGATTCCTTCCCTATCAAACCGACAGAGCTCTGCTCGATAGTCGTATTGATATGAGTTTATCGGCTCGTTTAACGAAGCACCTAAATTTGAACTACACGTTAATTTCGATATTCGACAAAGATTTAGTTAAACCAGGAACCAATGCTTGGCAAAACTCTTGGGTTTTCGGAATTGGTTATTTTTACCATATCTAATAATTAGATCTTCCTACTACCCGATTTACAAATGTTCCGAGGTAGTATGGAAGGTGATGTCGGGATACTTTTCCATGGCACTCCTTAAAATAAAGGCTGTTTCTGCCAAAAATACCGGATAGCCTGCTTTATCGTATGCAATGTTGTTTTGACGGTATTTCATAAAATCCTTCAAATCTGCTTCTGGACCTGTCATCCAACAGGCTTTGTGAATCGACCTTGGTTCAAATCGACATTTGGCATTGTATTCATGTTCCAAACGATATTGCAATACTTCAAATTGAAGCTCACCAACGGTGCCTACAAACTTTCGACTTCCGGGTTCTTGAACAAATAAACTCGCTAATCCTTCGTCGGTTAATTGTTGAATACCTTTTTCCAATTGCTTGGATTTCATGGGATCCAGATTGATCAATTCCTTGAAGATTTCAGGTGAAAAACTGGGAATCCCTTTGAACTGAAAATTTTCACCTTCGGTCAATGTATCGCCAATTTTGAAATTTCCCGTATCGTATAATCCCACCACATCTCCTGGATATGCTGCTTCCATTACTTCTTTTGAATCAGCCAAAAACGTGTAAGGCGCAGCGAATTTCACTTGTTTTTCTAATCGCGTATGCTTGTAGGCTTTATTCCGTTCAAACTTGCCGCTGCAAACTCGTAAAAACGCAATTCGATCTCGGTGTTTAGGATCTAAATTGGCGTGAATTTTAAAAATAAATCCAGAAAATTTGTTTTCTGTTGGTCCAACTTCTCTCACTGTTGTAGGACGAGGCAATGGATTTGGTGCAATTTCAACAAACGTATCCAATAACTCTTGAATACCAAAGTTATTTAATGCAGAACCAAAGAAAACAGGAGCAACATCGGCGGATAAATAATTTTGAACATCTAAGTTTCCGTAAACACCGTCAATTAACTCTACATCTTCCCTCAATTTTGCCGCATTCGCTGTACCAATTAAATCGGGTAATCGTTCATCTTCAACACCATGAATGCGAACTACATCATCGGTTAACTTGGTTTTACTGCTTTCAAAAAGATTCAACGATTTATCTGCCAACAAGTAAACACCCTTAAAATCGCGCCCGCTGTTGATTGGCCATGACAATGGATGCACTTGAATATCTAAATGTTCCTCAATTTCATCCAATAAATCAAATGGATCCTTACCGTCGCGGTCCATTTTGTTTACAAAAACAATAACTGGTGTTTTTCTCATGCGACAAACCTCCATCAAACGTTTGGTTTGTTCCTCTACCCCTTTCACGCTATCAACCACGAGTATAACACTATCCACTGCAGTAAGCGTACGGTAGGTATCTTCCGCAAAATCTTTGTGACCCGGAGTATCTAAAATATTGACCCATTTCCCTTTGTAGGGAAAAGTCATAACCGAAGTTGCCACCGAAATTCCACGTTGTTTCTCAATTTCCATGAAATCGGATGCCGCCGTTTTTGTAATTTTGTTGGACTTCACCGCACCTGCTGTTTGAATTTGGCCCCCAAATAACAAGAATTTTTCAGTCAACGTGGTTTTACCCGCATCCGGGTGAGAAATAATGGCAAAAGTTTTGCGTTTGGCAATCTCCGATTCGTACATAAAGGTGCAAATTTAGCATTTTTGTACCGAAGCCCTAACGTCCCCCAAAAAGATGACCACAGAAATTGAATTTAAATCCGCCGAAATCGGGCATATTCCTGGTATTTTGAAAATCATTAATCATTACATTGCGAATTCCAGTTCCATTTACGAGGAATCTGAGCGAAGTTTAGATGTACAATTGCAGTGGTTTCAACAATTGAAGGAGCAGAATTTCCCGGTACTATTGGCCTTGAATGAAGGAACTGTAGTAGGCTTCGCCGCTTTTCAAACGTTTCGTGCCAAGTTTGGTTATCGTTTTAGTGCCGAGCATTCGGTATATGTTTTTCCCGGTTTCGAGGGACGTGGAATTGGATTTAGGCTCATGCAACTGCTTTTTAAAGAAGCCATCGACCGCAAAATTCACGTTCTGATCGGTGGCATAGATAGTCAAAATACGGAAAGCATCGAATTTCATCAGCGCCTGGGTTTTGTAGAGGTTGGACGCATGCCACAGGTAGGTAAAAAGCACGATCAATGGCTAACTTTGGTTTGGATGCAGAAAATCCTTGAAACTCACACCCCATAATTTTGGGAACGTCCTACCCATAATCCTTGAAACTCACACCCCATAATTTTGGGAACGTCCTACCCATAATCCTTGAAACTCCCACCCCCCAATAATCTCATCGGGTAAAAATTGCGGCTTAAATTCAACAAATATTGTATACAGAATCAGGTATTGAATTCTAATTACAATGAAATGTTTTAATACAGCAAAAATTGCACTCTAACTACCACAGTTTTTTCATAATCAGATCCTTTTCTTGATCAGAAATAAGGGGCAAGTTGATGAGTGCAATTTTGGGTTTATTGAGTGTAATGATTGCTTAATTGTCGATTCTTAAGTAATTACCATCTTCATCAAATTCTAAGTCCAGCCCGTTATTCAATTCAATTTGCTGAACCTTTCGACTTTCTTTTTCCCAATCCGTAATTACTTGATTCGGATAGTTGGTGAGCACGTAGGTCAATATTTTTTGAGGGATAACAGAGTCGGGTAACTTTGAATTAGCATCAATTGAAATTATTTCTTTTGAACGATTGAATTCTAGACTTATGGCAGAATCTAAAGTAACATCGTAAGTCAGAGTTAATCCTTCGGTATCTTTTAATGTTTGAAGAATCTTGTTAGAAGAAAAATGAGTTTCAACGTAACTCTGAATTTCCTGCGGCACATCGTTGGAAGCCATAACTCGTTCTTTTTCACAACCAGCTAAAAACATCAGCGCTGCCAACACAGGCAATAATTGAATCTTTTTCATAGTGTTAATTTATTATTAATTTGAGGTTATGTAAACCGTGTTTAAACAAATATCCCCCAATAATCTCATCGGGTAAAAATTGCTTTTTATCGACCATACTACCCACAAGATTCTGTTAATTCCTCATTATTTTTGGGATAATCCGCATACTTATAGTAATTTATCAATGAATTATCCCGAAATTTGCGCAATTTTTAATTATATATATGTCTTTATTGCGCAACATTGCCATCATTGCACACGTTGACCACGGGAAAACTACTTTGGTTGACAAAATGCTTCACCAAGCCAAATTATTTAGAGATAATCAAGAAGTTGGCGAATTAATCCTCGACAACAACGATTTGGAACGTGAACGCGGAATTACCATTCTTGCTAAAAACGTAAGCGTTAACTGGAAAGGAACTAAAATTAACATTATTGACACTCCAGGTCACGCAGATTTCGGTGGAGAAGTAGAACGTGTATTAAACATGGCCGATGGTGTATTGCTGTTGGTTGACGCATTTGAAGGTCCCATGCCTCAAACCCGTTTTGTTCTTCAATCTAGGAGCAAACGAAGAACAGTTGGATTTCAAAACCGTATTTGGTTCAGGTAAAAATGGATGGTTTGGTCCCGATTATAAAAACCCAACTTCCGATTTAACTTACTTAATGGATACCATCATTGAAGTTATTCCTGCTCCCGTTGTAGAAGAAGGTACACTTCAAATGCAAGTAACCAGCTTGGATTATTCTAGCTTCACAGGTCGTATTGCCATTGGTAGATTAAAGCGTGGTCATTTGACTGAAAACATGCCCGTAACTTTGGTAAAACGCGACGGTAAAGTTGAAAAACACCGTATCAAAGAATTGTATACCTTCACCGGTTTAGGTAAAGCAAAAGCTACCGAAGTTTTTGCGGGGGATATTTGTGCGGTTACCGGTTTGGAAAATTTTGAAATTGGAGATTGTGTTTGTGATATTGAAAATCCAGAAGCACTTCCTCAAATGAAAATCGACGAACCTACCATGAGCATGCTGTTTGCCATCAACAACTCTCCATTTTTTGGTAAAGAAGGTAAACACGTTACATCTCAGAAAATTCGCGAACGTTTGATCAAAGAAACAGAGAAAAACTTAGCATTGCGTGTAGAAGAAACCAACAGTGCTGATCAATTCTTAGTTTTCGGTAGAGGGATTCTTCACTTAGGGGTATTGGTGGAAACCATGCGTCGTGAGGGATACGAGTTGCAAGTGGGACAACCGCGTGTAATCGTTAAAGAAATTGACGGTCAAAAATGTGAACCTGTTGAAATTTTAACCGTTGACGTTCCTGAAACGCATTCAGGTAAGGTAATTGAATACGTAAGTCAACGTAAGGCAGAAATGTTAAGCATGACTCCTAAGGGAGATATGATTCGTTTGGAATTTGAAATTCCTTCTAGAGGTCTTTTGGGATTGAGAAACAATCTATTAACGGCAACTCAAGGAGAAGCAATCATGGCTCACCGTTTTAAAGCTTATGAACCTTGGAAAGGTGAAATGCCAGGTCGTATCAATGGTGTGTTAATATCCAAAGAAAAAGGTTCATCCACTACATACAGTATGGATAAACTGAAAGATCGTGGAAATTACTTCATTCATCCAAACGTAGAAATTTATACCGGTCAAATTGTAGGTGAACATATCAAACCCGGTGATTTGGTATTGAATATTTGTACTGCCAAGCAGTTAACGAATTTCCGTGCTGCAGGTAAAGACGATAGCTCTACATTGCCTCCTCCACGTGAATTTACTTTGGAAGAAGCAATGGAATACATTCAAGCAGATGAATACGTTGAAGTTACACCTGAAAACATCCGTTTGAGAAAGATTTTATTGGACGAGAACGAGCGCAAACGTGCTTCAAACAAAGCCTTGGGAATTTAAAAGGGATAATTAAAAAAATAGTATCTTCGCATAATTAAAGAACCTAAAAAAACATGAAATTTGATATTGCCGTAATCGGAAGTGGTCCTGGCGGGTATGTAGCTGCCATTCGTGCTTCTCAATTAGGAAAAAAAGTTGCCATCATCGAAAAAGCAGATTTAGGTGGTGTGTGTTTAAATTGGGGTTGTATCCCAACCAAGGCCCTTTTGAAAAGTGCTCAGGTTTTTGATTACATCAATCATGCTGCTGATTATGGAATTTCTGTAAAAGAAGCAAACACGGATTTCGATGGTATGGTTAAGCGTAGCCGTGGAGTGGCAGAAGGCATGAGTAAAGGTATCGCTTTCTTGATGAAAAAGAATAAAATCGAAGTAATCAAAGGATACGCGAAACTTGCTGGTAAAGGTAAAATTCAAGTTACAGCTGAAGACGGTTCAACAAGCACCGTTGAAGCAGATCATACAATCTTAGCTACAGGTGCAAGAAGTCGCGAGCTTCCTACTGTTCCCATCGATGGTAAACATGTAATCGGTTATCGTGAAGCAATGGTTCTTCCCAAACAACCAAAAGAAATGTTAATCATTGGCAGTGGTGCAATTGGAATGGAATTCGCATACTTCTATCACACTATCGGCACTAAAGTAACCATCGTTGAGTTTATGAACCGTATTCTTCCGATCGAAGATGAAGAGGTAAGTAAAACCATGTTGATGAATTACAAGAAAAAAGGAATTGAAATATTAACTGAATCTAGCGTAGAGAAAGTGGAAGTTAAAAACGATCGTTGCATTGTAAGCATCAAAACCGCTAAGGGAGTTGAAACTAAGGAGTGTGATATCGTATTAAGCGCAGCAGGTGTTCAAACTAACCTCGAAAACTTAGGTTTAGAGGAAATGGGTGTTAAAACGGATAAAGGAAAAGTTATGGTAGATGAATTCTACAAAACGAATGTTCCTGGCGTTTATGCAATTGGTGATATCGTACCAGGACCTGCTTTAGCTCACGTAGCGTCAGCTGAAGGTATCATTTGCGTAGAAGCAATTTGCGGACATCACCCTCAACCATTGAACTACGGTAATATCCCAGGTTGTACGTATACCCATCCTGAGGTTGCATCTGTTGGTTTAACTGAGGCACAAGCCAAAGAAAAAGGATTTGAAATTCGTGTGGGCAAATTCCCATTCTCAGCAAGCGGAAAAGCGAGCGCTAGCGGACATAAAGACGGTTTCGTGAAAGTAATTTTCGATAAGAAATACGGCGAATGGTTAGGATGTCACATGATTGGTGAAGGTGTTACCGATATGATTGCAGAGGCTGTAGTTGCTCGTAACTTAGAAACAACAGGTATGGAAGTATTGAAATCAGTGCATCCTCACCCAACTATGAGTGAAGCGGTTATGGAAGCTGTAGCTCAAGCGTACGACGAGTGCATCCACCTTTAATTAAACAGAATAATTTCAGAATTGTGTAATTCAGCATTTTATTTGATATTATTGCTTACTTACATCAATCCAAACGAAATATTCGTTTTATAATAAACACCCATTCCAAGGTAAATTCACCAAAGAATGGGTGTTTTTTTTATGATAAAGATCAAATAAGAAATTTTATAACCCAGTAAACTTTTAACACAGCAATGCCAATTAAAGCATTTACTTTTAATCCATTAGGAGAAAACACCTATGTTTTGTGGGATGAATCCACCAAAGATTCAGCAATTATTGATGCTGGAATGTACGATAGAAACGAATGCCTTTTAATTACTCAATTTCTCGAGGAAAATCAACTTAAACTAAAGTACCTACTAGGCACCCATGCTCATATTGATCATATTTTTGGAAATTGGTTTATCAAACAAGAATTCCCAAATGTACCGTATTTGTTGCACGAAGACGATGTAAAAATGATTCAACGCTCCGAAACTATGGCTGCACTTTGGAATCTTAATTACACTCCTTCTCCATTGCCTGATTCCTTCATAAACCATGGTGATACTATTGCTTTAGGGAATTTACAACTGGAAGTGCGTTTTGTACCTGGACACGCACCTGGACATGTTATTTTTATAAATAATCATGAAAATTTTGCAGTAGTCGGTGATTGTGTTTTTCAAGGATCCATTGGAAGAACGGATTTGCCCGGTGGGAATCATGAATTATTACTCGATAAAATTCGTACCGAAATTTTCTCCCTACCTGAAGATATGGAATTGTACTGCGGACATGGACCTTCAACCTCCGTGGGTAGAGAAATCCAAACCAACCCCTTTTTTAACTAAAATCTTTTTATCATTGTAATTGTTGAATGGGTATGTTGTCAGCCAAGTTGGATTTTATGGTTCAGTTATTTTGGGAAGCGGGAATTTCCAACTGGGTAATTTCACCAGGTTCTCGGAATGCACCCATTGTAGCTTCCCTGATTAAACACGGTCAATTCAACCTAATTTCATCCCCCGACGAGCGCAGTGGAGCTTTTATAGCTTTGGGAATGTCGCAAATGAATCAGTATCCTGCTGGTTTTATTTGTACCAGTGGCTCCGCATTGGTCAATGCATTTCCAGCGGTCGTAGAAGCTTACTATCAACGAATTCCCTTGGTTATTCTGTCGGCAGATCGACCAGAAGAATTGATAGACCAATGGGATGGACAAACACTTCGTCAACCCGGAATTTTCGGAAATTACGTTCGAACATCATTTCATTGCAATCCCCGAAAAGAAACTACAGAACATTTAACCGAAGGTATTTATCAATGTCTGCAACAAGCATTCAACCAAATCCCAGCGGCTGTACATTTCAACATCGCATTATCCGAACCTATCTATGAAGGAATAGACTCGGCTTTTTCGAAATCTAATTCCATTCCCCCATTCGTTTACCAAACTCCAAAGCCCGATAAAGTAGATATAAACGACGTAAAACAACTGATTTGGGGAAATAATTTTTTACCAACAGCTTCGACTGAACGTACAAACCCAAATCTAGTTAAAGATAACAGTTCAGATCAAGACCACGGAAAAAATTATTCATCAACAGCTTCCTCTGAAATAAAAAAGCATCAAACTCCACCCATACAACAACCGAAAATAGCCATTCTAGTAGGACAAAATCCTCCGTCACCGTTGCTAAAATCAGTTTTAGCTGAGTTGCAGAACTACCTGCCGATTTTCACCGATGTATGTAGTTCGCAAACACAAGTTGGCTTAAATCTATGGGATTGGGGGATGCTAAAGCGCGATATCCCTCAAAGTTTAGCACCCGATTTACTCATCAGTCTCGGAACAGTAACACTGTCTAAGCCATTAAAACAGTTCCTCAAAAAATCTCAACCCAAGCACATACATATTGGAATACATCGCGAGGTGGGTGATCCATTTGAAACGCGCCCAGAACATTATAAAGTCTATGAAGCTGACTTTTTACAAGCATTACTGGAATTATTGGTTTCAAACCAGGAAAACTGGGAAACAGAGGAATTTAATTCCGCTGTTTCAATTTTTTTCCCAACTCAATACCTACACGATTGGAAACAATTCATTGAATCTCAATCCTTAGATTCAAATAAATTACCACAGCCTTTTGCAAAAGAATTGCAGTTTATGCAAAAACTCTTTCAGTCGGCAACAGAAAATTGCATAATTCACCTAGGAAATTCCATGTCCGTTCGATATGGAAGTTGGTCGGGACATACGAAAGCTCAAGTTTATTCTAATCGCGGAGTTAGTGGTATTGATGGTTGTTTAAGTACTGCAGTTGGGGCTGCATTAGCTTCCCCCGAAAAAAAACACGTAGTCGTTTTAGGAGATGTTAGTACCATGTACGATTCCAATGCATTATGGACGGAACTTCCTCCCAACTTAAACATAGTCGTTTATAACAATGGGGGCGGCAAAATTTTTGATTGGATTGATGGTCCCAATAAAATCCCCGAATTGCGAAACTTTATCCATACACCTCGAAATTTTAAATTGGAACATTTATGCCAATTATTCAATGTGCCCCACTTCCAATTTACGCTAAATCAAATCAATGAGGCAGTTGGATTTATTCTAGATGAAACTCAAAATTTTCCAGAAACAGACAATGTAAAATCGACTGAAAAAACGGTACGATTTATTGAATTGATTTCTTAAAATAAACTTGAGTTGGCCACAGAATCCAACCACAATCTACTGACAATCAATCAAGTACGAAAGTATTAAAATCGTCCGCGTTCCATTTCACGTTTAATATCGCGATCTTTGATATCATCGCGTTTATCAAACGTTTTCTTCCCTTGTCCTAAACCAATTTCTAACTTCATCCAGCCGCGTTCACCTTCGAATAATCGAATGGGAAAAACCGCATACCCTTTGGATTTAATTTTACTTTCGATTCGATTCAATTCTCGTTTGGTTAACAACAATTTACGTTCGCGAAGAGGCTCATGAGCATTGTAACTGGCTTGTTTCCATTCTGAAATGTGCATATTTTTCAAAAACAACTCGCCATCATTAAAATAACAATAACCATCACCCATATTCACTGAATTTGCACGAATTGATTTCACCTCTGGACCGTTAAGTTGAATTCCAGCAATAAATTTTTCTTCAATATGGAAGTTAAATCCCGCTTTGCGGTTAACAATTTCAATCTTTTTGGGGGATTTATCTTTTGCCATGGGATATTTTGAAGTTTTAACGAATTATCTGGTTCAATTTATTTTAAACTTGAAATCAAATTTTGAACTTTTTCTTTTTTAAGAATTGCTTGTCCCTGTTCACCTTGGGCAATAATACGTTCACCAACACGTACGGTAAAACTGCAATTGATTTTATTTCCAGATAGAGCAACAACGGTTGCGTGAATCTGAACCGTTTCTCCTAATAATGCCGGCGAAACATGTTTGATATTCAAAAATGTACCGATTCCTTCTTCGTCAGACTCTTTCATGTTAAGTACAAACTGACGACAAGTCCATTCGGCATCCCTTCCTAAGGCGAAAGTAGAATAAAAAGGATGAACCATTTCACCTTGAAACGCTGCTAAATCAGCCTCTGTAACCAAAAATTCAAGAGATACAGTATCACCAATTTGGTAAATAGATTTCATATTTTAGGTTTCTTAGGGGACGATTTGTGGGATGGTAGTTGAAGTTGAATCTCAGTTCGATGAACTAAACGATTAATTTGGATAATTTAAATCATCATCTGCACAACTTCGAGTATTATGAAATTTCTGAAATCAATTCTTTGACTTCAATTTCCATGTGACTCGCGTCATAAGTACACTCACCATCTCTCACGATTACGATTTGTGGAGACTCGTGATGAACGTCTAACTTTTCAGCAATATAATTGGAAACATCACGATGAGCAATCAAATCCAAATAATAAAAACTGGCTGTTTCAAGCACTTCGGACTCTATTGCTTTCAAGCGGTTTAAGGCCATACTTGAAATGGAACAACGAGTAGAGTGCTTGAAGAACACCACAGGTTTAATGGAAGAATGTGCAACTGCATCATCTACTTCCGAGATTTGAGTCAAATTTTTCCAGCCGTTAAGCATAGGAATTAACGAACTTGAAACGTTTTTTGACCCATTGAAGGACAACGGTCTTTTTTACGAGATCCGCAAGAGGTAAACATCAACAATGCAATTCCAATGATAGCCATTAACTTTGTAGTCTTCATGATTTCCGAAATAATTTACAAATTAAACGCTTTTGACAGCAATTTCGTTGCCCTATCGGAAATAATTACGGCAGAAAATGCAAAAAAAGAACCTACAATCGGTGAATTACAGAAAAAATACGGCGAATTTTTATCCATAGCTCTTGAACAATTAAAATTAAGAGACAAAGTCAAAAAGAAATTACCAGCTTGGGTAGATGCTCAGTGCTTGTTTGAGCAAAGAGCATTTGAACAATGCACATCACAAACCGTAGCTCTTTGGAAAGCTCACTATTTTAAGACTTCGCATTTATTAAGTTTAACCGGTGGTTTTGGAGTAGATGACTGGGCCTGGCTTTCCACAGGTGCTACGGTCATTTCTACCGATCCCAACAAAGAGCTTAATCATTTGGTTCGATGTAACATTCAGCGTTTGTATGATACTTTAATTTCTAATTCGCAACCATTGAATCTTAGTTCTGGCTCATCATTGCCTTACAGCAACGAAATTGAATTCAATAAATTTAGTTCAAAAGCAACGTTTACTCGCTTCGATTTGACTGCAGAAGACTTGTTAAATAGGCTGAGGGATTCTTCGAGTTTCACAACCCCGAATGGAGCAGAATTAGTAACATCGAATCCCAATCCCCCTAACGGACCAATCCCGAATAACCCAGAATCACAAACATCAATTCCTACTAGCAGCTCAACTCCGAATAACCCGATCATACATCCCCAGAAAACAAAAGAATTTATAGTTTACATCGACCCTGACCGAAGAAAAGGTGATGATCGCTTAGGGGGTAAAGCTAAAGAGTTTACCCCTAATTTTATCGAAATCATACTGGAGAATTTTACTTTATTCAAAAAATGGCTGGTAAAATTAAGTCCGATGACGGATATTCATTTTTTACAAAAAGAACTCCCTTATCCCATTCGTTTTTATGCCATTTTTTACCAAGGAGAAGTGAAAGAATTGTTGTTGGAATTGGGGGAAGATATTACGAACACTCAATATAAATCCATTTACATTCAAAATGAAGATTTTGAAACGTGGGATCTGGATTCAATAGAAACATTATTTAAAAATTCTGAAACAGTTCATCTGAAAAATGTTGAATTAAATAGTTCTATTGAATTATA
>JACCDZ010108873.1_pt1 | contig 12892 bp, 7 predicted proteins | sample 7449551 | NCBI WGS metagenome assembly JACCDZ01 (sample SAMN15323452, study PRJNA562643) | freshwater metagenome | isolation source: river surface water | place: USA:Blue River Watershed | collected 2017-08-18
TCGCCTTCGGCGACGAGGCGGGAATCGATGACCTTGGTGTCATCGGCGCTGCAAAAAGGGCAGTGCATGAATAAAGAACCTTCCTGTGTTTCGGCAACGACAGTGCATCTATAGCGTCCTTCTCCCTCCGGGAGAAGGTGCCCCGAAGGGGCGGATGAGGGACAGCGCAAAAAATCGCCGCCAGCCCTCACCCCTACCCTCTCCCGGAGGGAGAGGGAAACCAGCCTCAGCCCTGATACACCGGGAACTTGGCGCAGACAGCCTTCACTTTCCCGGCAACAGTCGCAATCACGGCGGCGTCGCCACGGCTGTCGATGACATCGGCAATCCAGCCCGCCAGCTCGCGGCATTCGGCTTCACCGAAACCGCGGGTGGTCACGGCCGGGGTGCCGATACGGATGCCCGAGGTCACAAACGGCGAGCGCGGGTCATTGGGCACGGCGTTCTTGTTGACCGTGATGCCGGCGCTGCCCAGCCAGGCATCCGCATCCTTGCCGGTCACATCCTGCTTGATCAGCGAGAGCAGGAAGAGATGGTTGTCGGTGCCACCGGAGACAATGTCGTAGCCGCGTGCGATCAGCACATCGGCCATGGCCTGGGCGTTCTTCACCACCTGCTGCTGGTAGGTCTTGAACTCAGGCGCCATGGCTTCCTTGAAGGCCACGGCCTTGGCGGCAATGACATGCTCCAGCGGACCGCCCTGGATGCCGGGGAAGACCGCCGAGTTCAGCTTCTTTTCAATTTCTTCGTTCTTCTTGGCCAGAATCAGGCCAGAGCGCGGGCCGCGCAGGGTCTTGTGCGTGGTGGTGGTGGTGACGTCGGCAATCTGCACCGGATTCGGGTAGACGCCAGCCGCCACGAGGCCGGCCACATGGGCCATGTCCACCATCAGATAGGCACCGACCTTGTCGGCGATATCACGGAAACGCTGCCAGTCCATGATGCGGCTGTAGGCGGAGAAACCGGCCACGATCATGCGCGGCTTGTGCTCCAGGGCAAGGGCTTCCACCTGATCGTAGTCGATCTCGCCGGTGACGCTGTTCAGGCCGTACTGCACGGCCTTGTAGATGCGGCCGGAGAAGCTGACGCTGGCGCCGTGGGTGAGGTGACCGCCATCGGCCAGGCTCATGCCGAGCACGGTGTCACCCGGCTTGAGCCGGGCCATGTAGACGGCCGCATTGGCCTGGGAACCGGAATGGGGCTGCACGTTGGCGTAGTCGGCGCCGAACAGGGCCTTGGCACGTTCGATGGCCAGGGTCTCCACCACGTCGACATGCTCGCAGCCGCCGTAGTAGCGCTTGCCCGGATAGCCTTCGGCGTACTTGTTGGTCAGCACGGAGCCCTGCGCTTCCATGACGCGCGGGCTGGCGTAGTTCTCGGAGGCGATCAGTTCGATGTGATGCTCCTGACGTTCGGCTTCCGCCTGGATGGCGGCATTGAGTTCAGGATCGAAGGTCGCAATGGTCATTTCACGGCTAAACATGCATTTCCCCCAGGGGTGGCCAAGTTTCAATTGCGCGGCATTTTACTGCATGCGGCTGCCGCCGGCACTCAGAAAGTGCTCAGTCGGCCAATCCCCGGGCATTTGCCCCGCGCGCAGGCGGGATCACGGCGCAGCTGCCTTGTGCCATAATGCCGCCCGCCTCCATCCCAGTTCAGGAATACTTCTATGGCCCAGTTCGTCTACACCATGCATCGCGTCGGCAAGGTCGTCCCGCCCAAGCGCGAGATCCTCAAGGACATCTCCCTGTCATTCTTCCCTGGTGCCAAGATCGGCGTGCTCGGCCTGAACGGCTCCGGCAAGTCCTCGCTGCTGCGCATCATGGCGGGCATCGACAAGGACCATCATGGCGAGGCCCGCGCCCAGACCGGCATCAACATCGGCTACCTGCCCCAGGAACCGGCGCTGAACCCCGAAAAGGACGTGCGCGGCAATGTCGAGGAGGCCATGGGCCCGATCCTCAAGCTGATCGAGGAATTCAACGCCATCAGCGACCGCTTCGCCGAGCCGATGAGCGACGACGAGATGAACACCCTGCTGGAGAAGCAGGGCGAGTTGCAGAACGCCATCGACGCCGCCGAGGGCTGGGACCTGGAGCGCAAGCTCGAGATCGCCGCCGACGCCCTGCGTCTGCCGCCCTGGGATGCCGAGGTGAGCAATCTCTCGGGCGGGGAGAAACGCCGCGTGGCGCTGTGCCGCCTGCTGCTCTCCAACCCCGACATGCTGCTGCTGGACGAGCCCACCAACCATCTGGACGCCGAGAGCGTGGCCTGGCTCGAGCGCTTCCTGCAGGAATACCCCGGCACCGTCGTGGCCATCACCCACGACCGCTACTTCCTCGACAATGCCGCCGGCTGGATTCTGGAGCTGGACCGTGGCCACGGCATTCCCTACGAGGGCAACTACACCACCTGGCTGGAGACCAAGGAGCAGCGTCTCGCCACCGAGGCCCGCCAGGAAGCCGCGCGCGAGCGCACGATCAAGTCCGAACTGGAATGGGTGCGCGCCAACCCCAAGGGCCGTCAGGCCAAGAGCAAGGCCCGCATGGCGCGTTTCGAGGAACTCAATTCCCAGGAATTCCAGAAGCGCAACGAGACCACCGAGCTGTACATTCCGCCGGGCCCACGCCTGGGCGACGTGGTCATCGAGGTCAACAATCTGTGCAAGGGCTTCGGGGACCGCACCCTGATCGACAACCTCAGCTTCAGCATTCCCAAGGGCAGCATCGTCGGCATCATCGGCGGCAACGGCGCGGGCAAGACCACCTTCCTGCGCATGCTGGTGGGTCAGGAGCAGCCGGACAGTGGCAGCATCCGTCTGGGCGAGACCGTGGAGCTGGCCTATGTGGACCAGAGTCGCGACGCGCTCAATGGCAATGCCACGGTGTGGGAGGAAATCTCGGACGGCCTGGACGTGCTGCAGATAGGCCGCTACGAAGTGCAGTCACGCTCCTACGCCAGCCGTTTCAATTTCCGCGGCAGCGACCAGCAGAAGTTCGTGAAGGATCTGTCGGGGGGTGAGCGCAACCGTCTGCACCTGGCCAAGCTGCTCAAGCGCGGCGCCAATGTGCTGTTGCTGGACGAACCGACCAACGATCTGGACGTGGAAACCCTGCGCGCACTGGAGGAAGGCCTGCTGAACTTCCCGGGCAACGTGATCGTGGTGTCGCACGACCGCTGGTTCCTCGACCGTCTGTGCACCCACATCCTGGCCTTCGAAGGCAACAGCCAGGTGGTGTTCCACGAGGGCAACTACAGCGACTACGAGGCCGATCGCAAGAAGCGTCTGGGCGAGAGCGCGGGGCCGACCCGCATCAAGTACAAGCGCCTGGGCTGACAGCGACGGGGCGTCTCAGAGCCCCAGCTGCTGCCGCAGCTTCTGCATGCGCGCGTGATTCTCCTCGCCGCTCAGAGGCTGCGGCACGCTGGGCGGCAGGGCCTCGGGAGTCGCCACGTCCAGCGGCTCGCCGCGCAGGGCCCGCTGACACAGCGCGTAATAGTGGTATTCGAACAGGGGGAGCACCTTGTCCTCCGGCTCGCTGGCCAGCACGAACCAGCCCGTGGCCCGGCCCGCGAGATACACCGCGGGGTGTGACCACGCGGCCTGAGCCTTGGGCGACTCGGCGCGGCAGGCTTCGTAGTAGGCCTGGCGCGCCGTGGGCAGCCCGAACAGCGCCGGCCCTTCCTCGCACGCCCGGACCACCACCGAGACCGTCGGCAGATAGTCGTGGGTCTTCACCACATGGCGGGCCGCCGCCACGATCTGCGCCGGCGTGTACTCCGCCAGAGCGCCCAGCCAGTACTTCTTGGCCAGCACCAGGCGCTCCTCGCTGCCATAGGCCTTGTAATACTGGTTGTGATAGGCGATCTCGAATTCGGCGAACAGCTGGTTGATGGCGTCCACATGATCGGGGCCATCGACGTCAGGTGCCTGCTGCGGGCGCTGCCTATTCTGCCCAGCTGCGGTCGGTGAAGCGCTGGAAGGCTGCGCCAAGGACCTGCTGGTGCTTTCCAGCAATGGATTGATCTTGTGCATCGATGACACTCATGTTCGACGACTCGTCGAGCCGCCTTGCCCATTGATATTTGATGTACTGCAGGAACCGTGTGTTCCAGGACGCATGCACCTGATTGGTGTCGCGCCAGTAGAGCACGAACTCCGGCACCTTCTGCCGCGCGAAGTCTTCGTCGATCTCGGCCAGGCGCAGCACTTCATAACACTCCGCACTTGGCTGCCAGTGGTCGGCGATGCGACGCGGCTGGCTGTCGTGCTCGATGGTCGAGCGAAACCTGCTCCATTGGCGCCGCACATGCTCGATGAAGCGGGTGTTCCAGGCGCCATTGCTGACTCCGCGTTCACGCCAGTAGAGCACGAATTCTGGAACGGCATCTTCGATGAACTGTGGGTTGATGCCGGCGTTCTCCAGGATCACGAAGGCATCGCTGCTCGGCCACCATTGCGGCGACATCTCGGTTTCCAGTTCGCTCATGCCGCGGCGCGTCTGCTCGGCGCGCCACTCCCGCAGCACGAACTTGTAGAAGGCATTGCCCCAGGAGAAACGCGCCTGGCCGCGCTCGCGCCAGTACATGACGAAGCCGGGCACCAGCTGGCGCACGAAGTCCTCGGGGATGTTCTGCTGCCGGCACTGGCGGATCCAGTCTTCCCCGGGTTGCCAGTTTTCCGGCATGTAGCTGGCCCCCTGCCCTTCCGGCACAGCGGCCGCGGGCAGACTCGCGCCTGGCGGCTGATCGGGGCGATGGCCGGCGCTGATCTGACGCGTCGGGGGCTCCGCCGCCGGCCGCGCCTGATTGATGGCGAACCACTGACTGTCGGGACTGGCCGTGGCCGGATCGATCAGGATCAGGCCCATATCCAGGAGGTTCTTCTGCACGCGCTTGATGTCGATCAGCGCCCAGAAGGGGAAGGCCTTCTGCAACTGCGCCTGATCCAGCTCGATCCACGCGAAGCGATCCTTCTCGCGCACCGGTCGATGCGCCATCAGCTCGCTCAACACGTGCAACATCACCGCCTCTTCCAGGCCGATGGTGGCGGCCAGCGTGGGCGAGATGACGAGTGGACGTTCGGGAATCAGAGACGACTGCATGACGGACCTGCCTGCTCAAGGGAGCGGCAATCCTAACACACGCATCCCGCCGCACGCTCTCGCCGCGCTTCGATCCGCTGCCAGGCCTTTTCGTGGAAGAAGTAGGCCACGGTGTTGATGGCGGGCTCCACCAGCGCGAGAACACCGCCCACCAGCCAGCTGCCGGTCAGCGCCCAGGCGACGGTGAAGGCCACGGTGAAATGCACGATGGCGAAACTGAGCGTCTTGTTCATGATGCGCAACCCTCCTGCGGATGACGGTGTCAGGATAGGCAGTCGCTGCTAGAAATAAAATCTATTAATTTCTATGTTTCTGATACGCCAATTGAATCAAATGCAAACCTTTCTCATTTGCAGCCTGCCGCTTCAGGGGCGCGCGCTCAGCTCCAGCGCCAAGGGCAGCCAGCCATCGGCCTGGGCACTGACAGGCGCCGCATCGAGCACGCGAATGCGCGCGAGCAGTTGCGGCTCGGCCGTTGCCAGCTGCGTCACAACCGCCTGGGCACGCGCATCGGCCAGAGCTGCCAGATCGGCTGCGGACACAGGCTCGACCGGCAGCAGGGCCCGGCGCAGCGCTTCGTTGTAGGCCAGCTCGTCCAGTGTCGCGGGGGCACTGTCAGAGGCTTCACGCGTGAAGCTCGCCTGCAGGGCAGCCAGCGATTCGTCCACCGTCGCCTCCCCCTGCAGACGCAGATCGGCAGCACGATGAAAGCCTTCCAGCACACTGCGTCGGGTCGGAGCGGGCACCACCGCAGCCGCCGCAGCCTGCGCCAGCACCTCGTCCACCCGGCGATCGAGGAACTGCTGCTGCAGTTCCGGCGTGTCCAGCGCGGCATCGTGCACGCCAGCCAGTTGCAGGAACAGCTGTGGCCGTTCGCGCAGCGCGCTCGCCAGCGTGAGCAGTTTCTCCTGCTCGGGCGGCGCCAGATCAGCCCGACCGGGCCGGAAGGCGAGCGTGCCGAGGTCGACATCGTCAGTTCCTCCCACCAGGGAGGACAGGAAGCGGAACGGCGCCGTCACGATATTGCGGATGATGTTGCCCAGAGCGGTGCGGATGACGTCGCCGTAGTCGAATTCGGGATGCCCCAGGTCCCCCGTCACCGGCACCTCGAGATCGATCACGCCATTGCGATCCTTGAGCAGCGCCACGGCCAGGCCCAGCGGCAGGTCCATGGCGTCGGGGTGCGGCACTTCGTCGCCCAGCACCAGATCGCGCAGGCGCAAGGCATTGTCGCCTTGCAGCTGATTGGCGGTGATGGTGTAGGACAGGTCGACATCCATGGCGCCGTCGTCAATGCGCCGGCCGGCGAACTTGATGACATAGGGCGAGAGAGAGGGCACGTCGAGATTGCGGAACTGCAGGTCCAGCTCCGTCAGCTCCTGGAAGGCCAGTGGACGCAGGCGGCCCTCGATGCTGGCCAGGCCGAACTCATCCACCTGCCCCTCCAGCCGCACCCGGGCAGGCTCGCTGGAGCGCGTGGACATGGCAGAGATCTCGCCATTGAGGCCGGTCATCAACACCGCAAAGGGCAGGGGCAGCGAGGCATCGGAAAAGTCCGCGCTCGCGCCGTCGATGCGGATGCGTTCGATCTCCAGCGCCGGCAGGGGCGCCACTGCCACTTCTTCCACGCCCGTGTCTGATGCAGCGTTTCCGGCCGGTTCCTGCACCGCTTGCGGCGCTGGCAACAAGGCCCCCAGATTGGTGCTGCCGTCGGCCTCGATCTCGATGCGGGCATAGGGTTCGCGCAGTTGCAGATCACTGATGCTGACGCTGGTCTGCCGGGCCATTTCCAGGCTCACGCCCTGCAGAGCCAGCTCGCCAAGACGGAACACCTCTTCGTCCTGCAGCGTGTCGTCGATGCGCAGATCACGCAGGGCGACACTGCCCTGGTAGAAGACATTGCCCGGCGAGCTGCGCAGATTGCCGGTCAGAGCCAGGTGCCCCTCGTCCAGGCGGATCGCCGCAAGAGGTTCCAGATAGGCCTGCAGCACGGGCAGTGCCAGATCGTCCACGACGACTTCCAGCGAAGTGTCCAGCGCTGGCAGAACGCTCAGCTCGCCAGTGGCACGCAGAGTGCCGCCCGTGCTCAGACCGAGGGTGGTTTCCAGATCGACACTGGCGCCCGGCGAGTTCGCCAGATTGCGCAGTCGCGCCTCCAGGCTGAGCGTCAGCGCGACATCGGTGGCAGGAACGCGATCCAGGGCATGCACCTGCCAGTCGGCCAGTTGCAGGTCGTCGAGCCGCAGCGTCCAGGGCGCTGCACTCGCGGGCGCAGCGGTCGGGGGCGTCGCCGGCGCCTCGGCGGATGGCGGCAACATTTGCAGGAAATTCACCTGACCGTCCTCGAAACGCTCAGGATGCAATTCCACGCCGGCAAGACGTACCGATTGCAGACTGAATTCGCGCGCGCCCAGGTCGAAGGCGCCGCCTCCCACTGACAACTCGGGCAGGCGCGCCAGCAAGGCATTGCCGGCCCGCTCACGCACATCAAGCTCGCTCAGACTGAGCTGCAGATCGGAGGCGCTGAGCACCACACCTCCGTCCTCGGCGAGCGCTAAATCGTAATCCAGGCGGGACTCCAGCCAGCCCCCCGCCAGACGCACCGGCAACTGCTCGCGCAGATAGTCATAGATCAGCGCAGGATAGGGTCCGCGCAGCGCGATCTCCCCGCTGGACTGCAGAGGGGCCAGGCTCAGCGTGCCGCGCCAGTCCAGACGCGAGCCATTGCCCATGGTCAGACTGAGAGACTGACCGGCAGCGGAATCCGGCAGGGTGGTGAGATTCTCGATCTGGATATCCAGGGCATCGACCAGCGCGACATAGGGCACAGTGGGCACATTGTCCGTGAGCCCGACGCTGGCGCCCTGCAGCCGCAGATCCGCGATCGTCAGCGGGAACAGGCCGGCATCTGCCTCTGGGACAGGTTCAACCGGCACATCCACCACGGTGGCCGTATCCGCCCAGCGCTGCGCCAGACGCTGCAGATTGGTGTCTGCGGGCGTGTAACGACGCACGGAAAGATGCAGGTCGTCCAGATGCACTTCGCGCAGGCTCAGGGCGCCGCGACTCAGGCTGTCCGCCTGCAGATTGATGAAACCATGACCAAGAGATGCCACGCGCCACCCATCGGCGTCGATCAGGTCGAGCCCCTCGATGCGCAATTGCAGGGAGAACGGATTGAAGTGGATGTCAGCCACGCTGAAGCGGGCCTCAAGCCTGCTCTGCAGCAGAGTCGTGATCTGTCGCTCCGCCAGCCAGGGCAGCAGCAGGAAGCCCGCAGCGGCATAGACACCCAGCACAAGCGCGCCCCAGCGCAGCACGCGCAGGGCGATCCGTGTGAGTCTGTCGGCCAGTGCAGTGTTGGCCATGCGGGGCTCCTTGCGTCCGGAATCAACGCAGGACGCAGGACGGAGTATGCCGGCAGACCCATGCACTATCAAAGGGCACGGCGAGGTTTGATCACTTTTTGCCCACTGAGATCACAAATGAAGAGGGGGCCAGACACACTCGCCATCGGCAAGTGTCTCTGACCCCCTGGGTCTTGGCAGGCTGCTTAGTGGGCAGCGGCGCCGGAGCTCACCGGACCGTGCAGAGACACGGCGGTCAGTGTAGAGCCAGTCTGCAGCACGATGTACTGCTCGCCTTCATGCACGTAGGTCATCATGCCGTAGCGGCTGTTCGCAGACACCGCCACCTTGCCAACCTGCTCGCCCGTGGCCTTGTTCACGGCGAACAGAGCCGGAGTGCCATCGCTGGACTGAGAGGCATAGATCAGCAGGTTCTTGGTGACCGTCATCGGCGCATGGGCGCCAGTGCCGGTGTTGCCCACATCAATGCCGGCCAGAGCCGGGTTGTTCTTGATGCGATCAGGCGTCTCGCCCACCGGAATCATCCACAGGTGCTCGCCGGTGTTCAGGTCGATTGCCGTGATGCGGCTGTAGGGCGGCTTGAACAGGGGCAGACCCTGCGGGCCGCGCGGACCGCCGGCGCCGGTGCCCACAGCGTACTGGGCCACGGTGGTACCGGTGGTGGTGGTGCCGTTGTCAGTCATGTAACGCAGGTCGGCTTCTTCACCCGGGACGATCTGACGCGTGGTGCAACCGCTCAGGGACGTCACGTAGAGAATGCCAGTCTCGGGGTCACCAGCAGCCGGGCCGCTGATGTTCACGCCGCCGACGTCACCCGGGCACCACAGGGCGCCACGCTTGCCGAGGTCGTTGTCACGATGCAGCGGCGGGGTGAAGAGCGGGCCGATTTCCCACTCGGACAGGATCTCGATGGCCTGCTGACGCAGTTCCGGCGTGAAGTCGATCAGATCGTCTTCGGTCAGACCCTGCAGATCGTAAGGCGCCGGCTTGGTCGGGAACGGCTGGGTGGCAGACAGCTGCTCGCCCGGAATGTGCGATTGCGGCACCGGACGCTCTTCGATCGGCCACAGCGGCTCGCCTGTCTCACGGTTGAAGACATAGGTGAAGGCCTGCTTGGTGACTTGAGCCACTGCGGGAACGCGCTGGCCATTCTGCGTCACATCCAGCAGCACAGGGGCTGTCGGGGTGTCGTAGTTCCAGATGTCGTGGTGCACCATCTGGAAGTGCCACTTGCGCTCGCCCGTCTTGACGTCCAGCGCGATCAGGCTGGTGCCGAACAGGTTGTCGCCAGGACGGAAACCACCGTAGAAGTCGATGGTGGCGCCGTTGGTCGGGATGTAGACCAGACCCAGTTCCGGGTCGGCAGACATCGGAGCCCAGGAAGAGATGTCGCCCGTGTATTGCCAGGCGTCATTTTCCCAGGTCTCGTGGCCGAATTCGCCCGGCTGCGGAATCACGTTGAATTTCCAGAGGAAATCACCTGTCTTGGCATCGTAGGCCAGGATGTCACCCGGCACGTTCTCGATGCGGGACTGGTTGTAACCCTGCTCGGCGGAGTTGCCGACCACGATCACGTCATTCACCACGATGGGCGGTGAGGAGGTGGTGATGTAGCCGGTTTCCTTGGGGATGCCGTAGTACGGATCGTACTCGTGACCCAGGTCGGCCAGCATGTCGACGATGCCGTGCTCAGGGAAGCCTTCCACGGGCACTTGCTCACCGAAACCTTCCAGCAGTGCACCGGTATCGGCATCCAGCGCCACCAGGAAGAACGCCGGGGTGCTGATGTAGATCACGCCCTTGCCGTCGATTTCCGCATAGGCCACGCCCTTGCCGTAGTCGGCACGCATGGAGTACTCGTAGCGGAAAGTGTTGGGCTCGCGGTAGGACCAGATGGTCTCACCGGTTTCCGGGTCGATGGCCACCACGTGGCGACGAGGACCGGCCACGGTGTAGAGCTTGCCATTGATGTAGCTGGGAGTGGCGCGGCCGCTGGACGCATCGAAGCTGGCACCATCCCAGACCCAGGCTTCCTTCAGCTCACCGAAGTTCTCGGCGGTGATGTTGGTGGCGGGTGAATAGCGTGTGTGGTCGGCATTGCCGCCCAGATGACGCCACTCGACTGTATCCTGTGCGGTGGCCGCTGCGGAGGCCGTCAGCGCCAGGCCGAATGGCAAGGCCCGCAGCAAGGCTCCCGTCAGCGATCGCCAGCCCCTGGCTGCCGGCGTGAAACGCGATTTTGACATTATCATTTCCTCGTTGAGTAAAAATTCCAGCGATGCAAATACACGAAATAACTCGGTGACTCAAAAAAAGAGCCGGCAGAATACCCCAGCACTCCAGTCAAGTCCACGCAAGCCCGGCTCGCTGCGAGCCACGATTGTCGCGCGCCGCGACAGCCTGAAGCAGCGCCTTGCCTGACTCTCAAGACCGGCCGGCCGCTCGCTCTGATTCGCTGTGTTGGCAGCATTTCTGTCGACATGGGCCGATATTGCAAACACTTGCACATGGTCAAGATTTGACACAATCGTGCGCCACGCCAGTGCGCTGAAAATGAAAAGGGCCGGAGCACTTGCGCGCTCCGGCCCTGTCATCAAACGCCCTGGCATCAGGGCGCCGCGTTCATTGCCGACGGATCAATGGGCTTCCGCAGTGGCCACGGGGCCATGCAGGCTCATCGCTGTCAGCGTGCTGCCGGTCTGCAGCACGATGTACTGCTCGCCTTCATGCACATAGCTCATCATGCCGTAACGGCTTGCCGCGGACACGGGGATGCGGCCCAGCTCGGCGCCGGTACGCTTGTCGATGGCAAACAGGTGGGGCGTGCCGTCACTCACATCGCCGGCATAGACCAGCATGGACGGAGTCACCAGCATAGGAGCCTGAGCGCCGGTACCGGTGTTGCCGATATCGACACCGGCCAGAGCCGGGTTGTTCTTGATGCGGTCAGGCGTTTCACCGATCGGGATCATCCACAGGTGTTCACCCGTGTTCAGGTCGATCGCCGTGATGCGGCTGTAAGGCGGCTTCATCAGCGGCAGACCGCTCGGATGACGCGGAGCACCGCCGCCAGCGCCATTGGCGTACTGGGCAGGCGTCACACCGGTGGTGGTGGTGCCGTTGTCAGTCATGTAGCGCAGGTCGGCTTCGTCGCCCGGCACCAGGGTGTGTGCACTGCACGCGCTCTGGGACGTCAGGAAGATGATGCCGGCTTCCGGGTCGGCAGCGGCCGGACCAGTGATGTTGGAGCCACCACCGTCACCCGGGCACCAGTAGGAGCCACGCTTGCCCAACGGATTGTCGCGGTGCAGCGGCGGGTTGTAGAGCGGACCGATTTCCCAGTCTGCCAGGGCCGCGATGGCCTGCTCGCGCAGTTCCGGGGTGAAGTCGATCAGATCGTCCACGGAGATGCCGGCCAGGTCATACGGGGCCGGTTTGGTCGGGAACGGCTGAGTCGGCGACAGCTTCTCGCCCGGCACCAGCGACTGCGGCACGGGACGTTCTTCGATCGGCCACAGCGGCTCACCGGTCTCGGCATTGAAGGCGAACAGCAAGGTCTGCTTGGTGGCCTGCGCCACAGCCTTGATGGTCTCCCCTTCGTGCTGCACGTCCATCACGATCGGTGCGGTCGGGATGTCGTAGTTCCAGACGTCGTGATGCACCAGCTGGAAGTGCCAGCGGCGCTCACCCGTCTGCACGTCCAGTGCCAGCAGGCTGGTGCCGAACAGGGTGTCACCCGGGCGGAAGCCGCCGTAGTAATCCACTGTGGGCGGGTTGGTGGCGATGTAGACCAGACCCAGCTCCGGATCGGCGGACAGCGGTGCCCAGGGAGATACGTCGCCGGTGTACTGCCAGGCGTCGTTTTCCCAGGTGTCGTGGCCGAATTCGCCCGGCTGCGGGATCACGTTGAACTTCCACTTGAAGTCACCGGTCTTGGCGTCGAAGGCCAGGATGTCACCGGGGATGTTCTCGATGCGGGACTGGTTGTAGCCCTGCTCCGCGGAGTTGCCCACCACGACCACGCCGTTCACGACGATGGGTGGCGAGGAGGAAGTCACGTAACCCACTTCTTTCGGGATGCCGTAGTAAGGGTCGTACTCATGACCCAGATGGGCCAGCAGGTCGACCACGCCAGTCTGGGCAAAGCCTTCGATGGGCACCGGCTCGCCGAAACCTTCCAGCGGAGCGCCTGTGTCAGCGTCCAGCGCGGTCAGGAAGAACGCGGGGCTGATGATGTAGACCACACCCTTGCCATCGACTTCCGCATAGGCCACGCCCTTGCCGTAGTCCTGACGCATGGAGTATTCCCAGCGGAAGGTGTTCGGTTCGCGGTAGGACCACAGGGTTTCGCCGGTTGCCGGGTCCATGGCCACGACATGGCGGCGCGGACCGGCCACGGTGAACAGCTTGCCATCGACA
>JACCDZ010618933.1_pt1 | contig 12888 bp, 16 predicted proteins | sample 7449551 | NCBI WGS metagenome assembly JACCDZ01 (sample SAMN15323452, study PRJNA562643) | freshwater metagenome | isolation source: river surface water | place: USA:Blue River Watershed | collected 2017-08-18
CGCGAACAGTACGAGATAGAGGTATGGGGAACCATCCTCTATATAGCGGCGATTTCAACTACGCTCGATAAAAAAGCGATTGATGCTGCAATTGAAGATGTAAAGAAGTTTGTCTTTCATGTCGATGAAGTTTTCTCGACATACAAATCAGAGTCAGTTATTTCGCAATTGCGCAGAGGCGAGATTGAAATCGGTGGCTGCAGCGATGAAGTTATTGAAGTATGGAACGCCTGTGGTGCGGCCTCTGAACTAACAGATGGCGCATTTAATCCTTGGGCTGTTGATGGTGGTTTTGATCCATCGGGATATGTAAAGGGATGGGCGGCAGATCGAGTTGCAGAGATTTTGGTTGCATCAGGTTTTGAACATGTGCAAGTAAATGCCGCTGGTGATCTCACTCTGCGCGGTGGATTCTTAACTCAAGAAGGAGTTATCGAGCCATGGAAAATCGCCGTTGTAAATCCTGATAACCGACAAGAGGTTTTGCGGGTCTTTGAGATTCACGATGGCGCAATTGCAACATCTGGAACATATGAAAGAGGAGCGCATATTGTTGATCCGCACTCGGGGTTGATTGCAATTGGAGCCAAGTCGGCGACGGTTATTGGCCCAGATGGTGGGCTCACAGATGCGTTGGCAACTGCCTTGATGGTCAGTGGCGATGATGGTGCTAATTGGTTTGGGCGAGAAGAACTAGAGGGATACTCGGCTTGGGTCATTGAACGGAATGACGGCGGAGCATGGGGCGTTGGGCCGTTAATTACGGCAAGATAGGCGAGTGGCAACGACAACAGGTGGGTTCACAAGCGCTGGTTTAGCGCGGGAGGCAAAGACTCTGACCCTTGCATCTCTTACACAAGCGCAGGCACTTGAAATTGGTGGCATCGCGCAAGAGATTGGTTTGGCTCGCAAGTTGCCTATTGCAATCGAAGTTCGGATGAAAGAGTGGGTTGTCTTTCATGCCTCTCTTCCTGGATCGACTCCCGATAATGATTCTTGGATTCGCCGTAAGGCAAATGTTGTTAATGCAACAGGTCATTCATCTATGCATGAGAAAGTACTTGCAGAAGAACAAGGTATTGATTGGTTTCAAGCAACAGGCTTATTAGAAGCAGACCATGCAATTCATGGTGGTGGACTGGCGCTCAATGTTGTTGGCCTTGGCTTGACTGGAATTTTATTGATTAGTGGGCTGCCAGAAGTTGATGATCACTTGCTGGGCGTTGAAGTTTTGACTGAGTATTTGGCGCGCAAAGGAGAAGAGCTATGAGCATCTGGGTTTGCGGGGAAGTGCTCATTGATTTAATTCCTGGCGCCGATGGAGTTTGTGTTCCACACGTTGGTGGAGGTCCTGCAAATACTGCAAAGGCGCTGGCGCGCTTAGGTCACGATGTGCAATTTATCGATGGAATTTCAACTGATGAATATGGTGTAGCTGCCCGTAAAGAGTTACTTGATGATGAAGTAAAACTAGATTTGGCTTTAACGAGTGATAAGCCAACGTGTTTGGCGATTGTTTCACTTGACGCCAATGGCAGTGCATCCTATGAATTTAAGATTGATGGCACAGCAACTTTTGATTTTGATCTGAAGTGGTTGCCAGACCCATCTCGATATAAGCCACAGGTACTGCATATCGGAACACTTGTGACAGTTATTCAGCCAGGTGCTGATGTTCTATACGACTGGGCTATGCAGGTTGCTGAGTTTGCACCGATTGTCTTTGATCCAAATATCCGTCCATCAGTAATGGGCGATCGCGATTTATATGAAGCAGCAGTGGAAAAATGGGCTGCACTCTCATCTGTAATCAAGGTCAGTGATGACGATATGGCTTGGTTATATCCTGGTCAGAACTATGCAGATGTTGCCAAGCGTTGGATAAACGATGGAGCGGCACTTGTTGTGGTTACTCGCGGATCACAAGGAATTATTGGATTTACTGCCGATGGTTCTGTAGAAGTCGATGGTGCAAAGATCACCGTTGCGGACACTGTCGGTGCAGGCGACACCGTGGGCGCAATCATTGTGGAAGCGATGATTGAAAAGGGAATTCTTGCCCTAACAGGTGATATTTTGAAAGCGACTCTGCACCGCGCAGCTGTTGCTGCAGGAATTACCTGTTCACGCAAGGGTGCCCAGCCACCATATAAGCATGAACTCAAAAACGTTTAGGAAGCAGCGGTAATGCAATTTATTGATGATGCAGAGTTTCAGGTTGCTATCGATCTCGATGGTGGCGGGAAAATCACCTCGCTCAAATGGCGCGATATGGAATTCGCAGTTCCTTTCCGCGGAGGCGTCTTGTCATCTGGTTGGTACCCAATGGCTCCGTGGGCCGGACGCATTCGCGATGGTTTGATTACATCCGCTTCCGGTGTAGAACATCAGTTGCCAACAAATATTGATCCACCTAATGCAATTCATGGTTTTGGATTTACATCGTCGTGGCAAGAGATTGGCCCAGGTCGATCTCTATTGCATCTACCAAAGCCATACTTGGGTGCAACAGTTGAACAAACAATTGAGGTTTTAGATGATGCAATTCGTTGGTCGCTGGAATACGACGACAATGGTTGTGATCTTCCATTCTGGATGGGTATGCACCCCTGGTTTGCGCGCGATCTCGAACGTGGTGGAACGGCCGAGATTGAATTTACGGCAGAAAAAATGTTAAAGCGCGGATCAGATGGTCTGCCAACAGGTGAATTTATTTCACCTACTCCTCGTCCTTGGGATGATGCATTTACTGAAATTCGCGGAACCCCTGCTGTCGTGTGGGAGGATGTTGCGCGTATTGATATTGAATCTGATGCGCCGTGGTGGGTTGTCTACGATGAAGATCCTGATGGGGTTTGTATAGAGCCGCAAACTGCGCCACCTGATGCTGCAAACTTAGGAATAAGTGGCGAGAACTACATAGAAGCTCTCTTTGTTTTCTCTGCTGGTTAAATAGAATTACAACTATGAGCACTCAAATCAATCGCCAACACCTTAAGGAACTTCGCGCAAAGGAAGAACAGCGCTTTCTTGATACCCATAAGAAATCAGCTGCCGCCTTTGAAGATTCGAAGAAGGTTATGCACGAAGGTGTTCCGATGTCATGGATGGCTAAGTGGCCAGGTGCCCACCCTGTCTTCGTAAAGGAGGCGAAGGGTGCACGATTTACGGATCTCGATGGTCATACCTATGTTGATTTCTGCCTTGGCGATACCGGTTCGATGACCGGTCACTCACCTGATGCAACCGTTGCTGCAATTCGTGATCAAGTAGGTAAGGGCATCACAGCAATGCTTCCTACAGAAGATGCGGCGATTGTCTCGAGTCTTTTAAAGGAGCGCTTTGGTCTACCGAAGTGGCAATTTACTGTTTCGGCGACAGATGCCAATCGCCACGTCATTCGTTACTCGCGCATGATCACAGGGCGCAGCAAGATTGTTGTGATCGACCGTTGTTATCACGGCTCAGTTGATGAAACTTTTGCGACTTTAGATGATGCAGGATTTACAGTAAAGCGCGAAGGCAACATTGGAGCGCCAGTAGATCTTGATGTCACTACTCGTGTTGTGGAATTTAATGATCTGGCTGCCATGGAGAAAGCACTTGCACATGGCGATGTTGCAGCGATTTTGATGGAACCTGCGATGACAAATATCGGAATCGTGCTTCCACTCGATGGTTATCTGCAAGGCGTTCAGGATCTTGCCAAGAAGTACGGCACATATTTGATTATCGATGAGACTCACACAATCTCTGTAGGGCCTGGTGGCATGACAAAGGCACTTGGCTTGAAGCCTGACTTCCTAACGATTGGTAAGGCACTTGCTGCAGGTATTCCGACTGGAACATTTGGAATGACGCAAGAGATCGCAGATGCAATTAAGAAGATGGTTGAACTTGAAATCATCGATCTTGGTGGCATCGGGGGAACTCTTGCAGGAAATGCGCTGTCATTGGCTGCGATGAAGGCGACGCTTACTGAAGTTCTTACTGAAGCCAACTTTGCAAAGATGATTGCACTGGGCAATCGCTGGTGCGACGGTATTGATGCTGCAATTAAAGAGTTTGATCTTGATTGGAACTGTAATCGCCTTGGCGCTCGTGGTGAGTACATCTTTAAAGGCAAAGCTCCAATAACAGGTAAGCAAGCTGCTGAATCTGGTGATTTTGAACTTGAGCAGTACATCCACCTACGCCTACTTAATGATGGCTATTTGATTACGCCGTTCCACAATATGGCTTTGATGTGCCCAGAGACAACTGAGGCAGATGTTGATGGCCACACAGCGGCATTCAGAGCTATGTGTGCTGAGTTAACAAACGGTTGAAAACCTAAGAGTATATTTTCCAGATTTTTTTGTAGGTGAATTCGTGCCGGTAGTCTTTATAAGTTTCAGGTCTCGCGTACCTGTGCGCAAATAAAGGTACGGTTATGTCGAGACCCTCTATGTATGCGGCAAATGAACTTTCAATTACGTGTATTTCACTCGCTCCTTCAATAACTTTCCGATAATCAATCAAGCTGTAGCCAGTGTCGTCTGTTTGAGGTTGAACAATTCTTAGGTTTGCCGGCAAAAGGTCACGATTAATTATGAAACCTCTAGATGCATCCTCGTGAACAAAGACATAGGGTGCGTTGCCACATTTCAAATATTGAAACAATTTTTCTTCTATCTGAATGTTTCTAAGTGTAGTAAAAGATGTCCACCTGCACTCAAAATCAACATTTGCTTGGTCATAGAAATTTTGGTCGAAACGCATCTCTGACTGCAAGAAATTCGCCCCGTAACCGCCCAAACCAACTACTTTAACGTTCAGAAGTCGAGCTATTTTTTGTGCAACTCGAGTACACCAGGAAAGATGATTAGTTGGCAGTACAATTATTGTTATATTTTTTACATCTCCGAGAATTGATATAAGTTCTGAGTAATATTTGTGGCTGACCGTAATGAAAACCCTTGAATATTTTCGTGCATATTCTTGATAAATTCCGATACAGAGTAAGTGATCACCCAAGCCTTGGTGTGGGGTTATCAACGCCCATTTTCTGGTTAACAATTCAAGCCTTTCGTGTCCCGTTTGTGCCCAAGGTGGAATGTTCACGGATGTGAAGTGATTCTAAATTTCTCGATGCAGGTTCAGGAATGTCGCCTCAACTTTTAAGTCTACCCCCATAGAATGAGTAGGTGAAAGTATTTACTAATGGCTGTTTCGATGTGTTGCATCTCGGCCACATAGAATTACTTAAATACGCTTCCTCTTTTGGTGAAGTGATTGTTGGCCTGAATAGTGATCAAAGTGTGCGAAGATTGAAGGGAACGTCCAGGCCATTTAATAACGAAAATACTCGAATGAAAATTCTGGAGTCAATTAAGTACGTGAATTCAGTGCATATTTTCGACGAGGACACCCCATACGAACTAATAAAAATCATCAAGCCAAACCTGATTGTAAAGGGCGGGGACTATAGGCCAGATGAAGTTGTTGGAAATGATTTATGTGAAGTGAAAATATTTAATATTGTCGCGGGACATTCGTCAACCTCTCTTATTGAATTAATGACACCTGCCCGAATGGATTTAAGGCAATCTGAATGACTCATTTAATGCGGACAATCATCTACACCAAAGGCTGGGGACATGAAGAGTGGGTGGTCAATAACGAAATGTACTGTGGCAAGATACTTCGTTTCGAGGTCGGAAAACGCTGCTCATTTCATTTCCATAAGTTGAAAACTGAGACTTTTTATTTGCACTCTGGAAGAATTAAAGTTCTTTACTCATATGGAGATGAAATTAATGAGGCTGATGAAATTGTAATGGAACCTGGGCAAACTTTCCATGTCCCTATTGGACTTAGGCATCAGATGATTGCCATGGATAATTCAGAGCTTCTTGAATTTTCAACGCAACATTTTGAACATGATAGTTACCGCATAGTTAGAGGAGATTAAATTGAAATCAGCGCTCTTAGAGGAGCTAAACCAGCCACTCGCGATTAGAGAAATTCAATTAACTCCGCTTGAAATCGGTCAAGTCAATGTTCGAGTACTGGTAAGTGGAATCTGTGGATCCCAACTTCATGAAATTGCCGGATATAAAGGTAATGGAAAGTTTTTACCCCATTTAATGGGCCACGAGGGTTGCGGTATTGTGGAGGAAATTGGACCTGGAGTTACAAGAGTGAAACCGGGTGACAAAGTTGTCATGCATTGGCGACAAAGTCTTGGAATTGAATCTAATTTCCCAACATATGAAAACGACGGCAAATTCTTTTCTAGTGGGAAAATCAATACTCTAACTGAAAATGCAATAGTTTCTGAAAACAGATTAACTTGGATTCCACAAGCCACCAATCCTGAATTCGCTGCGCTGTTAGGGTGTTCCTTGACTACCGCGCTTGGAGTGATAGATCATGAGTCCGATTTGCGTTTCGGTGAATCTGTTGCGGTGCTTGGTTGCGGCGGTGTTGGATTAAATGTACTCACCGCAGCTCGCTTGCGGGGGGCTGGGGAAATATATGCAGTTGAAGTTTCCAAATCAAAGAAAGAGATATGCCTGAATCACGGGGCAACATTTCACTATCAAGAGGTAGTGGATATCCCTTCAAACCTTGACTTGATTATTGACACCACGGGTAAACCAGATGTGATTTCAAAGGCATTCAGCAAACTTGGCCCTCACGGGAGGATTATTCTGCTGGGCCAACCCAATCCTGGGCAAGATTTGGTGTTGCCTGAGTCTCTGAGGTTCTTTAATGGAACAGGACTCTCAATCAAAGCCAGCCAAGGTGGCTCCACTGTTCCCCATGAAGACATACCGAGATACTTAAAAATGTTAGATTTGGGACTGATTTCCATTGATAAATTGATTACGCATAGGTTCACGCTTGATGAAGTCAATTCAGCTTTTGAAGTTTTGAAATCCGGAAATGCCGGCCGAGTAATGATCCATATCGCGAAGGATGCAAAATGAGAAAGCAGTGGACAAGAGAAGAACTAATTGCGTTCGAGGACCGAATCGGAGACCTCTACCTAGAAAATAAGCTCCCCTTTTTATTTCATCTTTCTGGCGGAAATGAGAATCAGCTGATTTCAATTTTTGAGGAGATTAACGAGGGCGATTATGTGATTTCAAATCACCGCAGTCATTACCACGCTCTACTTCATGGGATCCCTCCAGAGGTTATCGAAGACCGAATTTTGAATGGACGCAGCATGTTCATTTACGACCGTGAAAGAAATTTCTTCTGTTCAGCAATTATTGGGGGGACTCCAGCGATTGCTGCCGGTATCGCATGGGCGCTAAAGCGAAAAGGGTCACCCCAAAAAGTTTGGTGTTTTGTCGGAGATGGGACCGAGGATAATGGTCATTTATATGAAGCAATCCGATATGTTGATGGTTGGGACCTTCCCTGCACCTTCGTAATTGAAAACAATGACAGATCTGTTGAGGCAAGCAACTCAGAACGATGGGGCAAGGCCGGGGATTACGAGTGGAATTCTCCTAGCGTAATCAAGTATAAGTATGAGATTACTTATCCACATGCCAGAAAGCCAGGGATGATTGATCTTTCAAAAGCTGTTAAAAAAACCGACGAAGAATATTTCCCAATTCTGGAGCCTATCCCGTCACACCACCCGTTGAATCAACAAGAATTCACGGGCTCGTACAAGGAGGCGTCGAATCTTGCTATGAAAGAGTTGGGAGAGTTAGGTGCGATTTTTATTGGATATAACGTCGCTCGAGGTGATGCAATGGGGACCCTAGGTTCCGTGCCCTCAGATCAGAAATTGGAAACACCCGTAGCTGAGAATTTGATGACTGGTCTAGGCATAGGAATGTCTTTTGAAGGTTTTCTACCAGTCGTTTATTTCGAGAGGCATGACTTCATGCTTGTTGCGATGGACGCAATCGTCAATCACGTAGACAAGATTGAGCGAATTTCTCATGGTGAGTTTAAGGTTCCGTTGATTATAAGAGCTGTGACTGCAGATGCAGGACCGTTTTACTCCGGCATTACACATTCACAAGATTTCACAGACATGTTAAGAACGGCAGTAGATTTCCCTGTTACCGACCCAGTAACCGGAGATGATTTACTCCAAGCCTTTCGAAGCGCGGTTGCAAGCGGTCGCCCTGCCATCGTAATCGAGAGAAAATCTCGCTACTAAATGACAAAAGTTCAAGTAATTGGCGAAAGCTGTAGGGATATATTCGTATATTGTGAGGCGGTTAGACTCGCACCCGATCTACCGGTTCCCGTTCTTCAAGAAATTCATACTGAAACAAATCCTGGAATGGCCGCCAACGTATTGAGGAATATTCAAGCTCGGTCAATCAGTGCAGAGCTCATAACAAACGATGACTGGCAAGAGATTACAAAAACTAGGTACATGCATGACAGCAGTAATCACATGTTTTTCCGCGTAGATACCCCACACAACATAACTCGTATAGATGTCGATTCACTAAAAATAGATGCTGACCTGGTAGTAATATCCGACTACAACAAAGGTTTCTTATCTGAGGCTGACATAGAAAAAATCTGCAAATCACATCCTCTTGTTTTTCTAGATACGAAGAAAATCATTGGTGCGTGGGCAGAAAGTGCCACCTTTATAAAAATTAATGATTTTGAATATCAGAATTCAGTTAATTTTTTGAATGAGGATTTGAAGAACAAGATTATTCATACACGAGGCCCAAACGGGTGCGACTTCCAAGGGCTTAATTATCAGGTTGAGCGATATGAAATTCGCGACACATCAGGTGCTGGAGATAGCTTTCTAGCTGCCCTAGTTGTTGAATACATTAAAACTTCAGACATATCGGCAAGTATTCGTGAGGCAAATAAAGCTGCTTCTCGAGTGGTTACTACTCGAGGGGTCGGAGTCATATGAGTAAAGCCATGGTTACCGGATCATCCGGGTTTGTTGGGAGAAGATTGATTCAACAATTGATAGAACTGAATTCAACAGTTTCTTCCGTCGACGACGAGTACTTTTTGAGCGCAGATTGGAGAAGTGAACTTTTAAAGATTCTGAATTCTGAAAACCCGGACGTAATTTTTCATGTTGGCGCATGCTCTAACACTTTAGAGTCCGATGTCCAATACATGATGACTAGAAATTACGAATCAACAAAAGTAATCATGGATTGGTGCGTCAGGAATAATCGAAAATTGATTTACTCCAGCTCTGCCGCAAATTACGGAGAAAGTGGGCAGTACCCGTCAAATCTATATGGATGGAGCAAATACGCAGCAGAGGATTATGTAGTAAAAAGTGGAGGTTTAGCATTAAGGTACTTTAATGTTTACGGACCGGGTGAACAAGACAAAGGACGAATGGCTTCATTTCTGTTTCAGGCCTTTATCAAGTCTCGCACACAAGAATTAATTGAAATTTTTCCAGGAAAGCCACAAAGAGATTTCGTCTATATAAATGACATTATTTCTGCAAATCTATTTGCGGACAAAGAATACGAGAATCAGCATGGAATGTATTACGAAGTGAGCACAGGTGTTGCGAGCACTTTTGAAGAGAAATTGGAAATTTTTGGTTTGACATATGGATACACAGATAAAAGTTATATTCCAGAGGGGTATCAGTTTTACACTTGTGGCGACCCAGATAAATGGCTTAAAGGTTGGAGGCCTGAGTATTCTTTAAAAGCGGGTGTTCTGGATTATCAACTTTTCTTAGAAAAGAGTTTTCCTAATTGAATTATGTATTCGATATCGACGGAACATTATGTACAGATACGCAGGGGGACTATAAATCTGCTCAACCATTTATTGATCGTATTGCACTGGTTAATCGCCTCTTTGAAGAAGGAAATCGGATAATTCTCTATACTGCTCGAGGCATGGGATCATCGAATAATGAACCACAAGTGGCTATTCAAAAATGGGAAACATTTACCCGTGCGCAGCTTGAAGAGTGGGGCGTTAAATATCATGGCTTATTTTTAGGTAAACCTTCTGGGGACATATATGTTGACGATAAAGCATTGCGCGATGCGGATTTTTTCAGTATCAATTAAATCCTAAGGTTCTGTATAAGCCTTTACCGGCTTCATTGTCATCATCGACATACAATATCGCTTGCTTGATGCCCTTTTCTTTGAGGTAGATAAGGCCTTCAGTACAGACAGCTTTACCGATTCCGTTTCCTGATTCTGCAGGGTCTACACCGATTACATAGAGTTCGCCGATTGGGTCTTGATTAACAAAGTCGCGGTGAATCTTGGTCCAGCAGAAACCAGCAATCTTTTCGTTATGAACACATAGGAAGAATCCGGCGGGATCGAACCAAGGTTCGTTCATGCGGTTTTCTAGATCTGCCATCGCCCAATTACCTTGGTCAGGATGCTTTGCAAAGATGAGGTTATTTAAATCAAGCCATGCCTCTGAATGAATTTCAGGGTCGAAGGTGATGAATTGATAGTTATGCGGAATATGCGCGATAGGTGCTTCAAGTGAACGGTAGAGCTTGAGTATGTGGCGCATTGGTTAAACGAGTTCAGAGATAGCAGATTCCTTGCCACCGTTTTGTACTGTGAAGCGGTAGCCGACGTTACGAACTGTGCCGATGATTGATTCAAATTCAGGGCCGAGCTTTGAGCGAAGGCGACGGATATGAACGTCCACTGTGCGAGTACCACCGAAGTAGTCATAGCCCCAGATCTCTTGCAGCAATTGAGCGCGGGTGAAGACGCGACCCGGGTGTTGTGCGAGGTATTTCAATAATTCGAACTCTTTAAAGGTGAGATCAAGGGAAGTGCCCTTGATTTTTGCGGTGTAAGAGTTTTCGTCGATAACGACATCGCCTTGGCGAATCTCAGATGAAGTTGGGTCAGTAGCTTCGATCTGGGCAGCGTGTGCGCCCACTGCAATGCGGATACGTGCATCAACTTCTGCAGGACCTGCTGTATCGAGGATGACATCGTTGATGCCCCAATCTGCAGTGAAAGCAGAGAGGCCACCTTCGGTTGTGATTGCAATGATTGGTGCACCAACACCTGTTGTTGAAAGAAGCCGTGTAAGTGACTTTGCTGCAGGAAAATCACGGCGTGCATCGATAAAGACAATATCCATCATTGGTGTATCAACAAGAACGGATGCTTCAAGTGGCATCACTTTGCAAGTGTGTTGCAACAAGCCGAGTGCAGGCAGAACTTCTGCGCTCGCTCCTTGCGAATTAGTAAGTAGCAACACCTTGGCCATTGTGTGAGAATACTCTTGTGAAAACGTATCTTCCACTCGTCATCGTTCTTGTGCTTGCATCAGCGTATGGCTTCTGGTGGAAGCTCTCCCGAGGCGCGATTCGCTCGAATAAGGCTATTCCTGGCCATCGTTTGACTGCTGAAACACTAGGCCAGGCGCTGGGATCAAGAGCGACGATGGTTCAATTCTCATCAGCATTCTGCACGCCTTGCCGAGCAACCCATTCATTACTTTCACAGATGGTGCTCACCATGGACGATGTAAAGCACATTCAGGTTGACGCCGAATCACATCTTGAATTGGTTCGTGAATTAGATATTCGATCTACACCAACAACGCTCTTCATCAACAAAGATGGCATTGAAGTAGGCCGTGCCGCTGGAACACCGAAGCGCGAGCAAGTTCTCGCAGCTCTTTCCAATATTCGCTAGGTAGGTTTCTGCGAATTATTCGCAACTCGCTTATCTGATTGTGTTTCTCTAATCTTGAGCCATGTCAGAAGTTCTCGATACTCCAGAAGTACAGAAGATTTATATCGATGCACGTGGTCCACGTTTTGCTGCGACCATCACAGCAACTGTACTTGCAATTGCACTCGTTACTCAAAATAAGTGGGTGCTGCTTGCCCAAGGTCTAGTTTTTCTGCTTGGTGCAGTACGTGGCCCACAGTTCACCCCATATGGGTTAATCTTTAAGAACTTGGTAAAGCCCCGTCTTTCTAAGGTCGCACCAACTGAAGATGTTCGCCCACCAAAGTTTGCACAAGCTGTCGGCTTTATATTCGCACTCGTTGGAACAATTGGCGCATTTGCCGGCGCAGATCTCGTATTCACAATCGCAACTGGCTTCGCACTCGCTGCAGCCTTTCTGAACTCTGCCTTTAATTACTGTTTGGGTTGTGAGATGTACTTACTGATCGTCCGCTTTACATCAAAATAAATAGATTTTATTCAAATACATATAGGAGATAAAAATGTCACGTGAAACATCATTGGTAACTGCTGATTGGGTAGCTTCGAATCTCAACGACCCAAAGGTCGTAATCGTCGAGGTCGATGAAGATACAACGCTCTATTCACAAGGCCATATCGAAAACGCTATTACCTTCCACTGGCGCGATGACCTGCAAGATGGTCTTATCCGCGACTTGATTTCAAAGGAGAAGTTTGAGGCGTTGCTTTCCAAGAACGGGATCTCAAATGATTCAACAGTCATCCTGTACGGAGGCAATAACAACTGGTTTGCTACCTACGCATTCTGGTACTTCAAGGTCTACGGCCACGCTGATGTGCGCTTACTTGATGGTGGACGCAAGCGCTGGGAGCTCGATGCTCGCCCATTCGTAACTGAAGTTCCAGCTCGTGCTGCGACTCGTTATGTTGCAAAGGAACGTGATAATTCAATCCGCGCATTCCGCGACGAAGTTATTGCTGCTATCGGCACGAAGAACATCGTTGATGTCCGCTCACCTGCGGAATTTTCAGGAGAACTTGCAGCACCTGCTCACCTTCCACAAGAAGGCGGACAGATCAAAGGCCATATCCCAACTGCAAAGAACATTCCTTGGTCAAAGGCTGCAAATGAAGATGGAACATTTAAATCTGATGCAGAGTTGAAAGAGATTTACCAGGGTGCAGGCGTCGATCTTGCAAAGGACAC
>JACCDZ011531162.1_pt1 | contig 12875 bp, 7 predicted proteins | sample 7449551 | NCBI WGS metagenome assembly JACCDZ01 (sample SAMN15323452, study PRJNA562643) | freshwater metagenome | isolation source: river surface water | place: USA:Blue River Watershed | collected 2017-08-18
CCATTCCACCCATTCCACCCATTCCACCCATTCCACCCATTCCACCCCATACGGTTGCGGGTAACAGAGTCTGTCTGGGTTGCTTGAATGGATTGAACGGACTCTGATCGGGAAACCCAATCGCTCCACCTTGAATCGCCGAAGGGACGCGCCTGGCTGCCATCGGCGCCAGAGGAGACGGCAAGTTTACAGCGGCATTCATAGCACCCCACACGCCTCCTGCACCTGACCCACCGGGTATAGGAGAATCTAATAAACCCACGATCGGGTAAAGGCCGAATGAATCTGCTGCTGCACCCGCTCCTGCACCTGCACCCGCTCCTGCACCCGCTCCTGCACCTGCACCCGCTCCTGCACCTGCACCCGCTCCTGCACCTGCACCCGTTACACCGAATCGAGTGGGTAGCTGGTCCCATATTTCTTTCTTTAAATCTCCAGAATGGAAATAATTCGGTTGGTCTTCTTCTTCCATGTTGCTGCTTCTTTTTATAATATCGCGATTGTACATTTTTTTGTGCTCCCGTATCACCTTTTTTAAATGACGAGTAAAGATCCGCAATTCCCGCATGCAGACGTGCCGTACGCCAGGTCGCGGTACAAGACACATCCCGTACAAGTGCGTGCGTTGCAACGTGTACAACGTTTCCAGTGCAAAACGCGCTCTGTACAGAATAGACATACAAACGCTCCTTGCATCCTCCACAGTTGGTCCATCGTCTTCACTCGCGCGTCGTTGATGGAAATAGTCAACCCCTCCGCACGGAATGCCTCGACAATCGATACGTCCGAAACCACCTCAATCGATCCAGTAGCGATCGCACGAGCATGTGCATGTGCACAAAACGCGTAACGGAGCATCAGGTCTCTCGCGGACGCCTTGCCTGCATCCATGTCCAAACGGTTTGGCGTCCGTGGACTGTTCTCGACCGCATCCACCACTTCGATCAAGCTCGAGTCGTCCAATGGAGAGTGTTCAGGATGGAAAAATAAACGAAGGTCCAGTTCCGTTTGATACGCCTTGTTGAAAAATGCAAGAAGGAACGTGCGGAGAGCTTTCGGAAGTTCTTCCGTACCTATTCCAAACATGTCGGTAACTTTCGTACAACTCTCCACTGCGTGCTTCCTCGGTGGGAGGTGTTCGGATAAACCAAGACGGATAAAGTCTTCGTCCGAACATAAGGATGACACTCGTCCGGTTCGGACGGATCGTCGCATGTTTCTTTTTTCAGTCGAAGGAATGAATGAACCTGATCGAAAAAAAGTTTCAAAATCCGGACGGCCTGTGTAGATTACGGACGGTCCTCGTTTGCTTTTTGTAAAAAACGAAACCTGACCATTCGAGTTCGAGCAATTGATTATATCAAACAAAGTAGTAGGATGGTGCCTGCTGCTGATCTCAAGAACACAAAAGAGATACGCACAAGTCGCGTCCGTCAACTCAGGTTCTCTGTGTTGACAGACGATGTGCTGAAGAAGATGAGTGTGACTCGTCGAGCTATGCTTTTCGAGCCGCATCAACAGCTTCTTCCGGAGGGCCTGACGGTTGAAGTGGCGTCCGCGCAGAAGACGTACGGGAGCGTCGTGGATCCGCGCATGGGTTCGGATCATGTCGGACACACGTGCGAGACTTGTCACAAGAAGATGGACCCCGGTGATCACTTCGACTGTCCTGGTCATTTCGGCCACATCGAACTTGCTTGTCCGCAGATTTGGCCTCTCTTTTCCTCCGAGCTCACGCACGTGCTCGAAAATGTCTGTCCGTTTTGTTCGCGCCGTGTTGCGAAGATTCACATCCGTAAGGACAAGCACACGACGCGTTCGAGTGCGTGCGATGACGAAGACAATCTGTTCGAAGACGAACTCGACAATGAGGCCGACGCCGTCGAAGAAGACGCGATGGAAGATGAAGAGGAGGAAGAGGCAGGCGACGAGGAGGTCGTGGAAGATGAGGACGAGGAGGTCGTGGAAGATGAGGACGAGGAGGTCGTTGATATCGACTTTGAGGCGGACGAGGAAGAGGTCCTTGAAGACGAAGTCGATGAAGCGGTGGAAGATGAGGAAGTGGAAGAAGACGAGGATGTGGATGACGAGAATGGCCCGGATTCAGACGACGAGAAGGCCGTCACAAAAGCGCCTCAGCAGACGACAGCGGCTCCCGTGGTCGGATCGAAGCATTACAAGTGCAATTGCTTTTCCGCGCAGTCGAACGTTCGGTTCAAGTACTATGTTCGTAAGAACCCCGATAAGACCGCAAACGATTCAGGGCTTCACATTGAAGTGCGCGTCAGTGCAAAGCGGGTCACTGCCACTGGCCGAACTGGCAAGTCCGAGGTAACGGGCCGGTTTATCATGCCCAATCAGGTCATCACGCGGATTCTCTCGCACATCAATCCGGCGGACTGGAGATACATGTTCCACGAGAAGTACCGCGATTACCGTCACTCTGTGCCGGGTGGAACCAAGGCAGTGCCTCCGTATCGTCCCACGGATCTGATGATCCGCAACGTGCCGATTCTCCCCACGGTTGATCGTCCGAGCAAGGTGGTGGTCGACAGCAAAAAGCAGGCGGATCTCATTACGCGTCAATATAATCAGATCGTCGCACGGAATAACTGGCTCAAGCACCACCTGGACAAGGTTTCTTCATCCACACCGGGCGAGAAGCCCAGTCGGAAGAAGAAGGCAACCGAAGCGGCCCCCGAAAGCGACATTGACCCGACCGGGCGCACACTCGTTCAACATCTTACGGGGCTGTACGGGATCGATCCACACCTGACTGCATTCTGTCAGACGCTGTTGACGCTCGAAGGTGTGCCGGTCGGGCGCCTTCCGACCCGCACGAATCTCGACACGTTCCGTGGAGAACGTTCACTCGCGTCGGCTGTGGCTGCAGTGGTCGACAAGACCAACAAACCTGGTGTCACCTCGCGCAACCTCGCGCAGCGGTTCCAAGGCAAAGAAGGCCGTCTGCGCGGCAATCTCGCTGGTAAACGCGTGGATTTCTCGGCACGCACTGTCATCACGCCTGGTACAGACCTCGACCTCGACGAGATCGGGATTCCCTACTCCTTCGCGCGGAGTTTGACGGTGCCGGTGCTCGTGACCGATTTCAACGTCGAGCAGATGCGCGAGATGATGCGTAGAGGCGACGTGCGTCTCGTCGAGAACAAGAAGACGAGGATTTGGTGCGACGAGAAGATGAAGCCGGAGGTTCTGGAGAGGAACGCGCGCGAACTCAACGTCGGTGCGACGGTGCACCGTTACCTCCAGGACGGCGACATCGTGATCATGAACCGTCAACCCACGCTGCACAAACCGTCCATGCAGGGACACCGTGTCAAGATCCATAAGAAGCAACAGGACAATGTGCGATACGTGTTCGGTGGTGTGGTAAACAAACGACCCCCTGCGGACTCTTCCGAAGCCAAAGGTGCTCGGCGCGCGTGCATGAACGGATTCGAGTCTCGCGCGGACAACCTTACTCTCCAGTTGAACCTGAGCGTAACCCGTCCGTATAATGCCGACTTTGACGGTGACGAAATGAACCTGCACGTTCCACAGACGCTCAAGGCCCAGGCAGAGGTCCGAGAGCTCATGTCGGTGAACCAGCAACTCGGGAGTCGGTTCATCGGCATTGTACAGGATACCCTCATGGGTGCTTACCTCATGTCCTCTCCCGATGCGTTTCTTACGGAAGAGTTTGCGAGTTGGGTATGGATGTCTGCGTCCGGACGACGCCCCGACCTTCCACCTCTACCCCCGCCCGCCATCCTCAAACCCAAACGCATGTGGACGGGACGGCAACTGCTCAACCTGGTTTTCCACGAAGTCGGCTTGTCATTCAACCCCGACACGGACCTCTTCGGTACCAAGGAGCCTGATCTCGTGATGGTGAGAGGGGAGATCGTTGCCGGGCAGATACGAAAGCCGCATTTCGGCGAAGGTGGCTACGTCTTTTCGACCGTGTTCATCAACTATGGCTCGAAAAAGGCAGCGGGCGTCATCAATAACTTTCAAGCCATTGTCAACCCGTACGTGCTACGGCGCGGCATCTCGGTCGGTATCAAGGACTGCATTCCATCCGATGCCGTCCGGGACCGTTTGGAGGTGTGGAGGAGTTCGGTGTCCGAACGGGCCAGTGCGGTCGATCCGACGGACGAAGCGGCAGTGCAAGCGTTAACCCGACAGCTGAAATCCGAGGTGTCGACAAGCGTTATTGACGGTGCGAAGAACAACCGGATTCTCGAGATGGCTGTCGCGGGTTCGAAAGGCTCTCCCAACAACCTCGTGCAGATCCAAGGCGCGCTGTCGCAGCAGATTGTCATGGGACAACGTCCGTTCGGAGACGAGGTGCGCGTGTTCCCTACCGACCCATTCGAAACGTCCGAACACAACTTGATGTCGCGCGGGTTCGTGAAAAACTCATTGCTGGACGGATTGACTCCGACCGAGTACTTCTGCCACGCCGCCGGTGGTCGCGAGGGAATCATCGACACGGGCATCAAGACCGCCGAGGCCGGATACGCCACGCGTAAAATGGCGTGCGTCACAGAAGGATCCGTGCGCAACTATAAGGGCGGTATCGACAATCAAGCGATGCTCAAGAGCGTCCTTACCGCCCCGCTCTATGGCGACGGGATGGACGTCAGTATGATCCTCAAACACCAGATCGACGTGCACACGCGCTCCGATGAAGACCTGCGTGCCCTTGCCCGGGTCGTTCGGGACAAGTCCCTGGAGCTAAAACTGTTCGCGCGCCTCAAGCAGGACCGCGCAGCTGTGCAGACGGTGTGCCTGTCCCGTCAGGATCCCGGACTCGATTTTTGGCTGCCGGTCGACTTCCGACACATCGTCACCAATACGGACGCGCGACCGGGACCGCCGGTTGACAGTGCAACGCTCATGCAGAAACTCGTTCATCAGGAATTCGTCGTCTACCGTCCGAACACGACCGACGCCGCGCGCGACCTCAACTCGCGCGCGACCGAACTCTTCCGCATCTCTTTGCGCAACTTCATGCTGAAACTCCTCCTCAAGATGACGCCGTCCAAGCCCACGTTCGAATCCTGGATGGAACAGATCGTGGACCGCTTCAACCGTTCACAAGTCCAAGCAGGAGAGCCGGTCGGGCTCATCGCGACACAGAGTCTCATGCAAACGACCATGCAAGCAACCTTGAACACGTTCCATACGGCTGGTACGGGCGCGGGTGCGGCTGCCACGGGAGGACTCAAGTATTTCAATGCCCTCATCTCCGCCCAGTCGCCCAAGATCGCCACCACGTTCATCGCGCTCAAAGACCCGTCCTTTGAGTGGAGCGTGCTAGACGCTGTCGCTCCAGAAGTCAAAATGGCGAGCCTCGTCTCGCAAGTACAAGAGATCTCCGGATCCCTTCCGAACACGCGCGTGCGCCGTTTGCACCCCATCGACACCATCGCGATTGACTTCATACTACCTGCGGAAACGCTCTTCAAGAAGCGGGTGACCCTGATCCAGGTGTTTGAAGCGGTTGGGAAATTGGTCGGACATTGTTTCCTCGAGCTGGTCACCGGCGGACTGCGTATGTACGTACACAAGAGCATGTACACGCGCGCGGTCGTGAACGAAGTGCTGGATGTCGTTATCACCGCACCGAAAGTCACCCCGCGCGGAAAGGACAAGAACTTCCGCGGCAATTTCGGAGCACGACGCACCAAGGTCGACCGACTCGTGCTCAATGCCAAAGGCGCGCTCGAGAAACAGTCGTTCCCGCAGATCGAAGTCTACGGGAACTTCAAGATGTCGGACCTCTTCCTTATCCCCGGCGTGGACGCGTCCAAGACACACTGCAACGACATTTATGAGATGCAAAGCGCATTGGGCGTGGGAGCTGCGCGCACATTCTTGCACAAGGAGATTTTCGCGGTTGTCACGGGATCCGGTTCCAACGTCAACCCGCGTTACGTCACACAGATCGTCGACTACATGGTGTGGTCTGGACTGATCAAGCCCGTGACGCGACACGGCATGCAGAATTTCGGACCGCTTCAAGCGGCCGCGTTCGAGATGCCTGTCAAGGTGCTTGCCAACGCCGCCTTATCCAACAAGAGCGACCCCATGCTCTCTCCCACGGCGAACGTCATCTTCGGACAGGAGATCCGCGGAGTCGGCACGGCCATCTCCGACGCAGTTCCTGTCGAGATGCCGATGCTCACCCAGACGAGCGTTCAAAAGCTGACCGACTGGTTCGACGACTGGACGCTTGCATGCCCGATCGATTTGTCCGCACCAGTCGCCGCCAGTGTTGTTGTTGAGACGATGACAACGGAAATGGACGATTTTGAGATGGCTGTGCCCCTCGCGTTTTGAGTCTATGAAAATGTGTGTGCTTTCTTTGAAAGAAAATTAACTGCCATGAAACTAAATGAATTTGATTCTTCGTTCGTGTTTGGTTCGGGGAACTTCAAACCTCTCAAGCTTATCAGCGAAGGAGGATTCGGGAGCGTCTGGAGTGTGACTACTACGCAGCCGTCAACAAATCAAAAACAAGAACTCGTGTGCAAGTTCGGACTGCAGAATGACGCACTCACCTCCGAAATTGAAACCGTTGATTATGTGCACAAACGAATGCATGAAATCGGAGGAAAGCTGCAAAACTTTCTCAAAATTCCGAGAATGCCCGATCACGGGACATGCAAAATCCAGTCCAAGAATATTCAATACATGATTATGGAGCGGTACGGAAAAGACCTCTCACACATTCGCAACATGTATTTCTCGAACGAATTGAATCGGATCTACGCGATTCTTCGTTCGGGTCTCACCATCCTCAAAGGGTTGTACGTCATGCACGTCTATTTAAAACTCGTACACGGCGACATCAAACCTCAGAACTTTTTGTTTGAAGAACTCGATCTGCGCGCTGCTTCGACGGATCGAATCGTCTTCATCGATTTAGGACTCACACGACCTTTGAAAGAAAAGTTCGTACGAACGTCCGGCATCAACGGAACAAGATCCTTCGCGAGCATTCACGTACACAAAAAATACCTGCCCACACCCCGTTGCGATATCGAAAGTTTGTGCTACATGCTCTTGCACTTCATCGACCATCAACTCCCATGGAACAAACGGCTCAAGGACGAATTTCCAAAAAACCAGTCCAACAAAAGCCAACGCGCACAGCTCCGCGAGAAAACACGCAAAGAAGCCATCGTATTGAACGAAAAACGCGCACTGAAGCAACGAATCAGCGAAGGACGTTTTGCTTCACAAGGTGAACTCATCTTGTCTGATTTGTTGTACGCCGTGTTCCACATGCACGCGCTTCCGAACGGAGACACATACAAAGCTCTTTGTCGATACTTCTATTTAACACTACGGAAGCTACAATCATTCGCATCCTCACACGAACAAAGTCATTCTGTCAAAAGCTTCCAAAAATCTACACATCGAAAACGATAAACTAAAATAATAACTCGTGTTTTACCCGGGTACGTTTCCGTACGCTACTACCGTCTTCGTCATCAATATCACCTTCGCACGCAGCCAGATATCCACGCTTCGGCATCCGGGTTGACGCGATCCCATTCACAAGAGAACGCCTCCCTGGAACGCAAGGGTCGGAACGAACCGGGGGTTTCGGGGGTTTCGGCATCTTCGGCGGTGTAATCATCATACACCCCACCGACAACTCGTACAGGTTCACCATGTAATGAAGGTGCATAAGCTTGAGTTGGTAAAAGCCTCCATCTAACCCCATGAGATCTGCATTCTCATAAAACCACTGGCACGTTTCCAAATGCAGACGCATCTGTTTCACAGTGTTCGCATGCTCCGAAAGGGTACTCGGAGTTTCCAATATCAAGCGTTCGATTTCCCCCGTAAAGTACTCGAATGTGAACATTGTTTTGGCGTCCTCACGCTGAGAATTGTCAAAAAAGACCCGCGCAGTTTCGGAAACTCCCACGACAGTCCGGGTCATTCGGAACCTCTCGCAAATGTTTCGGAATGATACGTTCGAACTCGATGCAGTAGGACTTGTTCGACACAAACGATTCGAGATCGTGCGCTTGCTGAACGTGCATACGGTACTGGTTGCAACAATGCACACGGATGCGCTCGTCTAGTTCACGAACAATCGCGCGGAACAATTCCAGGTCACACCCTGTATTGTTCGTTGCTATGTGGACCGACACTTTGTTGTCGAACAACACATTCAAACACGCACGAAACGCGCGTAGGCGACGTTTCGTTCCAATGACATACTTCAGGTACGCGCTCGGTGAATTGTACTGAGACGTCTTCGGGTTGCGAAACCGAAAACCAGCGGTGTGGTTTATCACTTCGTCCCAGTCAAAGATAACCACCCCGCGAACTTCGTTCGGACTGTGCGTATGCGCGGGAAGGTTCCGGGCAAATGTAATCAAGTCTTTGAAGTGCGCTTCGTTCAGTCCATCGTGCACGCGGTCTTCTTTCGAACTTTTTCCAAACCAGTCAAGTAGATCTCTTAGATCACGATCCTCTCCACGCAAATCCCAATCGGCGGACCGTAAAAAACGGACGTAAGCTCCGGCACCTGTTAAGGGTTTGCCACTTTTACTCAGCATGGGTTCGGGAGCGACCCAAATGGTCTCAACACATCGTGCAAGCTCTTTGTCAAGCTGCAAGTACTTCCGATTGTCATCATAAAATCGAACACGCTTCATCTCCTTTTTCTTTTCCTCGGACGAGAAAGCTTTCACGTTTTTAAATTGTCCATCATTAAAAAAAAAGAACGAATGAACTATATGCGTTTTTTCAAACGCACGCTGTGCGATCGCAAATTCCCTTCGAGCAAGAATTATCAGCGCGATCCACGCGTACGCGATTTCTTACGGTCGTTCAAACAGCGAACGGTATTCAATTCCCACCAACGTGTAGTGTTCACGAATACGTTCAGGTACGGGGAGGGAAAGTTGACTTCGGAAAACTTGAAGGCCATGCAAGAAATCGGAAAAAAGTTTCACATTTACCCCGTACGCACTGTGATGAAAATGCACTCAAACTGGAAAACGTTTAAACATAAATTGAAATACCGCACAGACAATGAAATCGGATTGTCACACGTCCCAGACGGAAAAAGGCTGTACAACTTGATTATTCGTCAAACAAGTGGCATGACCACACGACGTGTGCGAGCACTTGGACTGCGCGAACACAAAAGAAACAAACAAAAACTCCTACATATCACAAACTCGAAAACGATCGAAGAAGCTGCTCGGAAATGCCAAAACGGACACACGAAATCATTCAACTCGTACAAAGAAGTAAAGTCCTTCGTAAAAAACGTGATCCTGAAATCGCTGATTCGTGTTTGCAAAGAGTCGTTCCCCCGTGCAAACCTCAAGCTGAGCGACTTCCCACCAATTGAAGTGCGCAAACTTCGTCCGGGTATGAGCATGGCCTACTATGAACTGCCTCACTCCACGTGCAAGTACCCACTCGGACACCCGAAAGAAAAAGGAAAGGTCGTTGTGCAAATCGAGGACTTGCATCGCGTAAACATACCGGAGCTTACTGTGCTGATTGCACACGAAGTCTTCCCCGGACACTTCTACCAAACGGCCGTTTTCCGAACCCCGCCGTTTATCTTCGCGAACTGGTTCGTGGAGGGATGGGCGTTGTACGTCGAAAAGGTATGCGACGTGTTCGGCCCCGAGTACGTCGCCGCACGACTCCTTATGCGCCTTTTGAGAGCCGCGCGTTGCATCATCGACCCCGCCATTCACCTGGACCGAATTAGCTTGGAAACCGCAAAGAAAAAATTCGCAAAACTCGTTCCACATTTGTCCGAACAAATACGCACGGCTGAACTCATTCGGTACGTGGCCATACCTGGACAAGCGTGCGGTTACCTACCAGGGGCCTGCCTGATCGAAAAGTGGGCTCGAAAACACAAGAAACACATCAAGCGCTTCCACGAGACAATTCTTTCGAACGGCGCTGGTTCGGTTGAGTACGTTCAGGCAAACTTGACTCGAAACGAGAGACGCCGATAATCACAAATAAAAACACAATCACGATCAACACGAAATCCATATGCACTTTCGAAAATGAATCGATTTCATGCGCGCGAATGATATTCACAGGCGTCACGAGAACAGGAGGATGAGAAGACGGTGCATTCATATTCATGTTTGTTTTTTTTAATACACTCCAAGGAAAGGTCAATAAGAGTTTGCAGCGATCAAAAAAAAATCTGAACAGCATGTCTATAAAAAAGGAACATGGATGGCAAAGGAAAACTACCACCTGAGTATTCTCAAAAATTCGAGATCGTAACCTCCTACGATGAGAGAAAAAAAAGAGATTACGATGCCGTCTACCAAACACACAAAAACATCATTTTTGACACAAACAGTACATTATTGATCGAACGGGCTCCTCCGTCGGGCAACCCACATCCGACCCTCACAGACTCTCACAGAGCAGCACGGAGCAATGTCATACAAGCGCTAGTTGAACATTTCTTTCATCTACCAGCAGGTGGTCGTTTCAAACACGTATACTACGACAAATCATTTAATCCACTCGATTTTAATCACTTTCTATACGAAGACGACTCCCCACCACTTCAAGACGTAGATTCAGTCATTGCTGCCGTTTTGAAACTCTTCGTACGAAGTGGAATGCTAACTGAACGGGATAAGACGGATGCCACGCACGCGATGGAAGCAGCTTACAACACTGTGACAACTCAAACACTTCAGGGTGGCAAACCAGACATTCCCGATGACTTATATAACGATCTCCTCTGCGACGCTAACGTATCCTTCGACTACTTGCGCGGAAAACTTGAGGAGATGTTCCTTACAGGCGGCTTCTTATTGGTTATTTGCGACTGTCAAAAAGGCGACGAGCGTAAAACGATGCGTATTCGTTTGAGTATGCTTGTGAAGAATGGGGATTCTGTGGATGGAAAATACTACAAACTTCCAAAACCGCAAGTATGCAATCCGACAGCTCCTCCAACCAATCCCGTACCCCCCTGTAGCAATCTCGACGAAGAAGTGTTGCTCAGAATCGGTTCGCGGATAACCGACCGTGGAAACCCTTACTACGGCTATAAGTCAACACTGGCCGACCGTAAAGTGTGGAAGCCGCACGGGGAGCGCTGGATCCTCGAGGTGATCTGCGTCCTCAAAACAGCTCCGCTGCCAAAAACAGTCGATCAATCCACGATAGCACCTTTTGAGATTGGCAATTTCGAATATTACGACGCGGCGGAGAAAAAAATCCGTACCGATATGACAGGAACCAATGCGTTAAATTTCCTGGATGTATTCGCACACCTCAACGGGATTCCCGAAATTCGTCTGGAATCTGTTTTGCGCGGAATCGGTCACAGAGTAGGACAGGATATGAGTTTCGTATTCGGACCCGAACAACCCCCCGACAAAGCCAATGAATACAACATAGGCGATTGGATTGTGTTGCACATACAAAAACCCCCTCCGTCACCTCCTATGTATGTGTACGCAGTTATTGTTGACAGGAATTTGGATGAGAACGGACCTGTGCTCGTTGTTCGTCAATGGAGCGAGTATGTCAATGCCACAAATCACCGCCATATGACCAGGACGGGGGGGTATCAAAAAAATGACTTTTTAACAACTAAGCATGCAATTGAACTGCCTATTTTTCCAATTTATAAAGAGTTTGGCGTTCCGTCTCCTAGCGTACACGCCGCTCAGGTCCAAACGAGAGGCCCGGAAAACGCAAGAAAAGAATATCGAATTATCGCACGAGACGAAAGGAATTGCACAATGGTCGACCCAGAAGATGAACATCAACAGCAGATACAAGTGCAATACAATATCCGCAAACTTCAAGGCATGAGTGTACCAGGTAAAATTTCATACCTTCACGAATTCTACTATCGAATGGGTTATGACTTCGAAGAGTCTGACATCTTATATGCTCAATCTTCCTTGCGACCGATCATGTTCTACCCCGAAGTTGCATGGTACAATAGTCCTCTCGCGTTGGATCCGAGTCGACAAAATCTCGATCCGGACGACAAAGTAGGACGCATGAATGTGATCTCCAACCGTGGACATCGTATGACCAAGTTGATTGACAACTCGCTTCCAACTGGACCTGGGCCAGGCGTGTATGATGTCGCATACGTCCACCCCGTCGAAACCATGGATCCCCTCGGGGATCCTTGTGGTCATAGTCGAGAGGACAACTACATCCAAATGATTCGAAAAGTTACAGGAGTTTACAAACCAACAGGCCTCCCAGGCCTCCACATCGCAAACGGAGACCCAGACGCTGCCCCACATCTACCTGGATCGAATGGAATGCCTCAAAATGCACGACAGATGCAGTCACTCACGCTTCAACATGTCGCCGAAGATCAGAGTTCAGGAACGGTGGAACAATGGAAGTTCAAACGAGGAGCTCTCAACGACCCTACTCTTGTAGAGAGTGCAGAACCTGGTCCTGCTGCATATCTATTAGCATCACCGAGCCCAGATGCACATGCTGCGTATTCACTTCTTGTCGCACAACAAATCCGTAAGCATCACAGACAAGGCAATAAGAAAGAGGAATACGAAACAGGTGCAGGTGCAGGTGCAGGTGCAGGCGCAGGCGCAGGCGAAGATAGGAAACGCAAAGCATCGGTAATAAGTCCGGTCGTTGATACACAAGCTGCCGGTATTCTCGCACTTGCCGCACCTCACATGCTTAACCCTTTCGCGAACACAATCGAACTACCATATCGAAAAACATTCGGAGATAACACAGGCCCTAGTATTTGGAGCACTAATAAAAAGGCCCCTACCGGGTGGTGCATGGTTAGCACAAACATTGTTCTTGGAATGGAAGGTGCAAGTGCAAGCCAGGTA
>JACCDZ010743982.1_pt1 | contig 12865 bp, 13 predicted proteins | sample 7449551 | NCBI WGS metagenome assembly JACCDZ01 (sample SAMN15323452, study PRJNA562643) | freshwater metagenome | isolation source: river surface water | place: USA:Blue River Watershed | collected 2017-08-18
GAGCCGGCCGGGTTGTTGCCTTCCAGCTTCACCAGCAGGGTATTGCTGGTCTGTCCCGCCAGGCGCTGCAGGCGCACCAGCGGCGTGTTGCCGACATAGTCGGCAATCGTGGGGAAATCAGTCATGACGTATCGGCACTCGGCCAGCATTACGGGGCACCTATGATAGCGGCAAACCGGAGCAGGCCATACCGCCACACGCGCCAGTTGTTTGCCGCTCGTTGCCGCGCCGCTACACTGCCGGAAAATCTGCAGGAGGCTGTGCGTGTTCAAGGACCTAAGCATCAAGAGCCGGGTATTGCTCCTTACCCTGCTGCCCAGCACCCTGCTGGCCTGCGTACTGGGTGGTTTCTTCAGCTGGATGCAGCTGTCTGACCTGCGTCAGCAGATCGAGTCCCGCGGCGCACTGACCGCAGAACAGCTGGCCGTACTCGCCGCCCCCGCCCTACAGGCCGACCAGCCCGGACGCCTGCAACGCATCGCCGATGCCGCACTGGAGCAGGACGATGTGCGCAGCGTGCATATCCGCGACAGCGACCTGCAGCAGGTCGCGCACGCCGGCCCCACCCTGAAGAACCTTGACCCGCTGAGCAACCGCCAACGCCTGAGCATGTCCAGCAGCAGCGACAGCACACGCTTTCGCCTGCCGGTGCTCGGTCGCCACTACAACCTGGGCGCTCAGGCCACTGCTGCCCCGGAACATCTGCTCGGCTGGGTTGACGTCGAGATTGCCCATAGCGGCATCCTGCTGAAAACCTACAAGGGGCTTCTGGCCAGCCTGCTGCTGACGCTGCTGGCCCTGCTGGCCACCGCCCTGCTGGCCCTGCGTCTGTCGCGTTCGGTCAACGGCCCGCTGCGGCGCATCCAGCAGGCGGTGGCGCAGCTGCGCGAAGGGCAGCTGGACACCCGGCTTCCACTCCAGGGCAACGAGGAACTGGATGCCCTGTCGGCCGGGATCAACCGCATGGCCGAGGCCCTGCAGAGCGCCCAAGAAGAGATGCAGCACAGCATCGACCAAGCCACCGAGGACGTCAGGCAGAACCTGGAAACCATCGAAATCCAGAACATCGAACTGGACCTGGCGCGCAAGGAGGCACTGGAGGCCAGCCGCATCAAGTCCGAGTTCCTCGCCAACATGAGCCACGAGATCCGCACCCCGCTCAACGGCATCATCGGCTTCACTCATCTGCTGCTCAAAAGCGACATGACGCCGCGTCAGCTGGACTATCTGGCCACCATCGAAAAGTCCGCCGACAGCCTGATGGGAATCATCAACGAGGTACTCGACTTCTCCAAGATCGAAGCCGGCAAGCTGGTGCTGGAGAAACTGCCGTTCAACCTCTGCGACCTGATCGAGGAAAGCCTCACCCTGCTCGCCCCGGGCGCCCACGAGAAACAACTCGAGCTGGTCAGCCTGTTCTACCGCGACACCCCGCGCGCCCTGATCGGCGACCCGCAGCGCCTCAAGCAGGTGCTCAACAACCTGATCAGCAACGCCATCAAGTTCACCCGCTCCGGCAGCATCGTGGTGCGCACCATGCTCGAAGACGAACGCGATGGCCGCGCTCAGCTGCGCATCAGCGTGCAGGACACCGGCATCGGCCTGTCCGACGAGGACCTGGCCGCCCTGTTCAAAGCCTTCAGCCAGGCGGACAACTCGCTCAGCCGGCAGCCCGGCGGAACCGGCCTGGGCCTGGTCATTTCCCGACGCATCATCGAACAGATGGGCGGCGAGATTGGCGTGGAAAGCCGACCTGGCGCCGGCTCGGAATTCTGGATCAGCCTCAGCCTGCCGCGTGCCCGTGAAGACATCGAAGACCAGCCACGCGCCCCCCTGTTGGGACGCCAACTGGTCCTGCTCGAAAGCCACGAGCTGAGCCGCCAGGCCATGCAGCACCAGCTCGAAGACCTCGGCCTGGAAGTCACCAGTTTTGCCGAGCGTGATGCCCTGCTGGCGCATGTCGCCCGACAACAGGCCAGCGGACAGCCCGTCGGCCTGGCCCTGCTGGCCATCAGCCTCAGCGAGCTGCCCGCCGAACAACTCAACCCTCTGGTTTTGCAACTGGAGAAACTCGGCTGCCGCAGCCTGCTGCTCTGCCCGACCACCGAACAGGCGCAACTGCACACCCTGCTTGGCAGCAGCCGCAGCCTGCTGCAAGCTAAGCCCGCGTGCCGGCGCAAACTGCAGAGCGGTCTCTGCGAACTGCTCGGGCCACGTCCGCAGCCGGTCGAAGAGGCGCCGGCCATGCCCGATCGTCCGCCGCGCCTGCTCTGCGTCGACGATAACCCGGCCAACCTGCTGCTGGTACAGACCCTCCTTGGCGACCTCGGCGCCGAGGTCACGGCGGTGGACAGCGGCTTTGCCGCCCTCGACATGCTCGAGCGCAAGGAATTCGACCTGGTGTTCATGGACGTGCAAATGCCGGAAATGGACGGCCGCCAGACCACCGAGGAAATCCGCCGCCGCGAAGCCGTAGCCGGTCGCGCGCCGTTGCCGATCATCGCCCTGACTGCCCACGCCCTGGCCAATGAAAAGCGCGCCCTGCTGCGCATCGGCATGGACGACTACCTGACCAAGCCGATCAGCGAGCGACAGCTGGTTCAGGTCATCCTCAAGTGGACCGGCCTCAGCCTGCGCCGCGTAAGCAGCGAAGGCGCCCAGCTCGACAGCAACCCGCAGATCGACCCGCTGCAACTGCCGGAGCTCGACAGCGAGGAAGGCCTGCGCCTGGCTGCCGGCAAATCAGTGCTGGCCGCTGACATGCTGGGGATGCTGCTGGCCTCCCTGGAAGCCGATCAGATTGCCATTCGCAATGCACGCGAACTGCAGGATCATCCGGCCCTGCTCGAACGCGTCCACCGCCTGCACGGCGCCACGCGCTACTGCGGTGTCCCGCAATTGCGTGCAGCCTGCCAGCAGGCGGAAACCCTGCTCAAGGAAGGCGACGCAGGCGCGCAACAGGCACTCAATACCCTCGAAGAGGCCATCCGCCGCCTGCAGCAGCAAGCCCGTACCCCGGCCTGAGGAAACCAGCCATGCACATCATGCTGCTCAGTTGTCAGCACTACGATCAGGACAGTTTCTCGGCGGCCAATGCGGCAGGCGCCTTTACCCTGAGCTTTCAGCCCGGCCGGCTGACCCTCGCTACCGCCGCCCTGGCCGAGGGCGTGCCTGTGGTCTGCGCCTTTATCAACGATGACCTGTCGGCACCCGTCCTGCAGCGTCTGGCGGCCGGAGGCACGCGACTGATTGCCCTGCGTTCGGCCGGCTACAACCATGTCGACCTCAAGGCGGCCGAACAGCTGGGCCTTGGCGTGGTGCGCGTACCCGACTACTCGCCGCACGCCATCGCCGAGCACGCCGTGGCACTGATTCTGGCCCTCAACCGCCGCATTCACCGCGCCTACAACCGCACCCGCGAGGGCGACTTCTCCCTGCACGGGCTGATCGGCTTCGACCTGCACGGCAAGACCGTCGGTGTGATTGGCACCGGGCAGATAGGCGCGGCCTTCGCCCGCATCATGCTCGGCTTCGGTTGCCGGGTACTGGCCAGCGATCCGCAGACCGACCCGGCCCTGCAGCAGGCCGGCGTTCACTACCTGCCGCTGGACGAGCTGCTGCCCCAGACCGATATTCTCAGCCTGCACTGCCCGCTCAATGCCGCTACCCGTCACCTGATCGATGCCAGCGCACTGGCCAGCCTCAAACCCGGCGCCATGCTGATCAACACCGGCCGCGGCGCGCTGGTGGATACACCGGCCCTGATCGGAGCCCTGAAAAGCGGTCGGCTGGGGTATCTGGGCCTGGATGTCTACGAAGAAGAAGCCCAGTTGTTCTTTGCCGACTGCTCCGACCTGCCACTGCAGGACGATGTGCTGGCGCGTCTGCTGACCTTTCCCAATGTCATCATCACGGCCCACCAGGCCTTCCTGACCCACGAGGCCCTGGCGGCCATCGCCAACACCACCCTGAACAACATCAGCGCCTGGGACGCCGGCAAGCCCCTCAACCTCGTCAGCGCAGCCTGAGACCGCGCCCATGGTAGGATTCCCGCCCCTTGCGGAGGACTTATGGCCGAACACGATTTTCGCTACACCCTACAACTCTAGATAAATCCTTATTTTTCAATGTCTTGCAAGATTTAAAAATAGAAAATCAACACACAATTTCTACACAAACGATAGGCTAGACTCATATCAACTACTCGCATGGAGGCGATTGATATGGCACTAGTACTAACTCGCAAGGATGGCGAAGCCATTCATCTCTCCCTCCCCTCAGACATCACTGAAAACGAGCTACAGACGCTGATATCAGGGGGAATCAGAGTCACCCTCTACCGGGACTCTAGCGACCATACAAAACTCGCTGTAGAGGCTCCTCGGTGCGTCGAGATTACTCGCACCGAATTACTTACCAGCTAAGTTGTAGCGAAGCTGTGCTATGACAGCTTGCTAGGCAGACCCAAAGCCGGCGAAACCCAAAAAAATCAGCTTGTCAACAAGAAATTGACAAAATGAGATTCTGTGGTAACATAGATTTAATCCCCTCCTATTTGTTCTAAAGCCAGATGGCCATCTGCCCTTTGCGCCTTGTCGCAACCCCGGGTTAATTAGGACAAATTTTAAATCACATATTTGGCAGTCGAACTCAGCAACTACGCTGTCTCGATGGCCTATGTCCGCCTGATACTTGGCGGGGATACAATAATATCTAATATAGAGATAAATCTTAATGAATGATTACAAGGTATTCAGTCAGAAGGTGAATTCATGAATATATAAAAAGGAGAATTATGCCACAGCAATACAAAGGACTCCCAGTGAATAGCGGGAACAATAACCAGCACAGCATGAATGAGGTGATTCTAGAACATATCTATAAGCGTTTCAGCTACATAACAAGCAAGCTGTCTCAAGTATTTATAATACGATTTGATTTGCACCTGACTGATTCAAATCTATCTCCAATTCAAGAAAACTCTATGGTAAGTGCTTTCTTCAATAATCTAATCCAGAAGGAATTGAAGCGAGGCAAGGCACCACACAAACACGTTGTGTACTCTTGGGTTCGTGAAGTTGAAAAAAGCAAAAAGGCGCATTACCACTGCTGGATAGCTTTTGATAAGCACAAGCTAGACAAAGTTGGTTCACTCAAGACTAAATCTGGAATATACGGACTAATGCACGCTCTCTGGGACAAGGCAAGTAGAGGTGGCTGCCTATCAATAGCGAATGGAGCTCTAGACGGTTTAAAAGTCACGAATCAGCTTGAGAAGGAAAAAGCATTCTACGCCCTTTCATATCTGGCTAAGTCCAGAGGTAAAGGCGTCAGGCATGATACTAAAGTTAGGGACTATGGGGGCTCAAGGGTGTGATAATTTAAGCACCCTGTTGTTATTGTGGCGAAAGATATAAAAATGCCCGCTAACGACCGATTGGCCTAGCGGGCTGTAATCAAATCAGTCAAAAATAACAATAATATATCAAACAGCTAACAGGCGTCATTTGATTGCGGATTTAGCCTAATGCCAATAAAGTTATGAACAATATTTTTTTGTGAATTCTTGATCATTACTTGTCATGAAGTAAATAATCGCTTCAAAAAAAGCAACTATCATCGGTATCCATGTCCAGAAAAACAGTAGATACAGGATTCCCAAGCCGTTCTTGCCGCAATAAAATTTATGGACGCCAATGCCGCCGAGCAAAAGGGCAAGTAGGCCAGCAGTTATTCTGCTCTTCTCCCCGCCAGTATAATTTGACTGTCGGGCTCCACACTTTGGGCAGCTATCTGCAGAAGCATGAAGCATCTGCCCGCAGCCGTGGCAGTAGGATGCGTTGGAAATTGTATTTGACTGGAAACTTGAATTAACCTGCACCGCGGATACTTGCTGAGCAGCGCCACATGAAGGGCACGAAGCCGCCGAGCTGTGCAAAACCCTTGCACAGGCATGGCAAAATTTTTGATCGCTTTGGCGGGCATTTTGATTACGCCCAGAATCATGATACTCGGTGGGTAAGTTGTTCATAGCGCAATCCTGTCAGGTGAGGCGTTGTTGCTAGTAAAGGATAAAATAAACTCTGCCAGTACTTTGATATATTCGCCTATAAATTTAGGCAAAAATTCAAGTATTGAGCTTAGCGAGGCTTCTGAAAGCACTGCTATACTTTCGGTTATAATTAGTGTTCCGCTAATAGATGTTATCCCAGCGATGAGCAAAGTCCACAGGACTGTTTTCTTTTCGCTCTCGCCTAACCGCCTTGTTTTAAGCAGGATCAAATTTGTACATGTTAGAAATAAGCCAACCCAACAGGCAGGCGGTACTGGAATAAGCGAAAAAAATAGAGCTATAACAACGACTCTATCGTGGCTACGGACCCAAATAGAAAGGTTGTGCCTAATTTCCGCTAACGCTGCTTCAAGTGCGCTAGAGTGGGCCATGATTATTACCAGGCCAGCCTGCGATTATCGGCATCTCGGAATGCGCCACAGAGAATCACTATAAAATCGATAAGGGTCCAAATTCCAAATAGACCAAGAGTAAGGAGGCTTAGAATTCCAGTTCCAATTTTTCCAACATAGAAGCGGTGAATTCCGAAAACGCCAAAAAAGAAGCATAAGAGCAGTGCTGCAAGATTGCTTTTACTTGATGATTCAGGGTTTGTTATGGTGTTACTAGTTTGTTTGGCTCCGCACTGAGGGCAAGCAACAGCGGTTTCGTGAATTTGTGACCCGCATCCTCGACAGTAAATCATATTTGCTAATTCTCTTTATTTAATTAAGCCACTCACGGCAATAGGTGGCACAGCAATAATTGCAATGCCTGATGAATAACTTTTAGCAGTCAGAGATTGGTGCTCAGTGCTCGTGAAATTTCCTTTTCTAACGACAATGTCAAGAGACTGAGGGTGAAGGGGCGCTCGTGGACGCCGCGGGTTGAAACCTTCATAGCCAACATCCCTATTGATTTCTGTAAGTTAATATTTACCTCCCTCCTTGATGATGTCAACTAGGCATCACGCATGATTCTAGTGCTTACGCTTAGCCCCCCCCTAGTACCTAGCTGAATCCTATCGTTGCCCCTGCTAAAGAAATGTTATTCGCATTAGCTCGCAGCCTCGGGAGGACAGGTTTTGCTTTTTCACGCGCCTCTATCTAGGGCGTGGTCTAAACAAAAATAGAAATTCTCTCTATTTAGGGTTGTTTCAATCGTAGAATCAGATATTCTATGAACATCTTAGACCCTTGAGAGAATTTCCAGCATGACTACCTACATCTACGCCCGTGTCTCTACCAATGACCAAGACACAGATGCTCAAGCGTCTGCTTTGATGGCGAAGCACGCTCATGATTTCGTAGTCGAAGAGAATTTCACCGGCACCACCACTGATCGTCCTAAGTTCAAGAAGTTGATTGGTAGTCTGATCGAAGGTGACACGCTGATCGTTCGTGAGGTATCTCGCCTTGGCCGTAACAGCGTAGAGGTTCTGGAACTGGCTCAAGACCTCAAGCAGCGGAAGGTTCGCCTAGTCATCGACAACCTTGGTATCGACGTAACCACCCCGGCTGGTGAAATGATCTTCACCATGATGGCTGGCATGGCCAAGATGGAAAGAGAGTTGATGCTAGAACGTCAGCGCATTGGTATTGAGAAGGCAAAACAGGATGGTAAATACACCGGACGCAAAGCCCTTGACCCTGTTTTGGTAGAGACAGCTAAGAAACTGGTAGCAGAAGGAATGTCTAAGCCTGCGGTAGCCAATCAACTGAAAATGGGACTCTCTACCCTCTATAAGTACCTTGCTGCTTAAAGTTTTGATAGAAGAAAGAAAAGAGGTTTTGAACCTCTTTTTTTGTCTAAAAGAAAGTTTGTTAAACCCCACCATTCGTCACCAGATACCCACCAAAACGCTCTATAAGCCGTTTTACGGCATTCTCTAGCAATACCAGTACCTAACAGCACCTCACCCTGTAATATGCCTTAAAACGCACTGCAGAGCCTTATAAGTAATTCAGGCTATCAAAGCCCAATTTCCTCTTATATGGAAATGAAGGATTTTTGATTGTCAATGTATGACCTAGGATATTTCTATAAAGTTAGAGATTGACAATTGGGTAGAGAGCACCAGCTAAACAAATATCGCTTAAGGGAAAACTAGTTTTCATTATCATATCTTTTTAGAAACTCAGGTTTCCCAAAGTCAGACAACCTATTGACATCATCCTGACTAGCATTAGTCAAATACTCCTTGAAATTACTTAAAAAATATTTCCCGCAGTCATTATGAATGAGAATATCATTTGTCACAAAATCATCATTCTTATCTTGTCCCGCTCTAAAACGAAGGCTAACGGGCTGCCTTTTACCGATCAAACCCACCAAGCAATCGAAACTTTTATCCGAACATTCGATAAAAACTGAAAGCCGCCCTCCCCCAAAACGTACTGACGCAATGTAATTCTTTCCACCACTAAATCCAACTTCAGACGCACGAACACACAAGTCCGTCACGTAGTATTCATCATCACACTTCGCTATACAAAAAAAATCAACACACCTCCGCAACCCGGCGCTTTTAATATAATAATAAACATCATCCTCTTTAAATTTATCCGAGCTAACAAAAATATCAAATACATGCGAAATATTAGACTTTGGCAGACTAGACGGCCATCTCAAAAAAAACCGCAGGTACTGTGATATTTTCATAAGCGCATCCAGACAAAAAACACCAACAACCACTAGCAGCGCAATTAATACCCACATAACAACCTCCATGCATAGCACTAAAAATTATTATTCTTTATAAACTCAAATAATTTTCCAACAAAAGACATGCCAGACTTTAAGCACATTTCCGAGGAATCACCATCCAAATAGGAAATCCTAAACTTGAAGAACTCGCCCCCCATCGCCCGCAGTAAAAGATGGGAGAACACCCTACCAACATTTGAGTCACTATATGCGTAGAACCCATGAATAAAGTCCGTACCTGACAATCTTACAATTTCTGCTGGAATCAATAGATCAAGCTCACGATGAGCTCTATAAATATCCAAGCCAGCCTCCTGAAATTCAATAGAGACAGATTCAGAGCGCAATCCATCAGAAATAGAATCGAGACACTTATTATATATATAAACTGAAACAACAATCCCCGGCGCCTGATACTTAGCCGTAACGCCAAGCCCTGGATTTTCCAGCTCGTTATTGATCACATCACACAGACTAAACCCAACCAAGTCAGCTGGAAAAAACAAATTTTCATATATCAAGAACCACCTCCAATCATTAAACAAAATCAAGCACTAAACCAATTTTCAGCGAACGCCAAATTTAAACTAAAATTCATTACATATCCAAACCGTAAGACTCAATCTTATTTATCGCCTCAGATCTCAAAGCAAGTGAAGTACCACCAGAATACAAACCATATGTAATGGTGGTTTTAGCATGCCCTACAATATCAGCCGCTACATTCTCGGATATACTCGCTAGCTCAAGCCTTGTCACCAGAGTATGTCGAAAGCTGTGGAATGTTTTATTACTTGCAAACCCTAACATCCTCTTCAACTTTGAAAACCTAGTAACAATGAGAGTAGACCGCTTACCAATCCTACTGTAAGAACTGTAATCAAGCACATATTCAGAGCTAGTTGAATTCTTCAACTTAAGCACAAGACCTTCAATATCCTTATGAACGGGAACAACCCTGACGCCCGCTTCAGTCTTCGTAGCAGCTCTACCTACCCTAATGAAATATGCGCCACTCTCACTTATAACATCATCAACCTTGATCTGCGCTATCTCCTCGGCTCGCATTCCTGTGTAAGCAGCGATCGCAATAGCGTTAGCGAGAAGAGTATCTTTCTTTTCTGCTTCAGCATAGAGAGTCTGTACCTCCTTTGTAGAGTAAGGCTTCCGCCCATCATCTGCCCCCTTTCGCTTCTCCTTAGGTAGCTCAACCCTGCCAAAAGGGTTATCCAAGCTATTAGGATAATAACTATTTGCCATCAAAAATTTAACGAACGTCTTTCCCGCTTGAATTTTCCTTTTCTTAACGGCTCGAGTTACGTCTAATGACTCCACCCAAAGCGCTATGGATGCAACATCAAACCCGTATCCTTTTTCTTCAAGAAACGCCCCGAGCGACCTCATATCCGAGGCTTCCCTTTCAGCAGTTGTAACCTCAACTTCTCTAAGACGATTACTCTTAAATCTTTCGATCAAAATCTTATTAAAGAACGACACTTTTGGCGGGCAACCATAAAACTTAGAATCACTGGTTTCTTCGTGCGCCATCTTTCTAATCTCTTCAGGCACACCACCCGGAAAGTACTTTTCTAAAACCTTCCCGAGAATTTCAGTCTGACCAACGATCATATTGAAAAGACTGTCACCTCCTCCAAGATCGCCTTTCAGGACGTATTGATTTCGATGCTTGGACATCTCCTCAAATGCTTCAAGCCTCCAGCCATCGTTACTCAATCGCCCTCGAGCATCGAGAATCAACTTCCTCCACTCTGCGGTAACATAGCCGGCAGCGGCTTTTGCTTCGGCCAGATTTGAGGTTTTCAGGGAGCGGCCTAGAACCTTCTTGCCTATGATGGGTTGAACGTCTTTCGGGACGTCCATACGAGCGTGGTAGGTGGAGCCTCTGAGGACGAGCAAGTTAGACATACACGATTCACCTTCTACACAGCATTTCTACACAATTTACTACGGAAGCCTTGCAAATCAAGGCCTACAAGGTCTCAAGATGGCTACCCACGATTTTCGCTACACCCTGCTCAACCCTGCCCACACCCTGACCGAGTGCCGCGCCATGGCACCCGGCCTGTACCAACTGACCGGCAATGGCGGCTCGGTACAAAACGGCGACACCCTGATGGTCACGCTCAAGGGCAGCCGCGACCTGTTCATGCGCCTGCACGTGGACAAGGTACGTCATCTGATCAACCCGCCGGGGCAGTGGACCGCGGTGGCAAAAGGCCCGGCATTCCGCGAACTGGCCATCCATACTTGGCAGGTGAACTGTGATGGCTGTGCCGCCACGCTGGACTTCGAGTTCGCCGTCGACGCCACTCTCGGCAACCCGGCACGTGAAGCCGCCGCACAGGCACGCATCGCCGAACTGGGCTGGCAGACCCGCGCCGGCCAGCACCTGTGCCCGAACTGCCAGAAGGGAACTGCCGCATGAAGATGATCGCCGCCCTGCTACCACTGGCCCTGCTGGGAGCCTGCGCCAGCGACCAGCCAAGCCTGCAAACCGAGCGCACCTACCGTGTCGAGTGGATTGGCGAGCGCCCCCTGATCGACCGCAGCTACCTGACCGTCACGCTCGGTGAAGAGGGCCGTGCATACGGCAATGCCGGCTGCAACCACTGGTTCGGCGGCTACAGCCTTGATGGCGAGCAACTGAGTTTCAGCGCCCCCGCCAGCACCATGAAGATGTGCCCGCCTGCACTCATGGAGCAGGAACAGCGCTTCCTCAAGGCTCTGCAGTCGGTACAGCGCTGGGATTTCAGCGCCACCGGCGAGCTGCGCCTGTGGCCTGCCAGCGGCAAACCGATTCGCTTGTTCGAAGATCAGCGCTAAGGCTAGAACAGCAGCAACTGCTCCTGGGCCTCGCGCAGATCGATCAGACGCACACCGAGGCCCAGTAAGCGCACCGGTTTACCACCGCGGGCAAAGGCCGCCCCAAGCAGCACGGCGTAACTGTCCAGATCACGCCCGGCCCCACTCTGCTCCAGGGTTGTCTGTGTGAAATCATGAAATTTGACCTTCACGTAAGGTTTGCCTGGCCGGTAACTGCCATCCAGCCGCGACAGACGCTGTTCCAGCTGGGCCAGCAGTTGCGGCAACTGCTGCAGGCAGGCCTGCAGGTTAGGCAGATCACTGTCAAAGGTATGCTCGACACTGACCGACTGCCGGCGGCTGTCGGCCTCCACGGCACGCTCATCGATCCCCCGCGCCAATCCCCACAAACGCTCGCCGAAGCTGCCGAACTCGCGCAGCAGCGCCAGCTTGTCCCATTCGCGCAGATCGCTGCACAACGTGATACCCAGGCGCGACAGTTTGTCGGCTGTCACCTTGCCCACGCCATGCAGACGGCTGACCGGCAGCGCAGAGACAAAACTCTCGACTTCGTCAGGGGTAATCACGAAGAGACCGTCGGGCTTGCGCCAGTCACTGGCAATCTTGGCGAGAAACTTGTTTGGCGCCACCCCGGCCGAAACCGTGATGCGCAGTTCCTGCCACACCCGCTGGCGAATCTCCCGAGCCATCCGCGTGGCACTGCCCGCGCAGCGGTCCGAATCGCTGACATCCACGTAGGCTTCGTCCAGTGATAATGGCTCGATACGCTCGCTGTATTCACGCAGGATCGCGTGAATCTGCCGGGAAGCCATGCGGTAGGCCTCCATGCGCGGTTTGACCACCAGCAGATCCGGGCACAGCTTGAGTGCCTGCCGGGTAGGCATGGCCGAGCGCACCCCCCAGGCACGCGCCTCGTAGTTGCATGTCGCGATTACCCCGCGCCGCTCGGCCGCGCCCCCCACCGCCAGCGGACGACCGGCCAGCTGCGGGTCATCGCGCATCTCTATGGCGGCATAAAAGCAGTCGCAGTCGATGTGGATGATCTTGCGCACGGAAGTCCGTAAGGCCTCTGCAGGCATGCTCTGAGGACCGCAGTCTAGCACCGGCACAACGCTAAGCATCTGAGCAAAAAACAGTTTTTCCAAACTAATGGTTGACACAAAAGTCTGCGCCAGTAGAATGTGCGGCGCGGGATGGAGCAGTCTGGTAGCTCGTCGGGCTCATAACCCGAAGGTCGTCGGTTCAAATCCGGCTCCCGCAACC
>JACCDZ011514183.1_pt1 | contig 12865 bp, 12 predicted proteins | sample 7449551 | NCBI WGS metagenome assembly JACCDZ01 (sample SAMN15323452, study PRJNA562643) | freshwater metagenome | isolation source: river surface water | place: USA:Blue River Watershed | collected 2017-08-18
CGATCAGGTAAAACTTTCCGGTTTTGGTAATTTTGATCTACGGGTGAAAAATCAGCGCCCTGGTCGCAATCCAAAAACCGGCGAAGATATTCCGATCTCTGCGCGTTGTGTCGTCACTTTCCGGCCGGGCCAAAAGCTCAAAAGCCGGGTTGAAGTTGGCACCGCCAAGAAATAACTCTGTTTAAACAGCGGTAACGCTGTTAGAACACAAAAAAGGAGAGCCTCAGTTGGGGCACTCCTTTTTTTATTTTTAAAACAACCCGCTAGTAAATCTACCCACATTGATAACGCTGATTTAAGTCAAGTTTTCGCTTTTTAATTGATCCGAATAGACGCTTCGACTGTAAACTGAAGTATCCACGACCGGAGAAAAATCCAGATGACCATCAAAATTGGTATCAGCAGCTGCGTGCTAGGCCAAAAGGTTCGGTACGACGGCGGCCATAAGCTATCAGAGTTTTGTGTTGATCGCTTAGGCAAGCTAGTGCAATACATCCCAATTTGCCCTGAGCAGGCAATAGGTATGCCAGTGCCTAGGCCTGCGATTCGTTTAATGAAAACAGAGCTTGGCGACATTCGTTTGGTGAACAATAAAGATCCACAACTTGATCATACCGAAGCGATGCTCGAATTTTCCAAAAAAGCAGTGGCGTCATTAACCGACATTAGCGGTTATATTGTGTGCGCCAAATCACCCAGTTGCGGTATGGAACGAGTCCGTTTGGTCGATGAAAAGGGCAGTTTTCTTGGCAAAATTGCCACAGGGATATACACCCAGCAGTTACAACAGGCCTATCCTTGGCTGCCTATCGAGGAAGATGGGCGTTTATTTGATGAAGGTTTGCGTGAAAGTTTTATGGTGCGCGTGTTTGCGCTTCATCAATGGCAACAAATGCTGAGTAGCGGTTTTAGCGTCGGCAAACTCGTGGCATTTCACAGCCAATACAAATTTTTAGTCATGGCGCATCATCCGGTTGCTTACCGGGAACTCGGTCGGTTGGTCGCATCGGCCAAGCTGTTTGCGCCAGAAGCGCTGCAACTGCGTTATCTCACTGATTTCATGCGTGCTTTATCACAAGTTTCGACACGTAAACAACATGCCAACGTGCTCATGCACTTGCAGGGATTTTTCAAGAAAGTCCTATCTAGCGATGCCAAACAAGAATTGTTGGAATTGATTCACTTATATCGGCGCGGGCACGCGCCGCTGTTAGCGCCGCTGACGCTACTCAAACATCATCTTCGGTTACACCCGACAGATTATGTGGCGGCCCAGCGTTATTTGGATCCGTTTCCCGCAGAATTAGGTTTACGGGCATGACGGCTTTTCAATTAGTGTGGCTGCGAAATGATTTACGTCAGCTCGACAATTCGTTATTGACCGAAGCTCAGCAAACAGGCCTGCCCGTGGTTGCGGTGTACTTCGCAACTAAGGCCACTTGGTCTTTGCATGACATGGCGCCAATCAAACAAGATTTGCTGCGCCGGCGTGTACTGGCAATGCGCGATGAATTAGCACCACTGGGTATTCCGCTGCTAGCGTTCGAAGTCGACAGTTATCAGCATTGTGCTGAGGTGATGACTAAAATTGCTAAACAAGGCGCGGTGCAAGTTTATTGGCAAACTGAATATGAGTTGCGTGAACAAGCACGAGATAGTCAAGTTGAGGATGCCCTGAATAAGCTCGGAGTTTCCGTGGTAAGCCATGACACCCAATGTGTCATGCCGCCAGGTTCAGTGCTAAGTAAAACTGGGGAAACGTATAAAGTATTCACCCCATTTAAAAAAGCATGGCTGGCTAAATTGCAAGCGAGTGGCGTGGTCTGTGCTGGCAAACTCGCCAAACAAATTGCGCCGATCTTGGATTGTTCGGTCGCGCCGGCAATGGAGTTGCCAGATGGTAGTTCTAATGCCTATCCGGTGGCAGAGCTTCAGGTATTGGAGCGGCTTCGCGAGTTTTGCAAAGAGCGTGTGCAAGATTATCAGCGTCTGCGGGACTTTCCAGCAATTGATGGTACATCGTCCTTGTCAGCATACCTTGCTATAGGCGTGATATCAGCCAAGCGGGCGGTTGCACGGCTACAGTTGGAAGCTCAGCAACAGTTATGGATGGACGGCAGTGGCGCTGCGGTGTGGCTCTCTGAGCTTATCTGGCGCGAATTTTATAAACACATCTTAGTTGCATATCCAAACCTCATTAAACATCAACCATTTCAATTGGATACGGCGAATATAGTATGGGGCAATAACAAGCGTTGGTTTGATGCTTGGTGTCAAGGTCAAACGGGTTATCCCATCGTGGATGCTGCGATGCGTCAGCTGAATCAAACCGGCTGGATGCATAATCGCCTACGGATGATTGTTGCCAGTTTCTTAGTCAAAGATCTACAAATTGATTGGCGCTGGGGCGAGCGATATTTTATGTCTAAGCTCATTGATGGTGATTTTGCAGCCAACAATGGCGGTTGGCAGTGGGCTGCGTCTACAGGCACCGATGCGGCGCCATACTTTCGAATTTTTAATCCAGTAACGCAAAGCGAACGTTTTGATAGTGAAGGGCATTTTATTCGCAAGTTTTTACCGGAACTTGCGAATATTCCGCGCAAACACATTCACTGGCCACATCCACTACCAATGTCGGTGCTGTACGCAAAACCGATCGTCGACCATGCGAAGGCTCGCGAATTAACATTAGCGATGTTTAAAGCAGTCAAAGGCAAGCCAGAACTTGCTAAGGTAGAAAGTCATGACAGCTGAACTAAAGATCCAACGATTTGTGGATTTTTATAATCAATTGTCGGCAGACAATTTAGATTCTTTGGTCGCAGTGTATCATCCAAACGTTGTGTTCATAGACCCGGTACATGAAATCAAAGGGTTACCGGCGTTGCAAGAGTATTTTGCTCATGCCTATGCACGGCTGCAAAGCTGCCAGTTCGAAGTCATTAGTGCTGCCGGCCAGCAACAATCAGGCTTTGTAACTTGGACAATGAAATTTCGCCATCAAGCGATTGGCAATGGCAAATTGATTAGTGTTGAGGGATGTAGCGCACTGCAATTTGATGCCGATGGGCTTATCGTCCATCATCGAGATTATTACGATATGACGGATATGGTGTATCAGCATGTGCCAGTGCTGAATTGGCTGACGGCAATGATTAAACGAAAAATGGCGGATCAATAAGGAATTACCATGCGTATTGCAGTGATTGGCGGTGGTATCGCCGGAATGATGAGTTGGTATTTATTAAGACGTCAGCATGATGTCACATTATTTGAAGCAAACGGGTATTTAGGTGGCCATACTGCGACCGTTGACGTGACTGTCGAAGGCAAAAATTATGCAATCGATACTGGATTTATTGTATTTAACGATTGGACTTATCCCTTATTTAATCGCTTTCTGTTAGAGCTCGGTGTTGATTATCAGCACACGACCATGAGTTTTGCCGTGTCAGCTCCCAAGGACAATCTCGAGTATAACGGCAACAATCTGAGCACTTTGTTTGCACAAAAACGCAATTTGTTGCGGCCATCTTTTTGGCGGATGCTGCGTGATATTGTGCGTTTTAACAAAACTGCCAAGGCGATGTTGGTCTCTAACGATGCCGATTTAGATTTGCCTATTGATGTGTTCTTGGCCAAGCATCAGTTTGGCAAAGAATTGCGCGATCATTACCTGCTGCCGATGGGCGCTGCGATTTGGTCCGCCGGCTTAACGGCAATGCCTGATTTTCCATTACGGTTTTTTCTGCAATTTTGTAAGAATCACGGTCTACTGAATATCACTGACCGGCCGCAATGGTCGGTCGTGAAAGGTGGTTCGCGTGAGTATGTCAAAGCCATGCTGAAAAAGTGCGGCCAGGCAGGGATCCTTTTGGATAGACCAATAGCAAAAGTCACCCGAAGTGCCGACGGTGTGGCTATCACCGCGGCCGACGGTTCAGTTTCCTATTACGATCAGGTTGTGTTTGCCTGCCACAGTGATCAAGCACTAGCGATGCTCGCGGATGCCTCAGAAGAAGAACGTCGGGTGCTTGGTGGTATCGCTTATCAAGCGAACGAGGTGGTGTTGCACACGGACGAGCGGTTGCTGCCTGTTCGGCGCAAGGCCTGGGCGGCCTGGAACTATTTACTTGGTGACAGTTCGAAGACATCGGCAACGCTGAGCTACAACATGAACATTTTGCAAGGGATCCCCGAAGGCCCAACATTTGTCGTGACGTTAAACGCGACCGAACAGATTAAGCCGGAAAAAATTCTGCGTAAATTTAGTTATGCCCACCCAGTTTACAACCATAGTACCTTGGCATCGCAGCAACAACGCGCGTTGATTAATGGTGTCAACCGCAGTTATTTCTGTGGCGCCTATTGGTATAACGGTTTTCATGAAGATGGTGTACGCAGCGCGGTTGATGTTGCTGCCATGCTCGGAGTTTCGTTTGAATGAAACCAGGCCATCAGCTATTAAATGGTGCTGTCGGACATCGACGTCTTCAACCAAAACCACATGGTTTTGCTTATGACGTCGGTTACTTTTGGTTGAATTTGCATGATCTGGATACTTTGCCGACATTATCTGCAAAATTTGCTGTGGAAAAGTTTGCGGCTTTGAGCTTTCGGCGCAAAGACTACTTTCGCGATGTCAACGCTGCGCCAGCAGATTTATCTGCGGCGGTTGTGCAACAAGCGAAATCGCTTTTGCCCTCGGTACTTGACTGTTCAGCCGAACAACGTGATCTTTTAGCCAAAAATAGCGGCGAACTTGATGTCTACATGCTGACACCATTGGCAAACTATGGAATGTTTTTTAGCCCATTGACCTTATATTTTATTGGCCAGCAGGGGCTTTGGCATTGGATGTTGGCGGAAGTTAGCAACACGCCTTGGAACGAGCGGCATTATTATTTGGTGCCACTTAACCCTGACGGCTTGACGGATTATAGCCACGCGAAAAACTTTCACGTGTCACCATTTAATCCAATCGATATGATTTATCGCTGGAAGGTGCAGTTTTTTGAAAACAAATTGCGGGTGTCTATTACCAATGTCAAAAACGAAAAGCCAGTGTTTTGCGCTTGGTTTGATTTGCAGGCAGAACCGTTGAACCAACAGAGCGTGAAAAATCACTTGATCCGCTTTCCGTGGCAAAACGTACAAATTGTTATTCGGATTTACTGGCAGGCACTTCGTTTATTGCTGAAGGCAATGCCAGTATATCGTCACCAGAAGCCAAAGGATCCTTCGCAATGACCTATTCACTATTGCAGAGTTCAGTGTTATCAAATATGGGTGTTGTCGACAAAATCTGTCGTAAATTAGTGCTGAATTTCTTGGGTAGATTACGCCACGGCGCTATCGAGTTAGTTGAAGACGGCGAAAAACAGTTGTTTGGCGATCCACAAGCGGATCTACGAGTGAGTTTAACTGTGGTCGACGTGCAATTTTACCAAAAAATGGTATTTGGCGGTTCAGTCGGCGCCGGTGAGGCCTTTATTGACGGGATGTGGCGATGCGATCAGCTTACGGCCTTAATCCAAATTTTTGCACGTAATTTGACACTCCTGGATGAACTAGAAACGGGATGGGCGCGGTTAAGCCGTCCTGCACTCAAGCTGTTAGATTGGCGCAATCGGAATACCATCCATCAATCTAAGAAAAACATCTCAGCCCATTATGATTTGGGCAACGCGATGTATCAGCTGTTCTTGGATCCGAGCATGATGTATTCAAGTGCGGTTTATCCATCGGCCAGCGCAGATCTTGCCGAAGCACAACAGCATAAACTGCGTTTATTATGTGACAAGCTGCAATTAACGCCTAACGATCATCTACTGGAAATTGGAACGGGTTGGGGTAGTTTAGCGATTTTTGCGGCGAAAAATTATGGATGTAAGGTCACCACCACGACCATCTCGCGTGAGCAACATGATTACGCTGCCGCCCAGATTGAAGCGGCCGGTTTGGGCGATAGAATCACTTTATTGTTTGAAGATTATCGATTGTTGACCGGTGAGTATGACAAGCTGGTGTCGATTGAAATGATTGAGGCTGTTGGCCACGAATTTTTGTCGACTTATTTTGCCAAATGTAGCCAGCTGTTAAAACCAAACGGTTTAATGGTGTTGCAAGCCATTACTATTGCCGACCAACGTTATGATATTTACCGTAAAGAAGTTGATTTCATTAAGAAGTTTGTGTTCCCTGGCGGTTGTTTACCGTCAATGACGCGAATGACCCAAGCCCTGACAAGTCACACTGACTTTGTCGTTCGGCACGTGCAAGATATCGGTTTGGATTATGCGCGAACACTTGCCGATTGGTGTAGTAATTTTATGGCGGCACGCGATGCTGTGCATCAACTTGGGTATGACGATCGTTTTGTACGCTTGTGGCATTTCTACTTATGCTATTGCGAAGGTGGATTCTTAGAGCGGACCACCAGTGCTGTGCATTTGGTACTGACAAAACCAGGATTTAAGCAAAAAGTATAAGCTGTTAATTTTCCATTCTTGGTGGGGTGTGTTATAACTTTCAAAAAGTTAAGAGAAAAATTCACCGAATGTCCACCTCTTCACTTGATGCTGCGAATGGTTTAGACGCCACGCAGCAACTACTTCTTGATGAACTACAACTGGTGCAACAGCAGCGAGATATGCTGTTGCAGCAGAATGCTTATTTGCGTCATCAACAAGCCTTGTTAGAGCTAACAAATAGTCTTTCCTTGCAACTGAGTGTCTTATCTGAACCTGAGCAGGTTTTTGATTTTGTTACGTTAAAAGTGACTGAAGGCCTTGGCTTTGAAGACTGTATGATTTTCCGCCTTGAGCCGACAACCGGTGAATTACACCGAGTTTCAGCGGCGGGGGTCCGTCATCAAGCCGGCGACTCGTCATTATTGTCGCTTGCTTTGGGCCAAGGCATTATTGGGATCTGCGCGCAAACGGCAGAGACACAACGTGTCAATGATACTCGACTTAACCCCAATTATTTATCTGACCAAAAAGTGGCGTTATCAGAGCTCGCGGTGCCGGTATTAGACGGTGATCGGGTGCTCGCTGTCATCGACTGCGAAGAGAGCAACGCCAATTTCTTTACCGTTGAGCATCAAGATATTCTGCAGCATGTTGCGGCGATATTAGCTATTAGGATGCGAAAACTTGAAGATTTACAACGGCTTGAACAGACCATCGCTAAGCTGGAATATGCAGAATTAGTGCAGAAGGCGTTATTTAACATCGCCTCATTAAGTTATGACGCACAACAATTTAGTACCTTCTATCAGCAAATCCACCAAAATGTAAGTTCGCTTATTTACGCGCCAAATTTTTATATCGCGTTATATGATGACCAAGAAGAGGTGCTACGGTTCCCATATTTTGTTGATACCACCGAACACATCAGCCCAAGTGAAGTGTATCCGAAGGAAATTTTGCAAAATAGCTTAACTGGGTACGTATTCCGGAGTGATGCGCCATTGTTGATCCACGGCGCCAATATGGCTGCTTTTGACCGGGAACATGGCGTTACGACCTATGGGACACCGCCACAGAGTTGGCTTGGTGTTCCATTTAAGTCTGGCGACGTAGTGAGCGGTGTGGTCGTTGTGCAAAGTTACGATCCTGAATTTACTTACTGCCAGCGCGACCTAGAGCTATTGGTTTTTGTATCGCAGCATATTTCTTCGGCACTGGAGCGAGTTTTTGTCCAGCAGCGACTTGTACATCAAGCATTGCACGATGCGCTGACCAATCTTCCAAATCGCATTTTGTTTATGGATAGGGTAAGCCACGCGTTTAAACGCCGCCGCCGCATCCCCGACCGAATTGTGGCGATCATGTATCTCGATTTAGATCGATTTAAAATCGTCAATGACACGCTAGGTCACAGTGTTGGCGATGAGTTTTTGATTGAGGTGGCGCGGTTACTAAAAACCTGTGTGCGACAAAACGATACGTTGGCGCGCTTAGGCGGGGATGAGTTCGCAATTTTACTCGAGGATGTCAGTGCATTAGCTGACGCGATTGAGGTGGCCGAACGTATTGGTGAAACCCTGCAAAAGCCGGTGCAATTGACCCATCATCGTTTGCAAACGTCGACGAGTATTGGTATCGCATTGGCCACCTACGAAGAATCGGATTTAGACCAAGCTGAACTTATTCGGCGAGCTGATATCGCCATGTATCAAGCAAAACAAGATGGGCGAGGCATTTGGCGCCAGTTTTCCAAGGCGATGGACCAAGCAACCACTCAACATTATCTGTTGGAAATGGAAATCGAGTTAGCGCTTACCAATGAACAGTTTGTATTGCACTATCAACCAGTTGTGGACTTAAAAGCCGATGAAACCTTAGGTTTTGAAGCGCTAATTCGTTGGCAACATCCAGAGCGCGGTTTGATTTCTCCCGGTGAATTCATTCCGCTTGCCGAAGAGCTAGGATTACTGCAACAAATTGATTTATATGTGGTAAACGCAGCTGTGCAACAAGCACAGCTTTGGCGATTACAACGGACTTGTAATTTTTACATTAGTGTCAATATTTCGGGACGTAGTTTCTGTGACGCTGATTTTGTGCCGCAAGTATTGGCAATACTTGAGCTTCAGCAGTTGCCAGCTAGTTTCTTGGCGATAGAGATCACCGAAAGGGCATTGATCGATAATATTGCTCAGGCGAAAGCCAATATTAATCGCTTGCGTAACGCTGGCATTGCCATGTTTTTAGATGATTTTGGTACAGGCTACTCTAGCTTGAGTTATCTGCATGAATTTAAACTCGATGTATTGAAAATTGACCGCAGTTTTATTGCCGGGATCCGACCTCGTTTACAGGAAAATCCTGTGGTGAATACCATCATTGCTTTGGCTAAAACACTGCAGCTAAAAGTCATTGCTGAGGGCATTGAAACCAGTTTGCAGCGCAAGTTACTGGCAGAATTAGGTTGTGAGGCAGGCCAGGGATTTTGGTTAGCGCGTCCACTGAGCGCCAAAGATGCCATCGAGTGGTTGCTGTAGAAAGCGGGAAAAGTAAAAGCTAACAGTTCTACGCGGTAAGTTTAATGCTGTGTAAGTGATGCCTATGCTTCATTTAAATGAAATTCGGCGGTAATCTTTACCGCCGAATTTATTTGCACTTCGTAATTAACTTAGCTGTTAATTTAGTCGCAAAAAGGCATTCAATCAGGCTTTTAACTTTATCGACTGAGGTGAAATTTCAATTTTTTGATCTTTAAACAAAGCGCCAATGGCTTGCTTAAAGACCTTTTTGCTAACGCCGAAAGTCGCATAAATATCTTCCGGAGAGCTTTTATCGGACAGCGGTAACTCACCGCCACTTTGCTGCAATTTTTGCAAAATTTGACCGGTTAGATCCAAGGTTTTACCGTAACCTGGTTTGTCCAGAATCAAATCGAGTTTGCCATCTGTACGAACTTTTTGCACATAGGCCTTGCAGCTGTAGCCACGTTTTAATGGCTTAAAAATCTGATCTTTGTACAGTAGGCCCCAATGCTGATGATCAACCACAACTTTGTAGCCCAAATCGGTTGGCTCGGCGACAATAATGTCAACTTCTTGGCCTGCTTGATAATCAGGAGTCGTTTTACCAATAAATTTATCAAGTTTACTTGATGCAACGATGCGGTTGCTTTTATCCACTAAGCAGTAAACAAGGTAGCTATAGTCTTGTTGCATTGGCACATTTTGCTCTGCAAATGGAACCAATAAATCTTTCTTTAAACCCCAGTTCAAAAAGGCGCCGACTTTGGTTGTGGCAACCACCTTCATCTGGGCAACTTGACCAACCATGACTAATGGTTTTTCGGTCGTTGCAATCAACTGATCTTCGGAATCTAAATATAAAAACACTTCAACACTACTGCCGATATCGGCAGTTTTTGGAACATAACGACGTGGTAATAAAATGTCGCCCCAGCTATTGCCGTCCAAATAGACGCCAAATTCAACTTGTTTCTTTATGACCAGTCGATTTAATTGACCTAAATACATAATCACTCCAGGGTAAATAATGCAGGTTGCGACATTTTTAAGATCCGCGGGTTTAGCGCCACGGAGTGGGTTGAATCCGCAAACCACAGTTGGCCTTCTTGGATAGTGCACTGTAGTTGCATAGTTCGTTGGCAAAGTGCGGCCAATGCTTGCGATTCATCGGCGGAAATAGCCACCACGGTTAAGTTGCTTAATTCGTTGGCAACTTTACTACAGTCCTTCCACCATTTATCAACCACGGTCCCACCGTACGCCAGCACCATTCCTTGTTTGGCTCGATGACTGGCGCGGCGCAATAATTTGTCTTCCGGTAAACCCAGTTCAATCCACAAATCAATGTCGCCACTATAGTCATGTTGCCAAAGATCAGGTTCAGAGTCTTCGGAAATGCCTTTACCAAATTGCAGCCTTTCGTGGGCGCATAACGCAAAGGCAACCAGTCGTAGCATCATGCGCTCGACAGTTTCCGATGGATGCTGGGCAAGCGTCAAATTATGGGTTTGGTAATAATGGCGGGTCATGTCGGCAATTGCCAACTCAGTTTTATAAATGGTGGCTTTTAATGCCATAGTCGCTCGTCCTTCACCCGCCAATAGGGCCGGTTTATACAAAGGGCGCTAGTTTAGCGACTTTTCACTTAAGTTGCACGAGCTCAGGCATTTAACAGCATCTTTGCCGGTTTTGCTGCTTGTCGGCCTTGCCAAAATTTTTCATGAAAAAAATAACCAACTGTATTTACCGCGGGTTCAATCACCGCCAATAAGCCGCCAACCCACAGATCTCCAGTCAGCAGATACGCAATAGTAAAAGCAATAGTGAAATGCATGGTGGCAAATGACATAGTTTTAAGCATGTGGTGAACTCCAATCGGTAGCAGTGGGCTCACTGTAGATTGAAGTTGTTATCATTTAAAATGAATTAAAGTGATTTTTGCTATCTAAAAAAGCACTGAAAGCCAAATTGCTTATGCTCCTCACAATTTGGCCAAACAGTGGTATATCGCTAATTTGCTGGCGCTATTGGTTTCGGTAGGCGATTTAGCGCATCAGTTAACATTGGCAAGTCAGGTTTTTGCTCAAGCGGAACTAAAGTGCCGGCAGACCAAACACTAAATTGGCCGTCTTCGTTGACCACAAGCATTTTGTCTTTACGGAAACTAAATAGTTGATGGCCAACAATATTTAGTTTTGCTTGTTGGACTGGTTGTAGCAAGTTGTCACCGATCCAAGGCTGACTATTGTTACAGCCAGCATAGGCTAATACCGTTGGAACTATGTCTAAATGTTGGCTGACTTGTGAAATCCGCTGTTGATGTAATGCAGGCCAGAAGTACCAAACGTTACTTTGGCCTATGGCGAATTGCTCGTTCTGACTGCTGGCCTCGATGATCAGCATTTGCTCATCGGCAGCGCGTTGTTTGAGGCGATTGGTCAGTTCAGCACTATCATCGGGCAAAAACCATTGAATGGTACTTTGGGCGGATTTCGGCAAACTGACCAACCAAGGCGAACGTTGCTCGGCGAGTAGGCCACTTTGGTAACTCCAAAGGCCGCTTGGTAGTTGTTTCAGCCATGCTGGTGGTTCAAGTTTGGTTTGATTGGCCAACTGCGCAGTTAATAGATTGGTTGTCGCCACCTGAGCATCGACCGGCGCCATGTGTTGAGGTAACTGTTTAAAACTTTGCAATTGTAGCAATTGATTTTGTTCGGCGGTTAAGCCGGGCACAATCCAAATCTGTAAAGATTTGATGTTGTTAGATAATTCGCAGGTAAGCGCCACCGGGTGCTCGCTAACTCCTGCCTGAGCTAACCAGCCTTCAGCACCCTTACGAGGTAATTGTGATGGGTCCAACAATTGATAGCGAGCCAACACGGTTCGCGCTGTTGCAGGGTAAGACAGTGGCATGGTGTTATCTTGCCGAGTAATGTCTTGTAGACCTATTGCATCCGCCCAAACATGCATTAGATGACTAAACACAAAACTGCCTAATAGAATACTTAACGCAGGACGACCAACACCAGAGCGCTTTAGGCGTTCAACTTTTTTCCAGCAAAAGTTGCTGATCACCAGCTCTATCGCCAGTAAAACACTGCCGACAGTTGCGGTAATTAAAATGAAATTGCGTAAATTGGTAACGACTTGCTGTCGCAGTAAATCGACAGTTTGCTCATAAGAGGCACTGCCAGCGTGGTAACCCAGACTGTGGTATACATAGGCATCAAAAATTAATGCGACTAAACCCAAGGTACTTAGCACTGCACCAATGCCTCGAACATGCTTTTGCGAGGGGAACAGCAAACTAATTGGGAAAATAGTGATAATAAAGTATAAAAAACACAGAAAGGCGGTATGGCCAAGCCAGTTGACTAGGAGATAGATCCAACCTGCAGTTGATGCAGGCCATGGATCAGCAAAAAAATAACTGCCAGTAATCAGTAACGCCAACAAAACGTTAAAAAACGTGTACCAATGTCCCCAGCGCAGCAGACGGTCAATTTTGTTGACTAATGACAGATCCTGTTCAATCACCATAATTAGTTTGGTCTTCCACTGCTCACTGCATCAGCCAAGGCTTGACCAAATTGCTTGGCGACGGCTTCTTGTTGTGCTGCCGGCACATGAGTTTTGATGATGTGGCTGATGGTATTTCCGAGGCACATCAGGCTTAGTTCGGTATTTGCTTGTTGTTGGCGCAGAGTTTCCAGCAGGTGATTAACTACAGTTTCGATTTTATCGTTTGAATACTTAGATTGAATTGGCATGAATAACTCTGAAATTAGCTGAATGAAACAGGTAGAATATTAACAGAAATCCATTTAAACAGGAAAACTTATGTCTGTCGATGTCCATTCGCTGGCA
>JACCDZ010571804.1_pt1 | contig 12860 bp, 11 predicted proteins | sample 7449551 | NCBI WGS metagenome assembly JACCDZ01 (sample SAMN15323452, study PRJNA562643) | freshwater metagenome | isolation source: river surface water | place: USA:Blue River Watershed | collected 2017-08-18
TGTTGGTAAGACAGAACTCTCACGCACACTTGCTTCATTCTTGTTCGGCGATGAATCAGCTTTGATTCAACTCGATATGTCTGAATACTCAGAGCGTCACACAGCATCCCGCCTCTTCGGTTCACCTCCAGGATATGTTGGTTATGACGAGGGCGGACAGCTAACAGAAAAGGTTCGTCGCCGCCCATTCTCTGTAGTGCTTTTCGATGAAATCGAAAAAGCGCACCCAGATATCTTCAACTCACTTCTTCAAGTTCTCGAAGATGGTCGCCTAACGGATTCACAAGGTCGCACCGTTGACTTTAAGAACACGGTAATCATCATGACTACCAACCTTGGTACTCGCGATATTTCAAAGAGCCTCGGACTTGGCTTTGCCAACATTGATGACGATCTAACAAATTACGATCGCATGAAGGGCAAGGTTCAAGATGAACTCAAGAACCACTTCCGCCCTGAATTCCTTAACCGTATCGATGATGTAATCGTCTTCCACCAGTTGAATAAGGAACAGATTATTCACATCGTTGATCTCATGATCGCAAGCCTTGATGATCGCTTGAAGGCGAAAGATATGGGTATCGAACTTACTCAAGCAGCGAAGGATCTCCTTGCCGCTCGTGGTTACGATCCACTTCTTGGCGCGCGTCCATTGCGTCGCGTTATTCAGCGTGAGATCGAAGACTCACTCTCAGAGCGAATTCTCTTTGGCGAGCTAAAGGCCGGCGAGATCATCGTTGTTGATGTTGAAGGCGTCGATGCTGAAGCGAAGTTCACATTTACTGGTGCACCTAAGGCAACCATGCCTGATTCACCAGAAGATCTCGCTGAAGCCACCAAATAAAATATTTGGAAGTTAAATCTTCTTACCGGGATTTAATATCCCGTTAGGGTCGAAGGTTTTCTTGATCTCTCGCTGCAATGATGCGACTTTTGGTGAGATTTCATTCATGACGAGCGCCGATTTAATCGAACCAATACCGTGTTCGCCACTTGCTGTACCGCCAAGCGCTTGAGCGATCTCAACAATGCGTGCAAAGGCAAGCTTGGCGCGTTCTGCTGCCGCAGCATCTCCGTGGTCGTGAACAATCGTTGGATGCATATTTCCATCTCCTGCGTGTCCAAAGATTCCAATAACTAAATTTGTCTCTCGCCCCAGAGCCTCAACTTTTTCAACAAATTCGGCGATCTTGGTAATAGGAAGCGCAACATCATCGAGCAGCGTTGCACCCATTCGTTCTAACGCTGGGTAGGCCAACTTACGTACGCGAATTAAATCTGCAGCATCTGCTGGATCTTCGGAGTAAACGCCATCAATGAGTTCAAACTCTTTACATGTCTCTAGCGCTGCTTCGCAGAGTGAATGGTTCTCATCCAACTGCATCAATAAAACACTGCCGGCGACTTCAAAGCCAAGTGGATGCCATGCCTCAACTGCTTTAAGCGTTGTTTGATCAAGGATTTCTAGCATCGATGGGCGATATTTGAGCAAATCTGCCGCTGCTGCTGCAGCTTTAGCAACGCTAGGAAATGTTGCAATTAGCGTTGCTGGGGGAGCTGGGCGAATTTCTAGATTTAGAGTTAACTCGGTAATTATTCCGAGAGTTCCTTCAGAACCAATAAATAACTTTGTTAGATCGTAAGTCGAAACGGATTTCTTAGTCGCCTTACCAAGTTCGATAATTTCACCGGTTGCCAGAACAACTTGCAGAGCACGTACATGGGCTGAGGTAACGCCGTATTTAACACAACACATGCCGCCAGCATTGGTTGCGGCATTGCCACCAAGGGTTGACCATTCGCGACTTGCTGGATCAGGAAGATATGCCAGACCGTGTTCTTTAGCGGCAGTGTCTAGATCAATATTGATTACGCCTGCTTGCACTCGCGCAATTTGATTTGCCGCATCAATCTCGAGAATTTGGTTCATTTTTTCAAGTGAGATAACCAGGCTCTGTGCATCTGAATTTGCACCACCTGATAGACCACTTCCGGCGCCACGTGTTACAACAGGGATCTTATTTTCGTTGGCAAAAATTAAAGCTTTAGAAATTTCTTGCGCGTTCTTAGCGAGCAAAACCGCAAAAGGTGGGGCGCTTATTGCAAATGGTGCGTGATCACGTGAGTAAGAAGCGGTGATATCTGAATCGGAGATCAGTGTGGCATCTGGTCCAAGCGCCGTAGTTAGCGCTGCAAGATGGCTCATGCCAGCATTTTCTTCATCTGCGTAATCTGGGCTGATTGATCCTGCACAATCTTTTCTCCAAAAGCCTTTATCTCTAGATTACTGGCATCCCTGATCATCTCTGACATGTGGATTGCTCCATCATGATGTTCGATCATGCCCTTTAACCATAGGGTGTCGAAATTTTTTCCGGTCGCTTTATCTAGGGCGGCTAGATCCTCGTCATTTAACATCCCGCCCATACCGTGTGCGGAATGGCCCATATCTTCAGAAGCACCTGCTTGATCTAGCCAAGCTTTCATCTGCGCAATCTCTGATTTCTGGTCGCGGATAATTATCTTTGCAAGGCTTAACAACTCAGAATTCTGAGATTTCTGCAGCGCTAGCTCTGAAATATCTATCGCTTGTTGGTGGTGTGGAATCATCATCTGCAAAAACATTGTGTCCGCACCCGTGAACCCGCTGCTTGATGAATCAGAACTTCCAGACATATGGCTTCCCATGTCATGGCCCATGGTTTCTTCCATCGAATTGCCATCTTTTAAGATAACTGCGCCGAGGATCGCGGCAAGTAGCAAGGCAATGATTGCTAGAAGAGTGATTGTTAGTCGATTATTTTTCATTAGTCACCCGTAATTTTCACTCGTTGTAGCGCTTGATCAAGGCGTGAAACTTCAACTATCTCCATGCCATCGATCTTTACATCACTTCCGGCAGGAACAAGAGCGCGTTTAAATCCAAGGCGATAAGCCTCAGCTAGGCGACGGGATACCCCGCTAACTTTGCGGATTTCACCAGCCAATCCAACTTCACCGATTGCAACTAAATCAGCAGGTAGCGCTAAACCTTTTGCCGCAGATGCAACAGCAAGTGCCAGCGCCAGGTCTGCCGCGGGTTCAGACATTTTCATTCCGCCAACTGTTGCAGCGTAAACATCGCGACCACCAACGCGCACTGCGGCACGGAGTTCAAGAACGGCTAAAGTCATTGCGGTGCGGGCAGAGTCGAGTCCGCTAGTAACGCGACGAGAATTCCCAAAATCGTTTTCGCGACCTTGGCTTACTAAAGCTTGAATTTCAGCAAGCAATGGGCGACGGCCTTCGAGGGTGACGGTCACACAAGTTCCTGGAACGGGTTCGGCGTGACGCGATGTAAATAAACCAGTTGGATCAAGAACGCTTTCAATGCCTGTATCACTTAAATCAAAGCAACCGACTTCATCTGATGCGCCAAAGCGATTTTTAATTGCGCGAATCAAACGAAGTCGTGAGTGACGTTCGCCTTCAAATTGCAGAACAACATCCACGATATGTTCGAGCAGTCGCGGACCTGCGATTGAGCCATCTTTTGTTACATGGCCAACGAGCAGCAAAGTGATATCGCGATCTTTACAGATGCGGATAAGAGCGCCAGCGACTTCGCGAACCTGGGTAACGCCACCGGGTGTGCCATCGGCTGCTGCAGAACCAATTGTCTGCACGCTATCGATGATCAATAACTCAGGCTTTACTGAATCAATGTGGGCGATTACGGCACCCAAATCAGTTTCGGATGCTAAAAATAATTTAGGATCAACTGCGTTGATGCGTTCGGCGCGTAAGCGAACTTGAGACGCCGATTCTTCACCGCTGATGTAAAGCGCAGGAATTCCTTTTGCTGCAGTTTGCGCCGCGACTGAAAGTAAAAGTGTTGATTTACCAACGCCGGGTTCGCCGGCAAGCAAGATTGCAGCGCCTGGAACAAGTCCGCCACCAAGTACGCGATCTAGTTCGGATACTCCGGTTGCACGTGCACGCGCAGATGAAAGATCTACATCTCCGATTGGAGTTGCAGCGTGAGTAACTTTTCCGGCTACGAGTGAGAGTTTCTTTGGCGCTGCGAGTTCTTCAACGCTGCCCCAGGCCTGACATTCACCGCATCGACCAACCCATTTTTGGGAGGTCCAACCGCATTCAGAGCAGCGGAATGGGTCCTTCTCGACTTTGGCCATGACCAAACTCTAGAGGGTTTGGCTGACTACTTCCCAGCGGCAATTGATGCTGGGTGTTGAATAACAAAGAGCGGAAGTGAGCGCGCCTTGGCATCGTTAATACCCTTTACGCGCTGATCGCAGTGCTCGGCGAGAACTGCATATGCCGCTTCACCCATTAGCGCCTGAAGTTCAGTGCGATTTGAAATATAAACCGGTTCGCTACCAACGTGCGCATCGGTATTACTTGTGCAGTACCAGTCGAAATCATCTCCGCCATCGCCCCACGCAAGTCTTTCGTATTCACCAATTACAGTTACTGAATATTCGCGTTCGCCGACTTCACGCGTTTCAAAGCTACGACGCAATGGCAACTGCCAGCAAACATCTGGTTTGGTATCAACGAAGTGACGATTCTCTTTCTGCGCCAAGTGATGAAGTACGCAACCAAAGTTTCCAGTAAAGCCAGGTGCTTCATAACCTTTACGATTTAAGAAGATACATCCATCATCAATTGTGCGAGTTTTACGTTCTTTATCTTCATCTAAATCTGAGATACGAAGTTGTCCATTTGGTTTCTTGGGACGAGCTTGTTCGTAGTACTGCCACATTTCTGGAGTTAAATCTGCAGCTGCTTTACGGACGCGTTCTTCATCATCTTCATCGGAATACATCGCACCTTCGGTGCAGCATCCAGCATTGGGACGGTTTTCGAAGACGCCTTTGCAACCATCGCCGTAAATACAGGTCCAATAGGAAGTCAGCCAAGTGAGGTCACATTTAAAGATTTCCTCAGGATCGTTGGGATCTGTGAATTCGACCCAATCGCGTGCGAAACCTGGCTTAATCTCTGACATAGTCGCAGAGCCTACGCGTACTCTTTCGCTATGGCTAATTCCGAGAAATCATTTTCTGAGTCGAAGGTCGCTGTCATCGGCGCCGGTGTTATGGGTGAAGCGTTGATCTCTGCCTTGATTACCTATGGAATTTCACCTGCAAAGATCACGATCTCGGAAAAGCGAGAAGAACGAGCTGCCGAGTTAATCGCTAAGTACAAAGTTTCCAACGCAGCGCTGGCCGAGAACGTTGCTCAGTGCGATCTCATCCTTTTAGTTGTAAAGCCACAGGATATGCAGTCAGTTCTCGCCGAGATCAAGCCTGCGATCAGCCATGGAACGCTCATAATCTCCTTTGTTGCCGGAAAACAGATCCGCTCGATTGCAGATCAAATCGGAACTTCGGCAAACCCAGTTATTCGGGTTATGCCAAATACTCCAACTTTGGTCGGAGCAGGCATGTCTGCGATTTCTTGCTGCGGATTGGTTACTCCTGCGCAAAGAGATTTTACTTTGGGATTCTTAGGAGCCGTTGGCAAAGTCATTGAAGTTGATGAAGATCTGCAAGATGCAGTGACTGCTACTAGCGGATCTGGTCCAGCGTACTTCTTTAGATTTGTGGAAGCGATGGTCGATGGAGCAGTGGCACTTGGGTTATCCAAGGAAGATGCAACAACGCTCACGATTCAAACAATTGTGGGCGCTGCCAAGTTGCTAGATCAATCTGGAGATTCAGCCACAACGTTGCGTGAAAAAGTTACAAGCCCTAACGGCACTACTTTTGCCGCGCTTAACTCTTTTAATGACTCTGATATTTCAGCAACAGTTGCAAAAGCGATGAAGGCTGCTCGTGATCGCTCACAAGAACTTGCGTAAATATTTCTTTATTCCTGCGCTAATTGCGGGCTTGGTTATTCCAACTCAAGCTACCGCTGCGCCGAAAGCAATCGCGATAAAACCCATAGTTAAATGGGGTGAGAGCGCGGATATTGAATTGCTCGCCACAACCGCTGAAGCAGTCGTATCCGTTAAGAACTCAACATCAAATTCTTCTAATATTGAAATTCAGGCTAGAGATTTCGCCGGTACTAGCCTCTGGACAAAGATCATCGACTCTGGCGCAGATGAAGTTGCAACAGCTATCGCCGCCGATAACCAAGGAAATATTTGGCTTGCCGGCAACTCTGCGGCAATCGCTATCGCGGATACAACAACTGCAACAAGTGGCGCTTTAAATCCAGATAACGTGGTTTCTGAAAGCGTTGCTCCGGCACGTCAAGATATGCGCCAGCTGACCCTTTGGAAGATCAGTAAAACGGGAGAATTATCCGAGACCTTTTCCACGATACCTACTGAGATTTCAATAGTGGAAGCGATTTCCGTAAGTGCAACTGGACTTTCGATGATCGCCGCACGCGAGTCTGGCTCATTTGTAATATCAACAAACCTAAAAGGAGTATTTTCCAAAGAGCTAAAGATCGGAACCGCAAAAACAAAATTGAATTCCATAGTTAGATCTGGCGATGGTTCGATAAATGTCTTTGGATCAAGTGCTGAAACTTTGCTGGGCAAGAAATTAGTCGGACGTGAAGATGGCCTTCTTTTAAAGATATCTAAAGCGGGTGCGATTACTTCCGTTGTGCGTAGCTCGGCACCTAAAGCGCTGCGCAGTTGGACGAGCGCAACCGGCGCCTTATTGCTAACCGGCTCAGTTAAAACGGGAACAACTACTGAGTCCGCGATTACCAAATTCACTAGTTCATTTGCTCCGACGTGGACAACGCGCATCGCATCTACTGGAATTTCCGCGGCCGCTGCTGGTCCAAGTAACTCTTTCTATGTCGCACTCGAACCTACTGCTGCGGTTAAGGGTTTGGCGCCATATAAATTTGGCAAGGGACAAAACTTACTTCTGCAATTTGATAGCAAAGGTTTACTTATTGGCGCTTTTAGCGCGCCAGAATTGACGCAAGCCAAGGCGATGGCTTTTTCACCAAACGGTGGATTATTTCTTCTAACAGATAGCGGAATTTTTAGAGCGGGCGCAACGAAATAAGTTGGTTGCCAACTCCGGCGATTAGGTAGCGCACCTTATTCAAAACTATCCAGGTTGAATCTATTCCATCAGAGCTCTGCTCTTTAGCAACTAGTGAGATGGTCTTCTTTGAGATATCGATTGCACATAGCCGTTCTTGGCAGTTAAAGGCAGTTGTTACACCATCACTACTGATGAACTTTGAAGGTGTTCCATAGTTCGCTGGCGGCAAAGTAGTAAAGACCGTTGGCGCATCTAGATATGCCCAGCGAACCTGCTCTGCTTTAGGCAGAGTGAGAATTGATGAAGTGAACCAGGTGGCAAGAATTCCACGCGCACCTTTGTGCAGTGCCACGTCATAACCCACTACAGAGATCGCCGCACCTGATGTATCAAGGGTTTGATATCTCCAAGCGGAGGAAGTTATTCCAATTCGCTTAGCAACTCTAATTGCGCCAGAAGTTGCTTCTTTGCGGGTGTTAATCGTTAAAACTGAGTCATAGAGCAAGATGGTTTCTTTACCGTCAAATAAAGCATCTAGGTGAAAGGCCACATCGCCGGTAGTTCGATCATCAGTCTTGCGATCGCCATCGACAAGTTCGTACTTCCAATCGGCGCTGCCCTTGGCTTTAACCGCTCCAAGGAGAATTCCTTGCGACTCATCGCGATAGAAAACTTGAACTCCAGCTGCATTAACTGAACATGCGTTGGAGATACTCACATCACTAGCAGTTCGCACGCGGACTGGATCTTCATAGTTATTTACCGCAGAGCCATTGCCATCAACGATCTCGTACTTAAAAACTTTGCCATCGTAAGTTGCGTAGCGAAGATCTTTATCTGTCGAATCAGAATAGAAGATGTGCAGTAATTGGTTTTTTCCATATCCGCTTACACAAGCTGAAACATCTCCAGCAATTGGGTTGCGGGTTCTGCCAGAAGATCCGCCACGACCATCAACAGTTAACTTATTCCATACCTTGCCGCTCCAGAGCGCAACTTTAAGCGCTCCGTTATTGGCATCCTGGTAGATAACTGCAGGGTTGGTATTGAAGGTAACGCTGGTTAAATTACGCGCATCGGCGACGGGATCAATAACTGACTTCTTCCACGGCGCTTGTGGGGTAATGGAGTTAGTGGTGATTGGATCAGATGTTCCGAGCGAATTTGATGCGGTAATGGTGAATGAATATTGAGTACCGTTCTTTAAACCACTTATTAGCGCCGGGCTACCGGAAAAGCTCTTCTCAGCGCCAGTCTTTATGTTTTTAACTGTGTAACTAGTTATCTGCGCAGCGCGCGCATTTGCAGGTGGATCAAAGCGAATAATCGCAGCGGAATCCGAAACTAAAGCTTGCGCATTGCGAACCTGCTGTGGAATACCGACCGCAATTCCAGCAGGTGGTTTATTTCGAAGATCTTGCATCATGGCAAGCAGTAGTGGACCAGGTTCGTGGAAAATTTCGCCCGCATCAAGATTTGGCGTCATCACGGCATCTTTACCTGCGCTAGAAAAGGTTGCTTCATCGAGGTGGCTAATGGAAGATCCATCTTCATAGATCTTTGGTGTGTAAAGAAGTGGTTTCTCCCCGCCATTGGCAGCAACGCCTAGCGGTCCCGACCAGACTAATTTCGAAGTTAACGCTTCGCCGAGTTCAAGTGATGGCGAAGGAAGATCAGAAAGTCTGCGGCCATCACCAGTCTGGACATAAGCGTTATATGGAGTTGGTTGTTCGATTGAACCGTAGCCGAAGAAGTCGTCGTAACTATCGGTTGAAAGAAAACCTAAACCGTGTGCCATCTCGTGAAGAATTACTGATTGCAGATCGTATTCAGATTTGCTCGGTCCTGAACCATTTCCGCGGTACCAATTAGCCAGCGAGTTAACGGTGATAATCATTTCTGGGTTATCACCATCTAAATCTTTTCCTGCTAAAGCATTTGCCAGCGCCGACGGATACCAAAGGCTGGCATCGGGTGCGCCCTTAAAGTTAGAGAAGTAACTTCCAGGGCGAGCACTTCCTAATACGCTAAATGAAGTTGATCTTCCCCAAGTTGCATCGATGTAAATAGGAACACTAGATTCAAAATTTGCGGCCCAGACATCGATAGATGCCTGCACTTGCGCCTTTGTCCAATCTGGAAAATTGTTGTACTTAACAATGATTTTTGATTTCTTCTCGAGCTTTCCAACTTTAGGAGAAGGAGTTTGCAGAATATTTGTGGCAGGTCCGGCATAAACATTGCCCCACTGCGTTGCTGGACGAACCAGCACTTGAGCTTCTGCAGATGAAGGAGCAATAAGGCCGAGTAAAAGTGCGGAGATCGCTGTGAGTATGGCAACAGAGCGAGTGGGAATTCGCATAAATTTCCTTGCCATAGCGCCTAACGCTATCAGGGTGCGAGAATGTCGCCATGACCCCCGAGTCTCAAGCCGATGTGACACAAGTTGATTTCACAGAAGTTATCGCGCGAATTAAATCTGAGCGACCAATAACCCTGGTTTTCAATAGCGCTGCCGCACGTCCCGAACCTACTCTCGATGAAGCGCGCGCCGAATTAGCGAATTCAATCGGCGAGATCGCTCACAAGCTTTTCTCAAAGAAGTATGGTCCTTTGGTCGGAACTGTAACCAAGACTACGGCCGAGACTTTATTGAAGAATGGCGAAGATAATCTTTATCGCGCCAAGGGAGATGCCACTTTAATTATTCAAGAGTTGGTCGATCGAGCATTTACTTCGCAAAAGAAAAAGAAGAAGTGAAGCCACTAGTTACTGTTTATTCACGTACCGGATGTCATTTGTGTGAGAACGCCGAAGCAACTCTTGCGGGACTTACCGAAGAACTGCAATTTGATTTAGAAATCAAGTTAATTGATGGCAGTCCAGAGTTAGAAAAGCTTTATGGGCATGAAGTCCCGGTGATACATATTGATGGCGAGCATCACGACTTTTTTAGAGTCGATGTGGAACGCTTTAGATCTTCCCTTGAAAAACACAAAGGCAAGTTTTAAATCTTGCCGTCAAAGACACAAAGGCAAGATTTAGATCTTGCCGTCGAAGACATCGGCGGCATCGATAATTCGATATGAATAACCTTGCTCGGCAAGGAAGCGTTGGCGATTCTGCGCAAAGTCCTGATCAATAGTGTCGCGGGAAACGACTGAGTAAAACTTTGCACCACGACCGTCTGCTTTCGGGCGCAAGATGCGACCTAAACGTTGCGCTTCCTCTTGGCGCGAACCGAATGCGCCGGATACCTGAATAGCAATAGTTGCTTCAGGTAAATCAACCGAGAAGTTAGCAACCTTTGAAACAACCAAGCAATTAATTTCGCCGGTACGGAAAGCGGCGAAAAGCTTTTCGCGCTCTTTAATTGGAGTTTCACCTTTAATTACCGGCACACCCAAAGTTTCAGAGAGATCATCTAATTGATCGATGTATTGACCGATAACGAGCACTTGTTCGCCCGCGTGTAACCCAACAAGTTCTTCGACGACATCACGCTTGGTGCGAGTAGTTGCGCAATAGCGATAGCGCTCTTCAGGTTCGGCGGTGGCATATGAAAGGCGTTCTGCTTCGGTGAGATTAACGCGCACTTCAATACATTCGGCAGGTGCGATATATCCCTGCGCTTCAATCTCTTTCCAAGGTACATCAAAGCGCTTTGGGCCAATCAGCGAGAAGACTTCGCCTTCCATGCCATCTTCACGGACTAGCGTTGCAGTAAGACCTAAGCGGCGGCGCGATTGAATATCAGCAGTAAAGCGGAAGATCGGGGCAGGAAGTAAGTGCACTTCGTCGTAAATGATCAAGCCCCAGTCGTGGGTATCGAAGAGATCAAGGTGTGCGTAAACGCCATTCTTCTTCTTGGTCATAACTTGGTAAGTCGCAATTGTTACGGGACGAATCTCTTTCTTCGCGCCAGAGTATTCACCTATCTCATCTTCATTTAAAGTCGTACGACGCAATAACTCTTCGCGCCATTGACGTGCAGCAACTGTGTTCGTTACCAAAATTAAAGTTGTCGCCTTGGCGTGAGCCATCGCTGCAGCACCAACGATTGTCTTTCCAGCACCACAAGGAAGAACTACGACACCAGAACCACCGTGCCAGAAGCCTTCGGCAGCGAGCTCTTGATAGGGACGGATCTTCCAATCACTCTGCTTTAGCGCGATTTCATGCGCTTGGCCATCAACGTAGCCCGCAAAATCTTCTGCCGGCCAACCTAAACGTAGAAGTGATTGTTTAATTGCACCACGTTGGCTGGGATGAACTGCAATAGTTTCTGGATCAATTCGCACACCGAGCAGTGGTGCAATCTTCTTGGCGCGAATAACTTCTTCAAGTACACCGACATCGGTAGTAACAAGAATCAAGCCATGCACTGGGTCGGCTTCTAGGCGCAAACGGCCATAGCGCGACATAGTCTCTGCCACATCTACAAGCAATGAATGGGGAACTGCGTAACGTGAATACTTAATCAAAGTATCGATAACTAGCTCAGCATCATGGCCAGCAGCGCGCGCATTCCATAAACCGAGGTTTGTTAAACGATAAGTGTGAATATGTTCTGGCGAACGTTCGAGTTCAGCAAAAGGTGCGATTGCACGACGACATTCCGTCGACATCGGATGATCAATATCTAGCAGGAGCGTCTTATCGCTCTGAACAATTAACGGGCCTTCACTCATTTCAAAAGATCCTTTATTAGAGCATGCAGAAACGCACTTCGTTCTTCAATCGATTTCAGACTTAACCATTCATTTGGCGCATGTGCGCCGCCGCCAACTGCACCCAGACCATCTAGTACTTGCGCACCAGCTGCCGCGGCAAAGTTGCCATCGCTTGCGCCGCCGACTTCAGCACAACCAAGAGGCGCCATACCTATCTCTTTTGCAACACGTTCTGCACGCTCATAAAGTTCTTTAGTTGATGAAGGTTGTAGCGGCGGACGATTTAAACCACCAGTTACTTCAAGACGTGCTCCAGTAACCGTGGAAGGCAGCGCTTTAATCGCCTTATCAATTCGTTGAAGTTCTGCTTGTGAGAAAGAACGGGCATCAATTTCTAGCACTGCTAAATCAGGAACTGTATTTGCGCTGTTGCCAGAACGAAGAAGTGTTGGAACAACTGTTGTGCCATGGGCTGGATCTTCGAGCGCAGATAACTTCAGAATTAAATGTGCTATCTCGACAGTTGCGTTGACGCCCTTTTCTGGTTCAAGGCCAGCATGCGATGCCAGACCATGTGCGCTGACCTTGTACATCGCGGTGCCTTTACGCCCAGTCTTAACTTTTCCATTAAGCGAAGCTTCTAGAACTAATACCGCCTTCGCCTTGGCGGATAAATCCATAATTAGTTTGCGTGATGCAAAGCTTCCGGTCTCTTCATCAGTAGTTGCAATAAGTGCTACGCGATTGCCAACTTCAGAGATTTCCTTGAGCGCATAAAGGGCTTGAACAAATCCGGCCTTCATATCGAAGACGCCAGGGCCGCGAACTACATCGCCGTTTACTTCCCAGAGCGGTGAATAAGAACCATGTGGCCAAACGGTATCGAGATGAGCCAAAATTAAAATTTCAGGTGAATTTGAACCCCACCAGAAAACTGGTCGACCTTCGATCTCTTTTATTTGGGCAGGTGTTCCAAGAACGCGCGTTGAAATATCGCTAGCTAAACGAACAACGTTGCGACAGGCTTCAATATCTTCGCTCGGTGATTCACAACGAACCAACGCTTCTATCGCTGCCAACATAGGGTCAAGTCTGCCGTATTGGTCGCTATTGGCGCTCGTCATATCGCTGCCACACCTGTAATACGAGCAATTCGGAA
>JACCDZ012070185.1_pt1 | contig 12857 bp, 10 predicted proteins | sample 7449551 | NCBI WGS metagenome assembly JACCDZ01 (sample SAMN15323452, study PRJNA562643) | freshwater metagenome | isolation source: river surface water | place: USA:Blue River Watershed | collected 2017-08-18
GTGTATATACTGCAACAATTGATTTTTGTAAACAAAATGGTGCTTTTGATCCAACTACAATGGGAAGTGTTCCAAACGTAGGTTTAATGGCTCAAAAAGCTGAAGAATATGGTTCTCATGACAAAACATTCCAAATTCAAGCAGACGGAGTGGTTCGTGTAGTAGATACTAACGGAAATGTTTTAATGGAACAAACCGTTGAAGCCAAAGATATTTTTAGAATGTGCCAAGCCAAAGACGCTCCAATTCAAGACTGGGTTAAACTAGCCGTTAACAGAGCACGTTTGTCTAACACCCCAGCTATTTTTTGGCTAGACGAAAACAGATCACATGATAGAGAATTGATTGTAAAAGTTCAAAAATACTTAAAAGAGTACGATACAACCGGTTTAGATATTCAAATCCTTTCTCCAATAGCAGCAACTAAAGCTACTTTGGAAAGAATCATAAAAGGATTAGATACAATCTCAGTTACTGGAAACGTATTACGTGATTACTTAACCGATTTGTTCCCAATATTAGAAGTGGGAACTTCAGCTAAAATGTTATCTATTGTTCCTTTGATGAATGGTGGTGGACTGTTTGAAACAGGTGCTGGTGGATCAGCTCCAAAACATGTGGAACAATTTACAGATGAAAGCTACTTACGTTGGGATTCATTAGGAGAATTTTTAGCACTAGGAGCTTCTTTAGAACACTTAAGCCAAACACTCAACAATCCAAAAGCATTAGTTCTAGCAGAGACTTTGGACGTAGCTACTGAAAAATTCTTGGCAAATGATAAATCTCCAGCACGTAAAGTAGGACAAATTGATAACCGTGGTTCTCATTTTTACTTAACTATGTATTGGGCAGAAGCTTTAGCTGCACAAGATAAAGAGGCGAGTTTGAAAGCTACTTTCGCTCCTATTGCAAAAGCATTGATCGAAAATGAAGCTAAAATCAATTCAGAATTAATTGGAGCACAAGGAAAATCACAAACTATTGGCGGTTATTACCAACCAAATCCTGAATTAACTAGTAAAGCAATGCGTCCTAGTGAAACTTTCAATGCTATATTAGCAAAAATCGCTTAATACAATCTCATTACTGATAATTTAAAAAGGCAACTATTTCAGTTGCCTTTTTTTATTTTAACGTTTATTTGGAAAATTTCTCACATCTTTTACTGAAATTTGTATTGCTTTTAAATGTAACAATCACACTATGATTTCAAAAAAAATTAGTCTATTCTGTTTCTTATTATTGAGTTGTTTATTTGCAACAGCTCAAGAGAAATTAACGCTTAGTGGGACTATTAGCGACAACAATAGCAATGAAACCTTAATTGGAGTCAACCTCTTTATTCCTGAATTAAAAACTGGGGTAACTACTAACGAATATGGTTTTTATTCGATAACAATTCCTAAAGGCAATTACACTGTCCGAATTAGTTATATGGGGTATCAAACTCTAGAAGAGCCATTACAATTAAATCAAAATACAAAAACCAATTTCAAATTATTGACCCTAGAAAACACATTGAAAGAGGTTATTATCACGGATACTAAAACCAGAACGGATATTCGGAAACCCGAAATGAGTGTCAATAAACTTTCCATTTCAGCTATTAAAAGAATGCCAGTAGTTTTAGGTGAAGTTGATGTTTTGAAATCCATTTTATTACTTCCTGGTGTAACCAATGCTGGAGAAGGGGCTTCAGGATTCAACGTTCGTGGTGGTGGTGCTGATCAAAATTTGATTTTATTAGATGAAGCAACCATATTTAATTCGTCTCACGTATTTGGTTTTTTCTCCGTTTATAATCCGGACGCAATTAAAGATTTAAAATTGTATAAAGGAGGTATTCCTGCTCGTTTTGGAGGGAGAGCTTCTTCTGTATTAGAAATATACCAAAAAGACGGAAGCAGCAAAGGATTTCACGCCAACGGTGGTATTGGACTAATTTCAAGCCGTTTGTTATTAGAAGGCCCTTTGGTAAAAGATAAAGGTTCATTCTTAATTGGAGGACGAAGTTCGTATGCCCATTTATTTATGAAATTATCAAAAGATCAAAAAGATAATGCCGCCTATTTTTATGATTTGAACACTAAAATGAGCTATAAACTTAACCCGAATAACAACCTGTTTTTATCAGGTTACTTTGGTCGTGATGTTTTTAGCTTAGCTAATAGTTTTACTAATATTTACGGGAACTCAACCTTAAATCTAAGATGGAATCATTTATTTTCAAATAAACTTTTTTCAAACCTTTCTCTAATTTATTCCGATTATTATTATGGGCTAGATTTAGATTTTGTAGGATTCAAATGGGATTCAGGTATAAAAAACTACAACATTAAATACGATTTAAAAAATTACATTTCGGATCGATTTAAATTGAACTATGGGGTAAATGCAATTTACTACGACTTCAATCCTGGAATTATAAAACCTTCGGATAGCAATTCTGGTATTAACTTTTCACAGTTAGACAAAAAATATGCATTTGAACCCGCAATTTATATTAATGCCGAACAAGAAATTACTTCAAAAATTGCTGTTTCATATGGTTTACGTTACAGTTTATTTTACCGTTTGGGACAATCTAATTTAAATTTGTATGCCAATAACAACCCTGTAACGTTTAACCCTGAATTACAGATTTACGAAAAAGCAGCTCCTATTGGTACAACATCATTTGCTAAAAATGATGTAATGAAACGTTACAACTATCTTGAACCGCGCTTTTCAGCTAGCTATCAATTAAACGATAAACAATCGATAAAAGCGAGTTATAATCGAATGGTACAATACCTTCAACTGGTGTCAAACACCTCTTCTCCAACTCCTTTAGATGTCTGGACATCAAGTGATTCGTTTATTAAACCTCAAGTAGCTGATCAAGTAGCATTGGGCTATTTTACAAATTTTGAAAATGATATGTATTCTTTAGAAGTCGAAACTTATTATAAAAAAGTACAAAACCGAATTGATTATATTGATGGTGCCGATTTGATTGCTAATAATGCTTTAGAGCAAGTAATTTTAAATGGTCAGATGAGATCTTACGGATTAGAATTCATGCTAAAGAAAAACGAAGGGCGCCTAAACGGTTGGATTTCATATACACTATCAAGATCCGAGCAACAAACTCCAGGTAGGACAGCTATTGAAACAGGTATAAATAATGGTCAATGGTACAATTCAGCCTATGACAAACTTCATAATTTAGCGGTAACTAGTTCCTATTTATTAAATGAAAAATGGACTTTTGGTGCCAACTTCACATTACAATCGGGTCAACCCGTAACCTATCCTAATGGACAATACCAATATCTTGGAATTACCATTCCTAGTTATGGTTTGCGCAATGAAAATAGACTACCAACCTATCATCATTTAGACGTCTCAGCTACCCTGACACCTCGAAAAAACAGTAACAGAAACTGGAAAGGCGAATGGGTATTTAGTATTTATAATTTGTATAACCGAAAAAATGCAGCTGCTATTAATTTTAGACAAAATAGTGATACCGGAAATAATGAAGCTATTAAAACTTCCATTTTTGGAATGGTTCCTGCGGTAAGCTATAATTTTAAATTTTAAAAGTCATGAGAAAACTATATTCATCACTAATCATCATTACTTGTTTCTTTCAATTTAGTTGCGAAGAAGTAATTCCGTTAGATCTTAATTCAGCAGAACCTAAATTAGTAATTGAGGCAGCTTTAACATGGAAAAAAGGGAGCCTAGGAAATGCTCAAAAAATAAAACTTAGCACTACAACCGACTTTTATAGTTCTACCCCAATTAATGCGAAAGGAGCCATTGTAATTGTCCAAAATAGCACCAATCAAAATTTTAATTTTGTTGAAGTGCCTAACACTGGAGAATATAAATGTGCTGATTTTGTTCCCGTAATTGGTGAAACCTACCGTTTGTCAATACGTTATAATGGAAATACCTATAGCGCACAAGAAGTAATGCAACCAGTAGCCGAAATCAGTAAAGTAGAGCAAAACAACAATGGTGGATTTAGTGGCAAAAACATTGAACTTAAAGCCCATTACATCGATCCATCTGTAGCAAAAAATTATTACCTCTATCGCTATACTTATTCGACTCAGGTAACTTCTAATTTTTACACTGATGAAGATGTTTTTTTTAATGGCAATGAATTCTTTAGTATTTCCCAAAATGATAAAATTAAATCCGGTGATAAAGTAGAAATCAATCACTATGGTATTTCTAGAACCTATTTTAATTATATGTCAGTTTTAGTTAGTATCGCAGGAAATAGCGGCGGAGGACCTTTTCAATCTCCTCCAGCCACAGTAAAAGGTAATATCATAAACACTACGAAAGCAGAAAATTTCCCATTAGGCTATTTTTCATTATGTGAATATGATTCTGTTAATTATATTGTAAAATAATACTATGAATTTATAATTATTTTAGTTTTGTAAAAATTATATAACCCTAAATCTTACCCTATGAAACTCCAATCTATTTCAATTCTGTTTTTATCAATTATTTTAACATCTTGTGAACCTACTTTAATTCAAAATGGAAACGCAGATGCATCAAAAACAACCCTAGCTTCAACTCCGTCCATAACTGATAAAACTTGGAAAATTAACTTGGTTAATTTGGAAAAAATTGAAGGTAATTCAAAAGATTATTTTCTGAAATTGGATTCCTCTTCGAAACAATTTCAAGCAAAAGCAGGTTGCAATCAGATTTTTGGCGAATTTGAAATTAAAGATAGTATGATTTCATTTTCAAAAATTAGTTCAACAAAAATGTATTGTTTTGATACTATGAAATACGAGGATGCTTTCTTATCAGTACTTTCAAATAGTAGCAAAATTGTGATAGTTGATACAACCAAATTCATCCTTTTAAATGATGACATAGTAATTGCTCAATTTGAATTGGTTAAATAAGACCTACTTGGTGTAATTGTTACTATTTCAAATCAATAAATTTGTTACATTTACGATAGTAAAAAAAACAAAATGTCTTCACATCATATCGTAAGAGATGACCAAGAACCTGCTTTAATCATAGCAAATGGAGCGTCATGCCAACCTGAATTATTAGGGCAGTTATTAGAATGGTCACCCTTAGTAGTTGTTCTCGACTCAGCTATTGAACGCGTAATGGAATTAGACGTTAAAGTAGATGTTTTAATAGGTGATTTTGATAGAGGTTTCGACTATGAAAAATACAGAACCGAACAATTTCCTATTGAAATTATACATGCACCCGATCAAAACAAAACGGATTTAGAAAAAGCGTTTGATTATTTAATTGCAAGAAAGATACCTGCGGTCAATGTAGTTTGGGCTACTGGAAAAAGAGCCGATCACACAATAACTAATATTACCAACATCTCGCGCTACCGTGATTTGTTGAAAATTGTCATTTTAGATGACCATTCCAAAGTGTTTTTATTACCTAAAAAATTCGAAAAATGGTATACTGCAAATACCACAATTTCTTTAATTCCTATAGGTGATGTTACCGGAATTCATTCCTCTAATTTGTTTTACCCTCTTCAAAATGATTCGCTTACGTTAGGGTATCGAACAGGAAGTAGTAATCATGTAACTCAAGATGGTATTGTGACCATAGAGCACGAAGATGGTGATTTACTATTGATGGAATGTATTGATTAATATAAAACCGTCGAGATTGCTTACTTTTGTAACGAAATGGAAAAACAACAAGTAACAGCACCGATACTAAAACAAAAATTACACCCTCGTAACCTTGATAATTCAGGGTATCATTTTGACCAATTAATTAATTCTTGTCCTGAGCTTGCCACTTTTGTTTTTAACAATCTGCATAACATTCAAACCATTGATTTTGCTAATCCTGAAGCTGTAAAAGCGCTAAATAAGGCGTTGTTAGCTTTCCATTATGGAATTCAAAATTGGGATATCCCTAAAAACTACCTCTGCCCTCCTATTCCAGGTCGTGCTGATTATATTCATTACATAGCTGATTTATTAGCTGCAAGTAACAAAGGTAACATTCCACTAGGCGAAACAGTTCAAGGTTTGGATATCGGAATTGGAGCCAATTGTATCTATCCAATTATAGGAAATGGATCTTACGGATGGAGTTTCGTTGGAACTGATATTGATGAAAATGCGATTCAAAATTGCAAAAAAATCATTCAAAACAATTCGCAATTAATTGATGTAATTAGCTTGCAACTACAAACCGAGTCTCGTTTTATTTTCAAAAATATCATTACTCCCGAAGATCGATTTGCCTTTACAATTTGTAATCCGCCTTTTCATAAATCGGAAGAAGAAGCAAACAAAGGAACACTTCGGAAAATTTCCAATTTAAAACAGCAAAAAACGAAAGAAGCCGTCTTAAATTTTGGTGGTCAAAATGGTGAATTATGGTGTGATGGTGGAGAATTGCGTTTCATTACCCAAATGATTTACGAAAGTGTAAAATATCCCTTGAATTGCATGTGGTTTACCACCTTAGTTTCAAAAAAGGAACATCTTTCTACCATTTACAAAACATTAAATAAAGTAAATGCAGTAGAAATAAAAACGGTTGATATGGCTCAAGGCCAAAAAACAAGTCGTTTTGTAGCTTGGACTTTTATGACTTTGGAGCAACAAAAATCATGGAAGTTCTAAGATAATACTTAACCATTTATAATTTTGGCACACATTCCGCTTTTGCCTCTTGATTTGAATTAAGTATATTTACCCAATGAATTTCCAAGTAGTATCAGATTACCAACCCAAAGGCGACCAACCACAAGCAATTGAAAAATTAGCTCAAGGGATTATTGACGGTGAACAATTCCAAACTTTATTAGGAGTAACGGGTTCTGGTAAAACATTTACAGTGGCCAATGTCATTCAAGAAGTACAACGGCCGACTTTGGTTTTGGCACATAATAAAACCTTGGCTGCACAATTGTATTCGGAATTCAAGCAATTTTTTCCAAATAATGCCGTGGAGTATTTTGTTTCTTACTACGATTACTACCAACCCGAAGCTTTCATGCCAGTTACAGGAGTTTTTATTGAAAAGGATTTATCCATCAATGAAGAACTAGAAAAAATGCGTTTAAGCACTACCTCTTCCCTACTTTCTGGTCGTAGAGATATTCTTGTGGTAGCTTCTGTTTCCTGTTTGTACGGTATCGGAAATCCAGTAGAATTTCAAAAAAATGTGATTGCTTTAGAGTGTGATCAAGTCATCTCAAGAACCAAATTATTACACAGTTTAGTTCAAAGTTTATATTCCCGAACCGAAGCTGATTTTACTCCTGGAACTTTCCGAATTAAAGGCGACACAGTCGAAGTCTATCCAAGTTATGCCGACGAAGCTTTTCGGATTCATTTTTTTGGAGACGAAATTGAAGAGATCGAAAGATTTGATATCAAAAGTTCGCAAGTTTTAGAGAAATTTGAAAAACTGACCATTTATCCTGCCAATATGTTTGTGACTTCGCCCGATGTTTTGCAAAATGCCATTTGGGAAATCCAACAAGATTTAGTCAAACAAGTTGATTATTTTAAAGAAATAGGCAAACATTTGGAAGCCAAGCGTCTTGAAGAACGCACCAATTTTGATTTGGAAATGATTCGTGAATTGGGGTATTGTTCGGGTATCGAAAATTATTCCCGTTACCTTGACGGACGAGCAGCTGGAACAAGACCGTTCTGTTTATTGGATTATTTTCCAAAGGATTTTTTAATGGTGGTTGACGAAAGTCACGTAACCCTATCTCAAGTTCACGCGATGTATGGAGGCGACCGAAGTCGAAAAGAAAACTTAGTCGAATATGGATTTCGATTGCCAGCGGCTATGGACAACCGCCCGTTGAAATTTGAGGAGTTTGAAGCAATGCAAAATCAAGTCATTTACGTTTCGGCTACCCCCGCGGATTATGAATTGCAAAAAACAGACGGAGTTGTTGTAGAACAAGTAATTCGTCCAACCGGTTTGTTAGACCCAATCATTGAAATACGTCCAAGTTTGAATCAGATTGACGATTTGATTGAAGAAATTCAGCAACGTTGTGAGTTAGACGAACGTGTTTTGGTGACCACTTTAACGAAGCGTATGGCAGAAGAATTGGCCAAATACTTGACTAAAGTGTCTATCCGTTGTCGCTATATTCACTCGGATGTCGATACTTTGGAGCGAATTGAGATCATGCAAGATTTGCGAAAAGGCCTCTTTGATGTGTTGATTGGTGTCAACTTATTGCGTGAAGGTTTGGACTTGCCCGAAGTTTCTTTGGTGGCCATTTTGGATGCCGACAAAGAAGGTTTTCTGAGAAGCCATCGTTCATTAACACAAACCATTGGGCGTGCCGCTCGAAACTTGAATGGAAAAGCCATTATGTATGCCGATAAAATTACTGACAGCATGCAAAAAACGATTGATGAAACTAATTATCGAAGAACGAAACAGATTAATTTCAATGTTGAAAATAATCAAGTTCCTCAAGCGTTGAATAAAAAAATAGATTCTGCTTTTACCAAAAATCCTTTGGTCGAATACGAATTGGGACATACCTTGAATGTAGCGGCCGAACCTGAAACAGCTTATTTATCCAAGTCTGAAATTGAAAAATTAATTCGCGAAAAGCGCAAATCAATGGAAAAAGCGGCCAAAGAATTGGATTTTATGCAAGCCGCAAAATTGAGGGACGAAATCAAAAAACTGCAAGAACAAGCAAATTAGATTTTGTATTATTTTTTATAGTAAATTTAGCGTCTAAACTGAATTTATTATGCAACTTATTTTAAGAGAATTCCAGCTTAAACTAAAACATACCTTCACTATTTCTAGGGAATCCATTGATGTGCAACCGTCATTAATTGTAGAATTGCAAGACGGGAATTTTTCGGGTTTTGGGGAAGCAACTTCCAATCCGTATTACCATATTACGGTGCCAATGATGATTGGTGATTTAGAAAAAATCCGTTCAATTATTGAATCATCGGGCACTGAAACTCCAGCAGTTTTTTGGTCAAAAATACATCCTTATTTAAAAGACGATATGTTTGCCTTATGTGCCTTGGACATCGCTTATAATGATTTGTATGCCCGCAAAAAAGGTAAGAAACTATATGAGTTATGGGGGTATTCTACTGAAAAAAATCCCCTGACAGATTATACCATCGGAATAGCTTCAATCGAAAAAATGGTAGCCAAAATGAAAGAATTGCCTTGGCCCATTTATAAAATCAAATTAGGTACTCAAGAAGATATTGCCATTGTGAAAGAACTTAGAAAACACAGCGATGCTATTTTTAGAATTGATGCCAATTGCGGTTGGGGCGTTGAGGAAACCATCAATAATTCAATTGAACTAAAAAAATTAGGGGTCGAATTTTTGGAACAACCTATGAAAGCCGACAATTGGGAAGGACACAAAGAAGTTTACAAACATTCTGTACTGCCTATCGTAGCAGATGAAAGTTGTATCATTGAGTCTGATGTTGCCAAATGTCTGAATCATTTTCATGGGGTGAATGTAAAATTAGTAAAATGCGGTGGGCTAACACCCGGACGCCGTATGATTAGTGAAGCTAAACAACTGGGTTTGAAAACTATGGTTGGTTGTATGACCGAATCTAGCGTGGGGATTTCGGCAATAGCCCATTTGTTACCTGAATTGGATTATGTTGATATGGACGGACAGCTGCTTTTAGCCGAAGATATTGCGACAGGAATTACCCTTGATTTTGGAAAAATAATTTATGGCAATGGCAACGGTACGGGAGTTTCTTTAATAGAATACTAAAATGAAACTGAACCAATCTCCAGATAGATTAATTGAATTGGATAACGAATCCTTTTTGTATTTTGGCGGGACTTCGTATTTAGGCTTGCCCACTCATCCTGAATTTAAGGAAATTGTAGTCAAAAATATTTTGCATTGGGGAACGGCTTACGGAAGTTCAAGAAACGCTAATATTCAATTAAATGCGTACAAAAATGGGGAATATTTTTTAGCAAAATTTATTCAAGCTGCTATGGCTTTAACTGTTTCTTCTGGAACTCTAGCGGGTAAATTAGTCCTTGAAACTCTAAAAAAAGAGAAACAAACCTTCTTTCATTTCCCCAATATTCATCCTGCCATTCAAGACCAAGAAAGTGTACCGCTTTTTATCGAAAAAGAATTGAATCCTGTTTTATTTAATGGAGTTGTTGAAAAAATTACCATTTTAGCAGATGCCGTTCCTTCATTGAATATACATCCAGTTGATTTTTCAGTTTTAGAAACAATTCCCTCAAATAAAGAAATTACCTTAGTTATTGACGAATCGCATTCATTAGGAATATTGGGAGAAAATGGAGAAGGAATTAATAATTCAATACATTCATCCAAAATTAAACGGAAAATCATGTTAGCTTCTTTAGGCAAGGCTTTTGGACTCACTGGAGGAGTAATCGCTAGTGATTTGGACTTCATTGAGCAGTTAAAAAAACAAAATAATTTTATTTCAGGAGCAGGAATGAATGCCGCTTTTGTTCAAACTCTGGCAGATTCAGAAGTAATTTATATTGCCCAACACCAAAAATTAAAAGATAATCTCAATTATCTCAAAACGCATTTACTACCTAATTCGTCCTTCGATTTCAATCCTAATTACCCGCTGATTTATCCTAAAAATGAAGAATTAACCGCTGTTTTAAAAGAACATAAAATTATCATTACCCATTTTGACTACCCTACAGGAACAAAATCACTCAATAGAATTGTAATTACGGCTAACCATACCACCGAAGATTTAGACAGCCTAATCGCCGTTTTAAACCAATATCAAATCTAATTTAATTGCTTTTGGATACTATATAAAATGTACCTTTGTAAAAAATAAAAAAATGACCAATAACGATATCTTTAAAAAATTGCGTGTTGCCTTAATGCTTCGTGATGACCAAATAGTTGAAATTTTAGAACTAGTTGATTTTAGAATTACAAAATCAGAATTAGGCGCTTTCTTCCGTGATGAAAAACACGAAAATTACATGGAATGTGGTGACCAAGTGTTGCGTAATTTCTTGAATGGTTTGGTAATTCATTTGAGAGGAACAAAAGAAAATCCTAAAAATCCAAATGAGGTTTTAGCCAAACACAAAGCTGAAATTCCGAAGAAAGAAAATACAAAAGACAGACCCGAATTTAAGGCTAGTTCAAAAGATCCAGAAAAAGCAAGAGGGGATCAAAAACCCAAATCATTTACTGGAGCAAAAAAACCTTTTAAGAAAACCAACACTAAAGCAACTCCAAAAGTACAAGTAGTTGAAAAAGTTCAATTCAAAAACGGAAAAAAATAAAAATGCGAAAAATAATTTTAAGTATTCTCGTTGTATTTTCTTTTAGTTCTTATGGCCAAACCAATACCACTGAAAAAACAAAAGAAACACTTCCAGAAGATATTGCAGTATTTGTTGATTCTAATTTGACAAAATCCGAAGTATTAAAATCATTACAACCTAATGATATTGAATCGATGAATGTTATTAAAAGAGACACTATAATAGATTCTAAAAAATACAAAGGTCAAATTTTCATCAAACTGAAAAAGAAATAATCCTTATATAAAAAACAAAAAAATCCTGAGCTTTCACTCAGGATTTTTTTTATATAAATTGATTTTCTAATTAAGAAAGTGCCGCTTGAACTTGGTCAGCTGCTTCTTGGAATTCAACAGCAGATAAAATTGGCATTCCTGAATTATCAATTAATTCTTTTGCAATGGCAGCATTAGTACCTTGTAAACGAACAATGATTGGCACTTTAATTGCATCACCCATATTTTTGTAAGCATCAACAACTCCTTGTGCCACACGGTCACAACGAACAATTCCACCAAAAATATTGATTAAGATAGCTTTTACGTTAGGATCTTTTAAGATAATACGGAAAGCAGTCTCAACACGTTTTGCATCAGCAGTTCCTCCTACGTCAAGGAAGTTAGCTGGTTCAAAACCTGCGTACTTAATTAAATCCATAGTAGCCATTGCTAATCCAGCACCGTTTACCATACATCCTACAGTTCCGTCAAGATCAACATAGTTTAACCCTACTTCTTTTGCTTCTACTTCAATTGGATTTTCCTCACGGATATCACGCATGTCAGCATATGCTTTTTGTCTGTATAAAGCATTGTCGTCAATATTTACTTTAGCATCAACTGCTAAAATTTTATCATCAGATGTTTTTAATACTGGGTTAATTTCAAACATAGAGGCATCAGAACCGATATATGCATTGTATAAAGAATCGATGAATTTCACCATTTCTTTAAACGCATTTCCAGAAAGACCTAAGTTGAACGCAATTCTTCTCGCTTGAAATCCTTGTAATCCAACTGCTGGATCAATTTCTTCTGTAAAAATTAAATGTGGTGTATGTTCAGCTACTTCTTCGATATCCATTCCACCTTCAGTAGAATACATAATCATATTACGTCCTGTAGCTCTGTTCAATAAAACAGATACATAAAACTCAGAAGTTTCACTTTCACCAGGATAATACACATCCTCAGCAATTAAAACTTTGTGTACTTTTTTACCTTCTGCAGAAGTTTGAGGTGTTACCAATTGCATTCCGATGATTTGCTCTGAAATCTCCTCCACTTGTTGCAAGTTTTTAGCTAATTTCACTCCACCACCTTTTCCTCGACCACCTGCGTGAACTTGTGCTTTAACTACGTACCAACCTGTTCCGGTTTCAGCAGTTAATTGTTTCGCTGCAGCAACAGCTTCTACTGGACTATTAGCTACAATTCCGCGTTGAATGCGAACTCCATAACTAGATAGAATTTCTTTTCCTTGATATTCGTGTATGTTCATAATTAAGA
>JACCDZ010224799.1_pt1 | contig 12854 bp, 12 predicted proteins | sample 7449551 | NCBI WGS metagenome assembly JACCDZ01 (sample SAMN15323452, study PRJNA562643) | freshwater metagenome | isolation source: river surface water | place: USA:Blue River Watershed | collected 2017-08-18
CACGTGTGTGTGTGTGTGATTTCAAGGCTTTCAATGCCCTGTTGTGGAAGAACAGGATGCTGTTGAGCGCGTCCTCCACCTGACCACTGGTCGTCGCTTCTTCCAACCTGCCTGCGGCATTCCGCAGGTCCTTGGCGTACCCCTTAGCGCCCATGACCCAAGGTGGGGGTGGAGGCACGTAAGGTGACATCCTTACTGTCGGCTTGGGGGGAGGTGGCATCCTTCCTGGCAGTTTCGGAGGAGGTGGTGGGGCTGGGGGGCGTTGAGTACCCTTGGGTGGGTCAGGGTTCGTGTTGATCCGTGACCTGGGCCTGGGCAACAACAAGCTCAGCAACCAGTCAAGCATTCAGGGTCTCCCCCATACAGTGCATCAAGTACGGGCTGGTACATCTTCTCGATGACATAGTGGTCCCAGAGGACCTTGTCACTCTTCCCGAGAGGTCGTCCGTTAACCCGGACCCGCAGCGTCTTGGGGTCTATGAAGTGGAAGTAGGAAGGCTCGACCACCTTGATTCGGCCAGACCTCAACATTGGGTTCCACATGCCGCCAGAGTAGTCATAAACCATTCTGGAGATACGTTGCACTTCAGCCTGGTTACCCACCACAATGATGACGTGGTGGTTGCGGAGTGCGATGGCCACAGCTTTCTTCACCAGCTCTGTGGTTCGTCCGGTACGTCTGGCAGGCTTATACATCGGGGGCCTCCACACCAGTGGCCTTGGCATAGCTCAGGGCCTTGGCCGCTTCCAGGCGGGCCAGGTCACTGGCCTCCTGCCGCTGCTTGGGCGGGAGCTTGGCGATGTTGATGCAGCCAATGCAACGCTTGACCAGGGCATGGCCACGACCCCGCTTGACCTCCACCGTTCTGGCGTCGGAGGCCGGCTTGGTTTTTCCGCACGTTGTGCAGTAGAAGGTATCGGTGCTCATCGGAACCACCCCGTATCGCGCAGTGCTGCAGCAGCCGAGCTGTGCAGTGTGATGTCACTGATGTCCCAGGAAGCCGGCATACCTTCCATCCCGAAGAAACCCTGCGGGATGAGGCGCCAACCATCCAGCTCGGAGTGATAAACCAGCACAGCAAACTTTCTGCCGGCCATCGCCCACTTACGTAGGCGCGGAAGCTGGGCCAGCTTGTCCTTGTTGATGCGGTAGTTGTGCTTGGTCTCCTTCACTTCAAGGAAGGCTGCGACCCGCAGGTGGCCAATACCCAGGTCGAAGTCAGCAGCCATCGCTTTGAACGCCCCACGCGCAGCACGGGCGTCAGGCAACCGCTCGAAAGCAAAGTCCGCGTACATCTCGGACTGTTGATCCAGAAAGGCTTGGACCTGCTTTTCCGCGAACTTGCCTCTGTCGGCAAACTTGTTCGCGTTCGACCATCTACCTCTCGGCTTTTCATCCATGTAAGACTCCTCGAAAAAGTGGCCGGTTGCGCCGGCCACGGTTGGTTTACGCCATTGCTTCTTCGACTTGCTGGACCAGGTCCACACCCTTGTTGATGCGGTCGATCACCTTGTTGTACTCAAGCCGCAAGGACTCGGTCCAGTCCACGAACCGCCTGGTGGTGCCGCCCACCTTGACCGGGGAGAACATCTGGGCAAGCGTTGCCTCGATGAGTTCCTCGTCCACGGTCTCGCCCAGTTCCACCTGATCCCCGAGGTTGGGGCCAAGGCTGATGGACCCGATGAAGGGGACAGGGAAGTCCTGGGTGTAGGGCTGGCTGATGGCATCATGCAGGACCTTGATGAACTCGACGGCATGGTCCTTATGGACCGAGGCCACGACTTCATCGTGAATCACCGCGAAGAACACGGCGTCCAGCTTGAAGAACACACCGGAGCGCCACAGGCGCTTGAGCGCCTTCTTGGCAAGCTCGGCACCCGCCGACTGAATCTTGAAGTTGGACGCCTGCCGCGCCGCTGAGCTGATAGCCGCACGGTCGTCAGACCGGATGACTTCCTGGAGGTGACGCACGCCGCCGAGAAGGGTGCGGACGTAGCCATTCTCCAGGGCTTCCTGTTCGACTTCTTTCTTCCAGCTCTCATACCGGGAGAACAGGGCGAGCTTGGCGTCCAGCATGGTCTTTGCGACCTCGAACTCGCAGACCAGGAGTTCCTGCATCTTGGGCGCGGCGCAACCATAGGCAGAGCCAAAGTTCACGTTCTTCGACAAGCCGCGGAGGTCCTTGGCTTTCTTGGCCAGAACGGAGTCACCGCCTTTGAGCATGGCCACGAACAGGTCGTAGTCGTTGTCAAAGCTGTCGCCAACCTTGGCGATGGCAGCCGCCAGTTCGTCGGCCTTCCACACCACACGCATTGCACCGGAAGCGGTGATGGAGTGGATGTCACGGGGACGGTCACCGAGGTAGCAAGAGAGCATCTCGGGGTCTTGAGACAAGCCTGCCTGCAGCCGCAGTTCCTGCGAGTTGAAGTCCACCGACACCACCACGGCGTCACGGTGGTGAGGCTTGAAGCAACGACGGAACTTGACGCCTTCACCACGCTTCGGGAGCTGGGTGAGGTTGGGGTCGGAGAAGGACCAGCGACGGGTCACGGCCTGGCACTGGTTGGCCGAGGCATGGATGAGACCGTCCTTCCAGTGGCGGAAGTTGCGGTACGGGCGGTAGAACATCTTGCGCCGCGTCTCGATGGTCTTCATCTCCTTGATCGCAAGGAGGGCCGGGTGGTCGGGCACGTCGAAGGCAAGGGCGAAATCAACCGCCGTGTCGTCGGTCTTGGCCTTGACCTTGATGATCTCCAACTCCTCCGGTCTGAGCGGAGGTTCGCTGCTGGTGCCGGAGCGCAGCTTGGTGAAGCGGTTGATGGCGTTGGTCAGCGCCGGCTTGTCCTGCCGCTCCTTGGGCGTCAGCTTGTTGACCAGGCGCACCGGCAGGCCGAGGAAGTCGTAGAGGAAGTACCGCATCGTCTTCGGAGAGTCGAGGTCGATGCTGGGCTCACCAGTAAAGCGGGTCTTCAACCAGTCGTTGATCTGGCTGATGTTGCCGTCTTCCACGTACTTGCCCAGCAGCGGAGCATCCTCGTGACCTTCCATGGCCGCGATCATCTTGCCCAGCTTGGCAGGGGTTCGCACCTGAGTGACCAGGTCCAGGCCCAGGATGATGTTGACAGCTTCCTTGATGGTCTTGGGGGACCACTCACGGTGGTAATGCGCAGACGGGGAGTCCACGATCTGCGGGCAGACAGTGCCTTCCCAACCACGCTCGATCAGGAACTCACGCAGGGTTGCCCACGACTTTTCCCACACCTTGTCATCCTCGGCCTCTTGCTCCAGCATCTGGGCAAGGTCGAACTTCGTGCCCTGCACGAAGCCCAGCGCCGTGAGATAGGCCGGGTCGGTCTCGATGTCCTGGCACAGGTCCCAGGTACCCTCGATCTCCATGACCACGCGGTAGAACTGGGCAAGGGCGTAGGTGCAGATCGTGTCATCGGCACCGTAGGCCAGGACATGGCTACCCGACAGTTCGTGCATCTTGTAGCGCTTGGTCACGATGCCGGAGTAGATGGGCTCCTGGCCCTCGAAGACTTCACCAGTCTCCTCGTCAACGTACTGCTTCGGCTCATACCCGATGATCTCCCGGTCAAGCAGCTTACCGCCGCTGGGCAGTTCGTTCTCGTGGCCGGTCAGGGTGGTGACTTCCTGGTACGTGATCTGCTCGTAGCCAAGGTGCTCCTTCGAGCGCTCCTTCAGGCCGAGGCGCTTGTTCTCGTCTTGGTACGAGGCATAGACCTTGGTGTCACGGACGTTCGGGAGGAAGCCGTACCAGCCGTTGTCAGCCTGCCTCTCACCCCACTCCTTGTAGAGCACGGCCAGCTCGAACCCGGCGTTCTGCACGAGGGTGACCTTGTCCTTGGGGATCATGGCCACGACCTGGCGCAATTGCTCGCTGGTGATGTTCTGCGTGTCGGCGTGACGGACGCTGAAATAGTAGGTGTACTGGCCGTTGTCACCGAAGGTAAGGGAGCAAGAGACAAGCTCCTGGCCAAAGACATCGACCTTGTCCTCGCGGTTGCCCGACTCAAGCCACTCATCCGATTCGTCCGGCGTGGAGGATTCGATGTCCAGGGCGAACTCCTGGGTGGAGTCCAACTGGGAAATCAGGAACTCGACAGCCTTCTCGAAGTTGAGCGCGGTGACCAAGCGAGTCTGCTGCCCCCAGCGACGAATGCGCTCGTCCGTGATCTCGTTGATCTTCGCGGTCATGCCGGCAGTGATCTGCAGGGGCTGGCGCAGGGTATTGACCCACTCGGGGTACAGCTTGGATGCCTGGTAGCAGCGGTAGACCGAGTCAGCGGAGTCGATCAGCTTCTGGAAGGGCTTGAAGCTGGGTACATCTTCTTTCAGGTCAGCCAGGGTGCGGCGCTTGACCATGCCCTCCAGGGCGCCGAGAACGCTGTAGTTCGGCACCCACGCGACCAGTTTGTCCCAGGCCCCTTCACCGAAGCCAACCGCGCCCTTGAGGCTGTCATGGCCGCCCACAAGGGCCTTGCGAAGGGTGATGTACTTGAATGGGAAGGGACCCTGCGGGTTGGGGTCCTCGTGGGTGACGAATGCCCCCATGCGGTACAGAGATACGTCCTCATTGATGAGGACTGCGAGGTCGTCGTCGTTCGACAGGATGATCTTCTTGCCCTGCAGCCTCTCGCACAGGTACGCGATCACGTCGTCACCTTCCACCCCGTCCTGCTTGACCGTCATGGCGCCAACAGAACGCAGCGCATTGGAGACGCGGTGCTTCATGTCGTTGAACGCGTCGTATGCCTCGGGTGGGCGGCTGTCCCGCCCTTCCTTATAGCCGGGGACCATGGCACCCCGCCGCGCCTTGGACATGGCCCCTTCGATTACCAGGATCACGTCGTAGGGGGCAATGGCAAGGTTGCTCATGACGTTGGTCAAGAACGACATGGCTTTCTCGTAACCATACGTGGCCGAATTGACGAAGACATTTTTGCCTTCGTGTACCACGGTCTTACCGAACTCGGCGTCCTTGCCGCCGAGAAGGTTTGTCCAGCAAAGGCTGGACATATCCACTATCAGTCGTCGCTTCATCATTACTCCAGCAGTGTTAGAGTTTGGAGAGGTCTGGCATTAACGTGCGAAACGCTTTGCTTTTTTCTCAAGAAGGTCTTGGCAGGTAGTGCACCGGATTCGCCCCATGGCGAGGCGCTCTTTGGGAAGCTCCTCGCCGCAGTCAGGCTCAACGCACTCGGTGAACTCATAGGTGCCATCAGGGCGGCGCTCCTGCTGCGGGGCAAGGGCTTGCCTGGCCCGCTCGACGCGGGCTTGGTCATCAGCAACAGTCCGGGCGGATGCTTGGTCAAGCGGATCAGCGTACCGCTCCAACTCGGTGACCTTACTCATGATCGTGGTCATTTGACCATCCCCATTGCTCTGAGGATGCCAACCACGCTTGCCTCCAGTTCCTCCAGGGTGCCGTTGTTGTCAATGACAAAGTCACCTTCCTTGACAACGATACCCTTTTCGCTGACCTCGCCCTTGTCACCCACCTTGGCAAGGTTGTCGCGGCGGATGTGGATGATGACGCCGCCCAGGTCCCGGATGTACTGGGCCTCATCAGGTTGAGTGCCGTTCGGTTCACCATCAAACCGCACGTCACTGACGACAACGTCGTGAGCGTCCTTCAGCTCGTTGTAGACCTGGTGCCAGAAGTCAACCCAGATGTAACGGCCGAACTGACCTTTCATGGTCTGACCAACCCGTTGAAGCGCTTGTCTGGGGGACACCCCAAACTTGGGGTCAACGGCTTCCTTGAAGTCACGGTCTTCAAGTTTCAGGCGATCCCACCCGAACATCGTGGCAACCACGTCTTTGAGGCGGTCAGCGAAGGCAGTCTCGAAGACGCCGCACTTGTCCCACATGATATTCGCTACGGTGTTTTTCCCGGAACCTGCCAAACCATGCAAGCCAATCAGATAGTGTCTCTTCATGGGCGTATTGACCTATGTTATGTTAAGAGGGTGTTTAACGCGTCTAGTAACTTAGCGCGTTTTCTTTCGCCTGGCAAAGTGTCAGACCGGACTTGGCCGAATAATTCCTTGAACATTCGGTAATCAATCACAGTCGGCACTAATTTGGTGCGTAGGAGGTGTAAGGGGTTTGCTCCCTTATCCCCCACGATTTTGATACACGCCTTCAACAGCAGAGCCCTTGACTTCTTTGTGGCACCTGTGTGCAGGTTCTGCTGTTGCTTGGCAATTTGGTCAACAACCTGCGCTCCGAGCGCGGTAACTGCGACCTTGAGAAGCCCGTTCAGTTCGGGGTCTCTGTAGGTAGCTGCGTTGGCCAACGCGAAATAGGCGGATCGTCTGATAGACCTTCTGACTGGAGAGTTCAGAAGCGGTGCCAAATCCCTTTTGGCTTTATGGTCTTTTACGTAGGTGCTGACCAGCAAGCCATCCTTAAAGCCAAAAACATGCCCACTAACCTCAATATTGCCATTGACGGCATCAAGGTTAATAGGCAGGTTGATGCTGGCTCCAAGTCCCCAGACCAGAAGTAGGATAGCCCTGTCAGGGTTTCTCTCAGACTCGATCAGCTTGGCAAGTGGGTAGCCCAGGGAGTCCCGTAGCATCTTCTTTACTTGGGCTGAGGCTTCCTTGTCTTCCAAGCCCTTGAGCTTCCACCAGCAAACCTGCTCGTACACCGCCTGAGCTTCGCCTGGGTTAATACCTCTAGCAGGTGTCAGGACTTCAGCCATTGAAAAACCCCTGTAAGGGGTCACTGGGTAGATATTCGGAAACTCCGTCGTAATAGACGTGTTACGAACCACAACGCATTTACGCTGCACGTCCGTTACGAGTTGCCTTAACTCCCCGTACAACAGTGGCGCTCTCTCTGGTTTCATTTCTAACCTTATAGAGTGGAATACGCAAACTTGTGAGGAGCCTTCACTGCCAGCTTGCGTAAACGGTCAAGGTGCAAGATGCTCTGGAACCACGAGTGCATCCAGACGATTGACCCAACAGCCTCGGAGCTGCTCCAAAACCACTGCGTTGGCTCATCGTAACCAAGAAACACCAGGGCATCCTCAAATGTCGGGGATGCCAGGAGCTTCTCAATTGATGCGATTTCACGGGCAATGGCTCGCTTATCCTTGGCGGGGAGTCTCGCTGTGCTCGTTCTTCTCAGCAGCTTCAGGCTATCCACTTGCTTGTGGAAGCTGGCCAGGAGCTGGCTAAGCCTTTCGCTTTCTTTCCCGCCTTCACTCAACACCCGCTCAAGTTGAGCCCTCCTCATTTCAGACACGGCAAAATCACGAACCCCTTTCCCGAGGGCTTTAACCCACAGGGCAAGGTCCTTGCGCGTGTCGTCAGGGGCTTCAATACCTTCAAGCAAGGTGTAGTCGTTAATCACGGGCTCTCCAACGTAAGAAGCCCCCGCTCGGGAGCGGGGGCTTGGACCGGCGCAGGAATTACTCGGTGGCTTCGTCCTTGGCGTCCTGCTCGGACAGCCACTTGGCGACGGCCTTGCCGGCGATGGAGCGGGCCGGGCCGGACTTCGGGCCACCGTCCGGGTAGTTGCGATCCAGGAAGGCGTTGATCTCGCCCTTGTGGCGTTCGGCGGCGTCGAAGGCGAGCTGCTCGGCGAGGGTGGCGAATTCCTTGGTGTTGTCGAAATCGGAAACGAAGACTTGTTTGATGGCCATGGTGGTTCTTCCTTGTAAAACGTGGTGGTTGAAAAAATCAGAGGACTGCTTCGAGTGCTGCACGGTGGTCGGCGTCGAGGCGGGTCATGTTGCCCAACGCCCACCGGACGTAGTCCTTCGGGAGGTCTTCCAGCGGAACGCCGGCATGTTTCCCGAAGGGCAGCGATTTGATGGCGAGGCGGCGGGCTGCCAGCTCGACCATCTGTTCAACGCTCAGGTTATGCTCCTGGGCGATGAGCTTGATAAGCGAGACCAGGGTCAGGGTGTCACCGTCAGCGGAGTGGGCACGGCCCGCATCCAGATTGAAGGTGTAACGCAGGGTCTGCAGCTTGTGGTTCTCAACAACGTCGGGGGCCGGGAACACGTGACGCGCAAGGCGCAGCGTGTCGAGGATCACCGACTCGGGGTGACAGTACGGGCTCAGGAACTGCCAGTCGAAGGCAGCGTTGTGGGCCACGAAGATGACGGGCTTGGCCTTCAGACCGGCAAGGCGGCTGAAGAACTGGGTTTCGGTGGGTGCATCAGCAACCATCGAGTCCGTGATGTGATGAATCGCGCTGGCAGATGCCGGGATGTGGATGCCAGGGTTGATGTGGCTCGAAAGGGCGTGAACCACTTCCAAGTCCTTGTCCACTTCAACCAGGGAGACTTCAACGATCTTGGAGTCCGGGCTCACCCCGGTGGTCTCCACGTCAGCCACGATCATCACATCGGGCAAGGGTTTGTTCATCTCTGCTGCTCCTGAATGCTTGTTTGTTAGGTTATTGCAGGACCCTGGTGACTTACATCCTTACCGGGGATTAGAAAAGTATCTTGGTCCAAGGCCCTGCAAAAACCTGCCTCCTCACGGGAGGCAGGGGACTGCCGACTGCTTACTTCTTGGCGCTGGGGGCGCGGAACGCCCAGTTCGTGTACTTCGTATCGCCCTTGGCTTGGGCCTGGGCCACGATCTCGACTTCATCGCTGATCTGGAGACCGGCCTTGTCATGGAGCATCCCGCGAGCCACGCAGAAGTTCACCCACGGACCCATGGAAGTCTTGGATACCTGTACCAGGACAAGCTCGCGTTCCTCCAGCGGGATGTCGCCCTTCTTCTCGCTGTAGGTCAGGAGGCCCCACAGGTCCATGTACGGTTCGACCTTGGTGTCCTTGTAGCCCTCGGCCTTCAGTTGCTCGACATACTGAGCAACGGTAGTGGACGGGTCGCCGGCGAGGGTCTCGCCGTCGTAAGAGACGCGGAACTTGGCCTTGTCCTCGGAGGTTTGGTTCTTGTTGCCGGTGCCGATAGCCCAGCGCTTGTTGTAGCTGACGACACTGATGCGAAACACCTTGCCGATTTCGTCGTTGCCGACGTAGGCAGAGCCCTGCTCGCCCTTGATGCGCTTGGCGCCGAGAGACATGGCCTCGACAGTGTCATTGTCGAAAGCGCCTGCTTTGTCAGCGTAAGCGACGGTGGTGGCGGGGCGCACGGCACCGACAGCGGTGTTGGCGTTGACCTGGGCCGGGACGTTCGCGGCGGAGGCGACCTGCGGCTCAGCCTTGGGGGCGGCGACGGCTTCAGCGGTCGGCGCGGCGGTGGTCTGGGCTTCGGTGGCTTTGGTGGCAGCGCCGTTGGTCTCGTCTTCGGACTCGAATTGACCGGCAACTTCGGGTTGGTTCAGGAGGCTCATGGTGGTTTCCTTCGTGGTTTTAGGCTTGGGTTCTGGCTTGGGTATGGACTCGGTTACTTCCGTACTGCTGACGATTCATAGTGTAAGAGTCCACCCTAAATGTGGCAAGTGGTTTTTTAAGAAAAATGTTCGATCTTCTCCTTCTCAAAGTAGGCAGCGCTAAAGCGGTAAACAACATCGAACGGACTCGCACGAAGTATCGCGTTGTCGCTGCAGTAGGTGTCGGTGACGCCGGGGTAGGCAGTCATCGCGGCAAGGAATGCCGCTTGGCTGTCGTAGAGCGCGTCCTGGCCAAGCGAGCGCACGTAACGAACGTACTTCGGGTACACGTTCTTGAGGCGAATATCCACGTGCGTGTCGGACAGGGTGTAGTCCCTGTTCTTCTCCAGCTTGTACTGGACATCTTCCTCTCGGGTGAGGCGGGCAAGGATGTCGAGCACGCGGCTGGCCTCGCTCATGTTCTCAGGCACGATGTGGTCCAGGTTCGCCAACATGCTTTCCTGCATGGTGGTGATATTCCCGTCGTACCGCTCGCCAAAAATCTGGCGCAGGACTGCCCCCAAGAACTCAAGGCCAAGGAGGGCCACAGCGTGGTTGTGGATCGGACGGTCTTTACCGTCTGCAGACGGACCCATCACGCCACGGACCTGCTGGTCATAGCGAGCGAGGGCGTCTCGCAGGTAGTTGTAGTCGATGGCCAGGGCAGCCGATACCATGCGACGACCGAGGCTGCCGAGCTGGTGACGACGCCCCTTGACGTAGTTGAAGGCTTCCGTGCGCCCGGAGCGGTCGGCCTTGCTGAGGCTGAGCACAACACAACGCTCAAGGATTGCTGCCTGCGTCTCCAAGCCCTCGCCCAGGAACACGAGCGGCGCCACATCCTGGTACGAGCGGATGATGGGACCCTTGCCCGGCACGTCCGAGATACCGCCGCGCTCAAGGACAGACCCGTCATAGTTGTTCCGCAGGACGTTCAGCAGGAAGTCCATCTGGGTCTTAGACATTTCCCGGCGCTTCACCTCTTCAAAGATGACAGGGGTGGAAGCGTTGGAGGTTACGGCCGCGATGATCGGGTACTGGGTTTGACCAGCAGCCGCCAGTTTGCGGGGCGGCACCAGGTAGTAGTGCAGGTTCGCAATGGCCATGACCAGTGACGACTTGCCTGCACCGGCCTGGCCATAGACCTGGAGGGTCGGGAACTGGTTGGAAATCTTCCGAATGAGCTGGGTCAAGAACGCAGCGGACATCCAACCAAGGATCAGGGACAGGTTCAACGGCGTGTTGACCTGCATCAGGGCGTCGATCAGCTTGCGCGAGTCCTCGGTGTCCTCCATCTCAGGGGCAAGCAGCAGGTCGCTGTAGTTGGCCTGGTTCGAGTCGAAGTCAGACCGAAAGCAGTAGCTATTGCCCTTGGAGGACAGGACACCGTTGGCAGAAGCAAAGACAAGGTCGTAGTCATCCTCGCTCCTCGCCCCACGTCTGACGATCACGTCCAAGCCTTCGCGGTGCAGTTGGAACTTCACTTTGTTACTCCTTGTCGTGCGCTGACGAAGCACGTCAGCTAAGCTGGAAATGTCATTGTCCCCGCCTCTGGTGGCAGAGGACCAGTTCATCGTCCATTCCTGGAACTTTGCCCTACCACCGAACGCCTTGAGGGGTAGCTCGAAGCGGCCATGGGACTTGCCTTCAACGAATACTTCTACATCGTAGCCAGTGACAACCTCTTCTCGGATGTCAACGAGCCGAATAGGGTCATACAGTCCAACATGGCACGCCTTGATCCAGCCTTCCCCGTCTTTGGACCGGATATAGACGCCTGACTTGGCGTACCGGACCATGCTGGTGATGGAGTCTTCTTCTTCCTCTTCACCACCTGCGGCTTCGCCTGCTGTATCACCTGCGACTTCGGAAGGTACAGGGGTATCGTCGGGGACATACTCACCAGAGGTGAGGTCTGTGACATCCGTGCCTGGCCTGACCAGGGCAATGAGGCCACCGACTGACCAGTCATAAGTGATGTTCCCAGCAAGGTAGCGGAACATATCCCGAAGGTGTTCACGCCGCTTCCTGAAACTACCGTAGCGGTCAGAGTCGCCTGCATAGGTCTCGCACAAGAGCGCCGAGTCCTCAAGCAGTTGCTCCTCGGTCTTCCCGAGTGCGTCGGCTGTGAGGGCAAGCTGAATGGCGATCTTGTTCCAGCCGACGCCGTCCTTGAGGACCGCGTCATTGAAGATGTTTTTGACCGTCTCTGGCCAGTCACCCTTGAATCGCTTGAGCGCAGCAGTATTCGGCTTCTTCGACTTGGCCTTGCGAAGGCTGCTATCGACCGCGTCCTTGGCCTGGGCATAGAGCAGGCCCATATCCGGGTTGAACGTGGCTGGCGACACCGGCATGAACATCCGGGGTGAGGCGCAGACCTGGTCGTACAGCTCGGGCGTCATGCGCAGCGCTTCGTCTGCGGTGATCTGTACCTTGTACTTGCCGTTGTCCCGCTGCACATTGGGGCAGCGCCACATGCGCCCCTTCTTTGCCGAATAGACCCGCATGTCCAGCAGGTCCACGAACAGCTTGAGCGCTATCTCACGGTAGATGTGCGGAAGGCCAACGATGCCACTGGCAGGTACCTTCGGTAGAAAGGTGCCAATGGGCACCTCAATATGAAAGCCACGACCACCCGTGGCGTAGAACCTGCACGAGTTCAGGTCAACGGACCTGCGGCGAAGCTCATTGATGAGCGCCTGGAAGGATGGGATGACTTCCTCGATTGACTCGCCGTCGAAGTCTGCGTACCAGGGGCCAAGGTATTTGACCGCTCTGTACTCCTCAGCAGTCAGGTCGCGGTCAAAGGCGTTGTCTACGTCAAGTACCGTCGTCAGCGCAGGCTGTTGCTCTCTGGCGATCCTCTCTCTTTCCGATGCGAGGGCACACGTCCACGGAGACGTGGGCGTGGCCTGCCAAAAATGATACATGCACTACTCCTGAAATTTTTCGACGGCAGAGGGGTTCGAGTGTGACTGAAACGGCGCCGGTTGTCAGCGCCGTCTACGCAGTCATTCGTCAGTGTAAGGCGCCCGTTTTGTGTGGCATGTCACCGGCCGAACAGCATGTCACGCAAGTCGATGTGAGACCCCTGAAGGGTATCGACCAGCTCTTTTTTATCGACCAGCGCGCTTACCTGTCGAACCTGGCACGTGCCCTCGGCCATTCCAATCCGTACCGTGACTGCTTCCATCTGCCCGTCCCGGTAAAGTCGGGACAGGCTCTGGTCTAGCTGAGCTGGTGTGATTGGCGGCTCGAAATAGAAGATGTTGGAACATACGTGCTGCAAGCCGTCGATACCTACCCCTGCCGACCGAGGCTGCAGGGTGATGATTCGACACTTCCTGTCGTTCATGAAGGTGTCGAGTGCCCGCTCTTTCTCCTTGGGCGGGATGTCACCCCACACCCCAACGACTCCCGCGTGCTTGAACGAGGACACGATGCGTCGGTTGGTCATCTTGTA
>JACCDZ012067403.1_pt1 | contig 12853 bp, 19 predicted proteins | sample 7449551 | NCBI WGS metagenome assembly JACCDZ01 (sample SAMN15323452, study PRJNA562643) | freshwater metagenome | isolation source: river surface water | place: USA:Blue River Watershed | collected 2017-08-18
ATCGACGGCATTGGTCAACACCCAAGCGGCGATTGGCCAGGTGAGCCGAGTGTGTTGGTGCTTGATTTAGATTTGGCCGCAGCCACAGTGTTGGCGAAGCACTACCAACAGAATGCGTTTGTGTGGTGTGGGCGTGATGGGGTGCCGCAGTTGGTGGCGGCGTGAATCAAAGTGTTTTTTGAGAGCGCAAGAATTGCAAAGGTGATTTGCTCCACGGTTTTTTATGAATGGCGACGCGGACGCCGTAAAAGAAATTAAACGAAGCTTTAAAGCCGTTGAAGATGAAAAAACCAAAGAGTAAAGCAACATTCAAATAGTCAAGCTCATTAGATCCCGAGAGTCCTAATGCTTTAAAGACAAAAAATGAAATTGATGCGCCCAGAATTTGCAACCCAAGAAATGTAGATGCCCCAAGGCAAAGTTCGGCCGCATAAAGAGTACGGCGTTTGACCTTACCTTTAGGCCACGCTTGTGCCCTTGTGAAAAGAAAGCCGGAAACAGTAAACATAAACGTAAACGCTGCAATAACCAACAATGCGGCGTCTTCACAATGCCCTGATCGCAACTTATCAACAACAGCGAAAAATAATATCGAACCAAGTAGCGATGAAACAACTAAAGATGGCAAAAAGTTGGGGCCTTTAGGAACTGCAAATTTCATTCTGTCGGTCTCCTAACCTTCAACCACGCATAAAGCGTATTGGGCGACACGTCCAACAGCTTCGCGATCGAACGTTTGTCGATGCCCTTAGCCATGTAGTCGTCGATCTGCTTTGCGTGAGCGTCAAGCCGCAGCTTCTTCGCTGGGCCTTCTGGTCGACCCAACTTGATGCCATCGGCCTTGCGCTTTGCCAGCGCCTCTTTCGTGCGCGACGAAATAAAGTCGCGTTCGATCTCGGCCACTAGGCCCAACACAGTGGCGATGATCTTTGACTGCATGGTGTTGTCGAACACGATGCCGTTTTTGGCAACGTGCAAGTGAACCCCACGCTCGATGCACACGCGCCCGATCTCAAGCACCTGCAACGTACTACGCGCGAGACGCGAGACCTCGGCCACCACGATCACATCGCCCTCGCCTGCTCGCTCGATCAACTTGCCTAACGGACGCTCGCGCCAATCGGTCTTACCGCTCGCGGTGTCTTCGATGAACACCGGCTCAAGCAAATGCTTGTCGATGCAGTAGCGCACGACGCCGTGCTTTTGGTTGGCGGTGTCCTGGGCGTCGGTCGAGACGCGGAGATAGGCGAAAACTTGGGGCATTTGTGTCCTGAATCGGCGAGTGTCCTAATTAAACCTCAGTAGGTACTTATTTTGCGCCGCAGGCGTTCAAAAAAAACGGGGTGCAAAAGCACCCCGAAAACGTTGGTTTGTTTTATTAGCATGCTGTCGCATGCTAAAATGAAGTCATGACATGGAATAGAAAACACGGCAAGCTTGAGGACTCAATGGCCTCCGTTTTAAAGAAAAGCAAGGGTTCATTAACGTTGCACGAAATCGTCGAACGAATCAGTAAGAACGAACCAAATTTGTTCACAGGAGTAAATCCAAAAAACTCTCTCTATTCAATCCTCTACCGGAAGGAGCAGAAGAGAACATTAGCAAAAACCGAGACGCGCTTCATAAAAGAAAAACATAGAAATCTTCTACTTTACAAACTCAATCCTAAGTACGGGACGAAACTATGAAAACCGTGCCGCATGTAATTCCATATCAAGGTAGCAAAAGAAAGCTAGCCAACGATATTTTGGGATTGATTAACTTTGAAATCGACACCTTATACGAACCATTTGCTGGCTCCGGTGCTATTACATTAGCTGCTGCTACTCACGAAATGGCGAAGAATTTTGTAGTTGGTGACAAGCTTGTGTCACTTGTTGATCTTTGGACGATGATCATCAATGAACCAGAAAAACTCATTAAACAATACACCAGTATTTGGACAGAACAACTTGAAGATCCTGCCGCACACTACAAAAAAACCAGGGAAGAATTTAATAAAAAGAATCAACCTGCGGCGTTGTTGTATTTGATCGCAAGGTGCGTAAAAAATGCCGTGAGGTTTAACACTTCAGGACACTTCAACCAAGGCCCCGACAACAGGCGATTGGGCGTGAAGCCAGAAAAGATAGAACGTGAAATTTTGGCAATGTCAGCAATGCTTAAAGGTCGCGTTTCCATCCACGCAAATGACTTTAGAGAAATCAATAAAACAGCCACATCAGCAGACCTCGTTTATATGGACCCTCCGTGGCAAGGCACAAGTGGAAAAAGAGACTCTCGCTACGCACATCTCTTAGACCTTGACGATTTAATTGAGGAGCTAGATGACTTAAATAGACGAAACGTACCTTACATGCTTAGCTTTGACGGGACCTGTGGAGGGCGAAGCTATGGTCAAGATCTGCCCGAAGAACTCAATCTTCTACTTGTACCGCTTTACGCAGGTAGATCCAGCCAAGCTACTTTACTTGGGAGAACAGATGAGACGATTGAGTCGCTATATTTGTCGCCTGCGTTTTGCGAGAAGGTAGATAAAAAAAAGCTGAAGGAAAAACCAAAACAAATAGAAATAGCGATCTAAGGCAAGATCTTTTTCTTAATAATCGCTTGAATGCTCTCACCTGTCATGGTTGAAGTTTTTTTCAAAACCTCATAAACCGCGACTTCCTCTCTAGCAAAAACAAGGTCAACACGGCGTTCCTGTACTGTTGCGATATGCGTGTAGTTTTCTGGAGTAGCCCAATAGCAAGAGAGGCAAACCTCAAGTGATCTTTCACCAAGCAAGTTTGGGCAGTGTTCGCAAGCCCAAGATTTTTGTCGCTGTGCAGACCCACTCAAGAGCATGTAATCGGAAGAGTCCAGCTCGCCTTCATGGTGATCGCCAGCAACACGAAACGGGACGCGATGATCAATTTGCAAATGTGATTCATCGTACTTTTCACAGCTGATAGCGCAGACAGATCCAGTTTTTTCAACAAGTTCTTTTTTTAGCTTCTTAGGCAGAACACGCCGCCCGCCAAGCTTTCCATCAACTATCGAATCAGGATCTCCAAACGTGTAAGAAGCGATTTTTCTACCTGTAGTGCCGCTCACAACCTTTGATACAACTAAAGGAATTCCTTGGTCTTTTACGTCTGCCACGCAACGCGGAGGATGATCGTAGCCATACGTATTTTTGAGGTCCTCTGTAGTTATAGAGCCATATTTGATGATGTGATCTATTACGATACGAGGACGTTTAGCTTTTACTTTTTGAGCTAACTCAAGTAACTTAGGATTGAATTTTTTTTGCATAAGTGAACGCTGTATTCACTTAAGTGTAGTATCACTCTATAGGTTTCTGCTGACCATGTTCGAGACCAGCTTCGTAAGCTGCGTTTAAAGCGGCACGTATGTTTTCTGTTGATAGGTCGTGAAAATCTAAAGAGTCAGAGTTTTGCGTGTCGAGAGTTGTCAGACCTAATATGCGACTAGCGATGGACGCAACGGCAATACTTTGATTTATTAACTTTTTATCAGAGTCCATTTCAAGTCCCCTCAGCGTCTACCGCCCGCGAAATCGCCATCTTCATAAATCCAGCGCGAGAGATTGAAAGTTGGTCGGCCATCATGTTGGCCTTTTCCAAAAGTTCCAGCGGCAGCGTGAGCGTGATTTGAGCTTGGCGCCCTTTCATCACGCGTGACTTGGGCGCAGGGGCCGCAGCCTTGACGGGTGTCGTGGAGTCAGGCGCACCGCCGATGAAGGCATCAACGGCTTGCGCGTTTTGTTTGTTGGGCTGTGGGCGTTTGACGATGGCCATGGTGTTCCCCTTTTAATATCGATTGACGATTAATTAAATATGAAAATGATTGTAAAAAACAATCATTAATTTGTGAATACCGCATTCACAAAGGCGGTCATTTCTTCAATGGATTTGGCGTCTTTGGGCGACAGCTCCAAAACTGAAAGCCCCTGCCCTGCTGCGTTGGCCACGGGCTTGCGGCGGCGAATGGGCGTCGGCAAGTACTTGAGTTGAGGGAAGTCAGCCAGCGCTTCAATGGCGTCTTCGTTGTCGTGGCCCGAGGGGTCGGCGTTGTTCAACACGGCAAAGCATTGGAGGCCATCGCGCACGCTGCGAGCTTCATCGATCAGGCTGCAAATGTCGGTCAGCGCCCAAACGTCGAGTGAGCGCGGGGCGAATGGAATTACCAACACGTCAGACAAGATCAGCGCGGCACGGAGTGCGGTCGAGTCGCGGCCACCGGCATCAATCACGATATCGTTGAACTTGTCTTTCATCTGCACCACCTGGGCGCGAAGAGTCGGGCCTTCCGCGTATTGGGCGCAGGCAATCGCGGGAGCGCGGTCGGCGCTTGCGCGAATCGTGAGCGCGGTTTGTGCGGTGCCTTGGCGGTCGCCGTCCACCAGCATCACGCTGCGGCCAGCCAGTGCGCGAGCAATGGCGAGGTTCAGGGCCAGCGTTGTTTTGCCAACGCCGCCCTTGGTGTTGCCTACGGTCACGATCATGGATTACCCCTTAAATTAGGATTGATTTACAACTGTTTTGATTGTAAATTGATTTTAATTTGAGATTACAAGAACATCGGAGAAAGTTTCGCACCCCCTGCCGCAGCCAGCGAGCGGCCAACGTGTGAGCTTGTGTTTCCCACATCCATTGCAATCACTTGGCGTGTCAGGCCTAAGACCTCTTCGATGGGGTAGAAATTGACAGAGTGGTCAATGGCTGCGGTCGGGCGCAAAACCATAGAGCCGCCCTCCCCTGTGTATGAGAACGCAAACACATGGGCGGCCAATGCGCCGCTTTCTAGGAGTTGCTTAAAGGTTCCTGTGCCGGCCAGCCAAAGGGCGGTGATTGACAAATAGAGTTCGGCATCTTCGGGCGTTACCGAGTCATCCCGCGCGCCATGAATCACCCCATTGGCAACCAGCGCCAATTGATCGTGGGTTATGTCCGAACGTTCTAACTCAGCAGCGGCCTCGATGTAATCAACCACGGAGACCGCAGCGTGGGCATACCAACCCTTGAGGGTGTCCACAAGATAGATGCGCGTTTTATCGCCGCCAAAGTCCGAGCCCTCACTCTCAAGGTGATAGCGCAAATCCCAAGGGGTGCAATCGATGAACTCGATAACGCGGTCAAATATGGCTCTAGGTTCTAGCATCTTTATACAATCGAAAAACAATCATATTACTATTTAAGCAATATGAAATTAATATTAAAAATTTCAAAACTGCCATTAAACGTAAATCTCAGCAAGCAGCGCCCCGCCTGCCCGTTTGAGCATCTGGCCCACGGTTGAGTTGGTGGCCTTGGTGTCTTGCACCACCACGCGGCGCACCACATCTGTGAGGGCTTCCGGCGGAATGAAGCCCTGCCCTCCACTTCTGAAAAACAACGGGCGGCAAATGGTGGAGCCGTCCAGCATTCGATAGCCGATGTAAACCCAGTGACCATCTAAGCCGGTGGGCTTGGCAATCTCAAATGTCTGTGTGCCGGTCAGCGCAGCGGCCATAACTTGGAGGCACTGGGCCAACTCGGGCGAATCGTGGGGCGCGTCTTCGCGGCCAAGTTTGGAAATCAGTGCGCCTGTGCTGTCGGCCATTTGGTCGGTCGTCCAGCCGCTGGCTTGTGCGCTTGCACGGGCGAGGGCGAAGCCATCGACGGTGATGGCTCCCGCACCCGTCCAGCCGGTGCTGGTGTCCACCACGTAGAGCAGGGCGCTGTAGTCGCTCAGGTTCATTTCACCAGGCTTCAAATGCGCGGCGAGTTTCAACGTCCAGCCCTGATTAGAGGTTTGGGCGATTTGCTCAAAGAAGCGTTTTTCGTTCGTGTCCATGGCTCCGCCTTTTTCCGATTGATTGGCTATCATTATACAATCGAAGTAATATTAAAACGATTGTAAATCTAGGAATTTAATCAAGTGGCAGTAGCGGTCGAATTCAGACACTTTAACCATTGGCCAACAGTGGCAGAGGCCCGCCCTTTCGGTTCTGATGGTCGCGCATAGCGCGGCCATGTGGCGAAGCCGCAGAGGTCGTAGCCTGAAGTTATCCCGTGCTTCAGTGTCCAACCTTGTGGATATGTTGATGAACAACTCGCGCATGCCGCATCCCACAAAGTGTGGTGAGGTGCTGCCAAAAAATTTGGCAGGGCTCCCGCCGCGACCGAAGGGCGCGGCGGGCTAGTGCCAACCACGCAGCCGGAGAACGAAGCCCAAGCGCTGTATGGAGGGAGCCCCCCTTGGGGGGGCGGATGGGCAACAGCGCCCCGAGGTGAGCGAAGCGAACGAGGGAAGGGCTGGGCGGGGGGCTGACAGCCATGCGCGAAGCGCCTGACTGAATGACGGGCCTAGGAGGGCCTAGAGCGCGGCCAAAGTGGCGGGCGTAGGGCTGAGGCACGAAGACCGAGAAGAACGCCGCTGCGACCCGCGCTAACCCAAGTGGCGGGTACTTTGCATAACGCCTATTTTGTAAACCCGAGAGGGCGCGGTAGCGGTGACGGGCAACGAGCCAGCTTTGCTGGCGACTGACCGACACTTTGCAAAATGGCGCGTTATGTAAATGTCCCCGCCACGGGCGAACGCTACAACGTACCGAACCGCAACACCTTTGGGCCGCGCACCTTCGTGCGCGCTGGCTACGTACACGCGGTAGCGCTGGCCATAGCTGCCAGCGAGCTTTAGCTGGCTGGCAGCTCCACACAAGACACGAAAGAGCAGGGCGGTGATGCGCACCGGCGCATGACCGGCGCAGGTCAACGCCATGAGCGGAGCAGGGAGCGTGTGCGCTGCCTGCGGAGCGATGCAGCGAGTGGCGAAGCTAAAAGCAACGAGCGCCCAAAGCGGCGATGTGGGGTGACGACTGGACGGACGCTGTAGCTTGCGGAGGCGGTCGGCCAGGCGGTGCAACACATGGCCGCGCGTCTCAAGGTGGAGGCAGAGCGGAAGCAGCGAGCTTTAGCTGGCTGCTGGAGCGGGGGAGGGGAGGCGTGAGCAACGGCAGAACGAGCGCCCAAAGCAGCGATGCGCCTCCCGTGCATGGCTGCGCTATTTAGCTTCTACTTCTGAATGAATGCTTATACAAGCGTTCATCAGTAGATGGTTCAAATTAAGGTCGTGATTTGAAAGGTCAATGCCATTTAATCGCGGCTCAATTGCAAGTGCTTCTCTTAGTTTTTCTGAGTCGATTCCGTTTAATTGACCCTGGATATTTGGATCTTTGCGGAGCGAAGTAATGCGACTCTCAGAGTCTGAGTTTTCTAAAACTGATACGGCTTGCAAAAAAGTTAAAGCAAGCGAAATGTCATTTGTTGGTGTTGTGTATGTGTGTTGGCGAGTCATAGTGAAATACTAGCACTCACTCGTTCAGATCAAGCTCAGTCTGTGCCGCAGCTTGGTTCTTCACGTACTTGAATGTGAATTGCAGGCTGTAGACAGAGCGCCCGCGCTTGGTCTCTTTCCACTCGATGAACAAGTCCGCTTTGTCGTTTAGTTCTTTCACTGCGGGCAGGATAGCGTAGCGTTTGATATCACCGTAACGGTAGCTCTCTGGCACTTCCATCGCGGCTCTGAAATCTTCTAGCGTGAGCGTCTTAAAGCCGGTGTCCTTTTGCGTCATCAGTAGGCGCAGCAGGTTGGTGGAATACACGGAGCGCAGGCCGCGCGCGTATTCGAGTCGGTATCGCACGAACTTCTCGCCCAGCATGAAGATGTGCTGTGACATATCGGGGGAGAAGTGGACTTCGGCCCAAGCCTCGTTGTCGTGGTATTCCGCGCGGAACACCCATCGCATCGTGATTTCTTTCTTGCCCTCACGCCAGCGGGCAGAGCGTTCGTACAACTTCGCGCAGGCCCCTTTCAGGCCTTCATACGCGGCGCGTGGGGTGTAGCCGTCGGCATTGGGCGAGAGGTTGGCCAGCTCGGCAAATTCGGCGGCGTGTACGCGCACCTTGACATAGCCATCGCGGTTGTATTGGTAGGGTGAGCTACGGGGGTTGATGCATCGCAGGGCTAGCATCATCACGCGGGCTTCGTTGAGGGTGAGGCCGTGTGCCGATTCAGCCAGAGCGCGGCTCATGGTCACGTTGCCGCTGATTTCCTTCTCTGGTTGAAGGTCTAGGTGCGGCAGTTCAGTGATTGACTGGCCTGCTAAAGTTGCCGTGTTTGGTTCTGCTGTGTCCATGTGTTGCCCCTGTGGATTTCCCGCGTAACCTCTCATATATGAGATGGGTATTATCGTCTCATAGTTGGAAAAAAGGGGGGATAAGGTTCTACTTTTAAAAATCTTGAAAGTTAAAACCGAACTCAAAAAAACCGCCTGTGGATACCTCGCGTAATTTCTCCCACCTCACGCGCAATTTCTCATCTTTCTTCAGGAATCTCTCATATTTGTGTCGGAATCCCTCATAGTTGAAAGAAGCTGAAACGCGCTAGACCCCGCCAGTATTGGGTTTCCAGCCTGTGGATATCTCATACAAAGGTATTTACGAAGTTCTTACGAAGTAAATTACAAAAGCACGGTGGAAAAAAAAACCACCGCCACACTCACAAACCACCTCAACGCAAAGGCATCTTTAAATGTCCCCCCTGAAGGGGGGAATCAACGAGCGCTACGCGCTCCCCCCCAGGGGCGGCAAGCGCCCCTCAGAAACACGCTTAGGCGTGTTTCTTCACCCTCGGAGGTGGGCCATGCTGGCCCCCCTCTCAAAACGGCGCTACGCGTCCGTTTTGCCCGACTCACCCCCCATGGGGGCTACGCCCCCCGGCAAGTCGGCTCCCCCCCAAACGGGTTTACCAAAAGAAGGCAAGTGTCTTGCTTTGACTGAAAGGTGAGAAATTCCGACAGAGCAATTAAAACCAGCGTATTAATTGAACACTAGTATGCATCAAAAGTGAACGCTTCGTTCTAATGAAATGTTACCCCTTAGCCAAAAAAAATATTTTTGGCGGGGCCGCATGAACACTGGGGCCTTTCAGTTGCACACGCTGAGACGTTACCCCCGACGCTGGTGTGCTGATGGGAGAAATTGAACATGCAAATGCTCATGCTTCGGCCTCATGGTCAACGTGCCAACGGCACACCAAGACGCGTACCCATCGTGAGGGAAAGGGGCCGAAAGTTCGGCCCCATCTTGAGCGAGCGGGCGCTGTCGGTCCGAAAAGACTTGCTTATTACCGGCGCTAACTCAAGCGGTAAGACCCGCTGGCTGGCCAAGCTGGACGACAAAGCCCCTGAGGTATGGCCCGACAGGGAAAAAATTTTTATACGGGCGATGGAGCCTCTGCAGCGTTGGTACGACGACCCAAGGGTCGCCGCTCACATGGCGGTGAAGGGCAAGGCTTGGGACAAGCTCAAAACCTACGAGCGTATTGACGCGCTGGTTGATTGGGTCAAAAGCACTCGCGCGGTTGTGCTGCTCGATGACGCGCACAAGCTGGCTGGTCGAAAACTCGATATTGCGATACAGCTTTGCCGCGAAGCGGGCAGGCTGGTCGTAGGGGCCTGGGCCGAGAACAACATTTCAATGAGTCTGCGAATGTTGATTGACAGGCGAGACCCGCAGCGTGTGCCGTTGGACAGCGAAGCGGCTTATGACGTGACGCAAATAGCCATGTGGTTGCTCATACTGGCCGCCATGGGCGCGGGCTGGTGGCAACTCGCGGCGGTGGTGGGCGGCATGAAAGTTCTCGCAGGTGGCCGCCGTGCTGCACGTCAAACATAGCGTTTGGTTTTTGGCCGCGTTGCTTTTGGTTGCGCCCACGAAAGGTGAGGAAAAACGCGAGACCGAAAGCGAAGAGGGCGACAAAAAACCCTTCATCTTGCCTACCTACAGCGGCGAAAAAACAAGCCACCACGCACCGCCCAAGCCCAAGCCTGCTGGGCCATTTCCTGATCCGCGCGAGATTTACGACTTCGCCTTGAGGTGTTGGCCAGCACCTTCATACATGCGGGCTGAGGTGAGCGTGGAGGGTAGGGCTCAAAACGTCAGCACTACAGGTGTGGATGAAACAGGAGCGGTGCGTTTTCTTGGGCGTAACTCGGCGGCGTTGGTGGCCCGAATTCCTTTGTATTCGGCTACGGAGTTGGACCGCGAGCGGGAACGCGAATACACAAGGCGAACCAAGTTGGCCGACTCGGTGGGCAACTTCATCACCGCGTTGACAGACCGCCACAAGACGCGGCGCGAGCTTGAGCTTATGCGGGCACTGGAAAAACGCTCGCAACAGCGGGTGCAGATTGGTGTGACGGACACCAGCGAACAAGTGCAGTACCTGCAAAAAGTTGTGACCCTTGAAGGCGAACTGGTTAAGCAGCGGGGCATGTTGGAAAAGTCACGGCTTGAATTGATTGGCCATTGCAGGGCCGATGAAGCCGATGGAATGGACCGCTATTTATTGCAATTCACTGAAGGCAAGTAATGCGCTGGGTGTCGCACATCATCATCGCGGGCAGTGTGTGTGCGGTTTTCAACCCGATGGCCGTGCCTGCGGCTGTGTTGGGCAGCACCGCCCCCGACTGGTTTGAGATGGTCAAGCGGGCCTACTGGCGAAGCAAGAAGGTGAAGCACCGAGCGAGTACACATTACCTCGCGGGTTGGTTGCTGGCTGCAGCGGCGGCGCTGTTGATTTGGGATTGGCGCGGCTGGCTGTTTTGGTTTGCCATGGGCGGGGCAGTGCATTGGTTTTGCGATGCGTTGACTGTGAGCGGTGCGCCTGTTGGCTGGTGGTCAGACCGACGGGTCACGCTCTTTGGGGGGAAGGTCTACACGGGCTCGCCCGCTGAATATGTCATCACCGGCGTGATCGCTCTCCTGTGCGTCGGTGTCATTTGGATGAGGTCGTCAACGCCTGACGGCTTCATCCCCTTTTTCTATCATTGGGGCGACTTCTACGAGCGTGGATTGATTGACGGCTTGGAGTGGCGAAACAATCGTTTTAATATGATTTAACAATCAAAATACAATTAATTTAATATGAATATTGATGTAAATGAAGCCGCTCTGACGTTTGGCGTCACGCTCATGGCACTAGCCTTGGCGGGCTATTTTGGCCTGCGGCGCCGGCTGGTTTTGGTGGCCGTTTGCTTAGGCTGCTTCTTTGCTTTGCTCACGCCCTCGATCGTGTTTGGCGGCGAGCTGTGCAAGCCAACGCGATACGCGGATGGCGACACGTTCACCTACTTTGACCAAGCCAGCGGCGCACCGCGCAACGTGCGCGTGAAGGGCTTCGACGCACCCGAGCGGAGCCAGCCGTTCAGCAAGCAAGCCACCAACAAGCTACGCGAATTGACAGAGGGCGGGGCCGATTGCGAATGCCACAAGCTTGACCGCTACGGGCGCAGCGTTTGCACCGTGCGAACCTTGGCCGGTGAGAACGTGGCCACGGTCATGCTGCGGGCGGGCTTTGGGTGCATTGACCCACGCTTTGAAAAAGAGAGCACGGCGCAAGACCGCGAAGATGGGCGGGCGGCGCTGGCTGAGGCGCAGGCGGCTAGGCGTGGTATCTGGGCGCAGAGCCAGGTGCAGTGTGGGTTTGAGTTCAGGAAAGAAAAAAACAAATGAGCAAAAGACCGTGGTTTATTTTTGGAGTGATTTTTTTACTGCTTCTTATCGTTGCAGCGAAAAAAGGAGAGGTGTTTATCTTTGGTTTGTATATCGCTTTTGTCATGGCGATATTCCGAAAAATTAAGCGTGATACCGGCTCATGGTTTGGAGCATCGAGGCCGCATCAGCACCAAAACGACAGACCTCAAACAAACATCGACGGAACACCAATGATGGGAAGCTTCGATACCAACGGCAACGCTTACGGTGTAACCAACCATCATCATGGAGGGCACGGGGACGGCTATTAAAAAAAGACCGCCACAAGGGGCGGTCAAGTCTGTGGGTTGATCGAAGCTGGCAACTGCAAATAAACCGACAGGGCGTGTAATATACTGTATAAATTAACAGTATGAACACCCCCGCCGAAATTGCCATTCACCCGACTTGGGTTCAATGCCTACCCACCACAGTACAGGCTGGCTTTCCATCGCCCGCCGAAGATCACACGGTCACGCGTGTGGACCTGATGGGCGAACTCATTAAGCACCCCCAGGCTACTTTTATGCTTCGTGTGCGTGGTGACTCCATGAAAGACGCGGGCATCATGGATGGGTCGGTGGTGTTGCTTGACAAAGCCATACGCCCGCGCAGCGGCCATGTGGTGGTGGCCTGCATTGATAACGAGTTTGTTTGTAAATACTTCATTGAGCGAGCGGGCCGCGTGATCTTGCGAGCGGCCAACTCCGCTTACCCTGACCTCACTTTCAAAGACGAACAGACGCTAGAGATTTGGGGCGTAGTCGTGGCCTCCATCGTTCAGCATCCGAGTTGAACCATGTACGCGCTGATCGATGGCAACAACTTCTATGTGAGTTGCGAGCGGGTCTTTAGGCCCGACTTGCGCGACCGCCCTGTTGTGGTGTTGAGCAACAACGACGGTTGCGCCATCGCCCGCAGCAACGAAGCCAAAGCCTTAGGCATCAAGATGGGCGAGCCGTTCTTTAAGCTCAGCGAGTTTGAAGAGAAGGCGGGCCTTGTGGCCCTGTCGGCCAACTTCGCGCTTTACGGCGACATGAGCGATCGAATGATGTCCCTCGCCGCTGGCCTTGGCTATCGGCAAGAAATCTATTCCATCGACGAGAGCTTTGTAGATTGCACCGGCATACGTGGCGACCTCACAGAGCGCAGCCGCAAGATACGCGCGCGCATTCTGCAGTGGACGGGCCTGCCCACATGCGTGGGCCTTGGCCCTACCAAGACGCTGGCCAAGTTGGCTAACCCCATTTCAAAAACTGCCGAGCGTA
>JACCDZ010311071.1_pt1 | contig 12851 bp, 13 predicted proteins | sample 7449551 | NCBI WGS metagenome assembly JACCDZ01 (sample SAMN15323452, study PRJNA562643) | freshwater metagenome | isolation source: river surface water | place: USA:Blue River Watershed | collected 2017-08-18
ACCCAGTGTCCCGAAGACCAACGATGACACGTTCTGGATCGGGCTGTAGTTCTATTTCTTCGAAGTCGTTCATAATCTAATTCCTTTTGTATTAAATCGAAACAATGCGCCAGCCAGTACCTAGCTTGAGCACGTTCCCAGAACGTTCTAATTTCCGTTCTTTACGATGCGACACCTGATAACGGTCTCCGTCTCTAGACAGAATCAACTCGTCTCCAGCAATGAGTCCTGCCTGTCTGATGTATTTTGTCATTCGTGTAAGTCGATACTCGTTTCGCGTACCATCAAATAGAGCATTGTTGTAATAGATGAAGGCGAACTCCCAGAATGTTCCGCCATCATCAAGGAAACGCAAATGAACTCGAGGATTGTACTGTTTCGGATCTAGTTCCGGAAAAAACGATAGTAAATGCGGCTCCTTTGGGACAAGAATACCCGCCTGATGGCCTCCAGTCTCGCCAGTGTCATTCGCGCTCAAAACCTTTGCTATCTGACGCTCCATTCCCTATGTCCTCTTCTGCTTTGATGGCGAACGACTTAATGCCGCTACAATATCGCCGTAATCCTCATCCTGACCTTCGATGCCCACAATTGCGGCATTTGACAGAGTTCTTTTCCTTGTCAATCGATCGTTAACTACATCTTCGACTGTGTCTGAAATAAGCAAACGATGGACTGTAACAGGGAGTTGTTGGCCTCTCCTATAGGCGCGTGCTGAGGCCTGATCTTCTAAAGCAGGATTCCACTCCGGGTTATAATGAATTACGTGATTGGCTGCGACAATGTTGAGACCAGCGCCACCAGCTTTAGGGTTAAGAACCAAAGCCGCACCACCCGAGACGGAACTGAACCGATCGATCACAGGTTGCCTGTCATCAATGGGAACTCGTCCGTCAATGACTCCTGCAAATGCGCCGAAGCGTTTCATAATATGCCGCGCGATGATGTCTGCCATCACGGTGAATGATGTGAATATCAGCACCTTTTCACCACGCTCGAAAATTTCCTCGACAATCTCGTCTAGTCGGCGGAATTTCGAAAAAGTCATGGGGTTGGCAGTATCAAAATCGCCACCCATTAGGCATGGATGTGCACAAAACCGTCGAAGAGAAGTCAAAGCAACAATCGTGGCTGCTGCACCATATTCGTCATATATACGTTGTCGCTCAGCATCATATACTGCAGCCTCGGATTCATCCAGTTCGAGCAACTGGGGAATGTCAATCCGAGGAGGTAAGTCTTGCGCGACCTGGGCAACACGTCTTCGTAGCATCAAAGGAGAAATAAGCGGCTCAAGCTGCGCAGCACAATCTGCGTTATTTAGAAATTGCTTTTCAAAGGATTGTGCATCACCCAAATATCCCGGAAACACGAAGTCCATTATTGACCAGACATCGAGTAGTCGATTTTCGATCGGAGTTCCTGTAACCGCGAGCCCCGCATCTCGCTTCAGATGCTTTACTGCCTTGGTTCGTTGGGCATAAGGATTTCTGATGAATTGAGCTTCATCAAGTACAACTACTTTCCACCTAATCATATTAAGCAAGCTATTGTCACCAACGACCACATCATAGGAAGTAATAACGACATCGTAGGCAGAAAGATCTGTTGGTCGACCGGTCCGCAATGAACCGTGATGTTTAAGGACTTTTAACCTTGGAGCGAATTTGTTGATTTCCCGACGCCAGTTTTCAAGCAGCGACCCCGGAGCGATAATTAAAGAGGGGCGGAGTGGGCCAGAGCCAGCATCGCTAAGCACCGATATGATCTGAAGAGTCTTCCCGAGCCCCATTTCATCGGCGAGCAACCCTCCACTCCCTTCTGAGAGCAGAAATTTCAGCCATCGCCACCCTAAAAGCTGATAAGGATAAAGGCTTGCCTCAATTCCTTTAGGCGTCTCGTTCCCTTTCGGGATGAATGCACAAGGGGAGATAGAAAGTTTAGCTGTTATATCGTCAACTAGTCCCCCAGCAACTGCGGCCTTACGAACGTGTAGGAAAGACTTTAATGACTGAACTGGGCCGAGTCCTCCACCAGCTTCGAGCAACAATTTGCCAATCTCATTACCGATTGGCTTGTCCAGTGGATACCAAGTACCATCGAGAATGACGTGTCCTCGCTCCAGTTCAGTCAAATCAAGCGAGAACAACAAGCCACGACACTTGCCGGTAAGCGAATATCTTGGAATTCCATCGATCCCTTCATCTATAACCAAATGAGGAACCAATGGATAACGAGACACACGCAAACCAAGCACACTCGTTGGCGTTCCATCTTTTATGGGTTGACCCTCTACGAGAGCTGCATAAATTTCATCGGCAGAAGGAACCCGAATATCTCCAGTCGGTTCAACTAGCCGCAGTTCTTTGCCGTTGACATCCCATTTCATACTCAACCTGCTGTCCAATTAGTTGTTTTGGCGAACCTTCTTCGTAACGATGATTCGTTACATTACACTTTTTAGTAGTTTTGCCACAGCCCTAAACACAGGGACTACGACTGAGTTTCCGAATTGCTTATAAGCGCTGGCATCAGCGCAAACAATTCGGAAATCTGTATCGTACGAATTTCTGGCAAATTCCGGTTTTTCAAACCCCATTAATCTGGCGCATTCCTGCGGAGTTAAACGGCGCGGAGTTTTATACAATGCGTCAAACTCCTTGGCATACCTTCCAAAAAGGCTGTCATATTTCTCTTCGCCAACTTTAATCATTTCTTTGTATCCAGCTTCGGATGCACTTGGATTTTCCGCTTTAAACTGACTTGCAAAATTTTTGGCGAATGCTTCCCTCTCCTGATTTTTTACGATAGCAAATTGCTTCTTATCGTTGAGATATTCTTGTTCAAGCTCTGCTTGATTTATTAGAATCTCGGAACCGTCTTTGTAGTATCTTGCTGACAAGGTGCGGGTAGTTGCTGACTCATCTGAAGGATCAACCAACCCAAAACCGAAACCGTTTCCCTTGGTTTGGTGCTTAAGTGCATAGTGGTACAAATAATTCCACAGGTTTGGTGTAAGGGTGTATTTTTGTTTGTCTGCGTCACTCAAATCGCAGAGGATATTTGCTAAGGTATAACGAGATCTTGGTTTCTCAATCTGACTAAGTGACAACTTTTTTAATGATGGGTTGGCTTCTACAATATCATTTCTAATTCCGACAAGGACAATCCGTTCTCTATGCTGTGGAATGAAGTGTATGCCATCAATAATGGCCGGTTCATTCTTACGCTTGCGCACGTTAGCTATTGCATTTTCAATGTCAGCTCCTGCACTAGTTATATCCAGCAACCAGTAACCCAAGCGGTTTAGGGTACGGATAATGGTTGCAAAGGTATTGCCTTTGTCATGGCTTTTCAGGTTTTTAACATTTTCCAGCACAAAGTACTTTGGTTGTCTCGCTTCAATGATTTTTTCAACATCAAAAAATAAAGTCCCTTGGGTATCGCATTCAAACCCATGGGCTCTGCCCAATGAGTTCTTTTTTGATACACCGGCAATAGAGAATGGCTGGCACGGGAACCCTGCTAGTAATACATCATGTTCAGGGATGTGTTTGCGGATATGCTCTGCTTTTTCTTCATCACTGATTAGTGGATTGTCGCTTTGTGTAATCTTGGTGATGTCCATAAAAGAACGATTTCGATCGGGGTTTTCCTCTGTGGAATCCAGAAAGTAAGGAAGTTCGTACTCATCTACATAGTGATTTGCAAGGTAAGTACGACGAGCTTTTTGCTCCCATTCACTGGTAAATACACATTTCCCACCAACTTCTTCGAATCCCTTTCGGAGGCCGCCAATACCAGCAAAGAGATCAATAAATTTAAAATCAGGGTTATCCCAATGACTAGGTTTGGCTGGGAGAAGGTTTTCGCGAATCATTTTAATGGTGTTTTCAGCGAAAATTATAGATGCTGTATTAGGGGACTTTTTCCACTGGTTAATCTTTTCCCTCGGCAGAGTGATACCAATGGTATTTAAATGTATTGAAAGATTTTTCTGATCGTAAATTTCAACTAGAAGCTTAAGAAGAGAGTTTGTTTCCTGCTTTTGTTGCTCAATCCGCAGTTGATCCACTTTATCGCCACTGCTTATGTACTCTCTGTGCTGCATGGTGTATTTACCTTTGGGATTTTTGTGTGCCATTCTATCACACAAAAATCCCTTTTACACAATTGATTGCTGTACGCAAACACAGTACTGATTCAAAACTGAAGTGATGAGATCCCTAACGGGTTTAGTAGTTTTTTCAGGAAGAGATGGCAAGTAAAAGTGTTACCAAGAAGCTCCAACAACATCTTCTTGTAAACGGAGTTATCACGTTGTAAATTACTGAAAAAAGGTACACCGCCCACGGCTCTCTAGACTAATTCAACTCAAGTTTTATCAGGAAAATTTAATGTCTACATTACCCTTAGTTCTCAAGCCTGCTTGTATAAAAACATTATCTGCTGTTGAAGCCCACCCGAGTCGCTCCAATCAACATGAATTCAATGGAGTTGCAGAACTAAAGCAAATTTTTGGGTTAACAGGCTTTAATCGACCTGCATATTTCTCAGTACGAGGAACTGACATCACTACTGTTGCCGGTGTTACTTGGTACGATGCTCGGGAGGCTCACCCAACGCGTTCCGAACATCGCCTTTATTTCCAAACAAATAAAGTTATGGAAAAAGCCCACGAAGGAGCAAATATCATTGTTGGTTTTGACAAAAATAGTGAGCTCCACATTGTTTTAATTCCGAATGGAGCTCTAGGGTACACCCCTGGCATCACTGGTTGGCAACCAATATAAATTGCTCAAAATTAATTAAAATCATTTTTTCAAGGTGTTATCTTTTCGCTGATAATTTGTACACCTTGAAAAAATCTTACGTGTGTATAAATCCAAATAGTCTGTAAAGTAGCTAAACTGTTCAATTCACAAGCATTCATGCTGTCACTGTCGAAGGGAAAATATATCTATATTTGAACGCAGTAAACCGCCGCAACGCACTTACTTAGCAGTCAAGTACTTCAGCTTGTAATTATTAAAGGTATTCGCAGGCTTAATGAATAGTTTTAAGCTCTGTGGCCAAAACAAGCTCAGTCAACCAAAGATCCCGACATACGATACGATTAAAATAGGCCTGATAAAACGCTACTTCAGTATCAACCTTAACTAAATTGATGAGTTTATAGTGCTTATCCCATGTTCTGATTGTATCAAATTCATTTACATGAGTAACAATCGGTGATGTTATTACGTAATGCATACCGATCTCAGGGAGATAGCGAATACCAATAGCGACAATGCTCTGACGGTGTTCAATAATGCAAAACTCTGTCAACTCGCCACCGTAGGTCGGAGATTTAAAGTTGTTCATTAATTTTCCCGCCCCACTAATATGCCATCAAGTTTTGCGTACAGGTGGCCTGCCTTGATGGTCCGAGCGCAACTTGGGCAGCAAAGCTCTCTGCGGACCCAGCTATTAATTGTCTGGATATTGTCAGTTTCATGCCCATTACCAAGTAAAATGCGCAAGTTGTTCCGTTCTGGGTCTATCCCAGTCGCGGTAATCAACAAAAACGTCAAATGCCGAACCTGCCAGTCGAAATTCTCTTGTATAATGCCTACTGGATCAGCAAACAATTTTTTCTGTCTGTATTCGATCATGCGAAGTACCTCAGTTTTTTCAGGCTGTGGCGAGCGCAGAATGTGTTGTTAAAGAGGAAATCCATGATCAGATTCCACCTTCGCCGATGTATAGATGACTATGAGTTCCGTACAGGGCAAACACTGACATTGATTCAGCTATCTGATGCCACAGGTATCCATAGAGCTACCCTTTCAAAACTGCTTCATGAACGGGGCTGTAATGTCACAACTGAAGTGATTGCCCGTTTGTGCAAGTTTTTTGGCGTTGGAATAACTGACCTAATGGAGCTTCTGCCGGACGAACCTGCTTAACTGCACCAATGTCCAATACAATGTTGGAGATGTCTTTCCAACGCTTGGCAAATAAGCTCCGACTCCAAAACATCGAGCCTAGCCTCACAGCAAATCGCCTTGTTTAGCCACACTAAAATTGCTTCCCTGTTATTTCGCTCCATTCCGGTACCGCACGCGATAACCAACTGTTTTCCAAACGGGTCAATGTTTAGTTTTGCTATTAGCATTTCTGTAAGATTGCGTAATCTGATACTGAGGCGATTGCGTTCCTGTTGAGCAACAAACAGGGACATTGTTGTAATTTCTGTCATGTCAGGGCCTTTACGTCATGGCCTTCCTGAGCATTGGGTGCGCTTTCCATGGGCCGCACCATGTGAATAGGGTGGTTATTGGTTGGTTCAGCACACACATACTCATTTCTACAATTAGCGTACTCAGCGTCCTGGATTAATGGTTCAGGGAGAGTCACTAGAAGTCTCAACGAATAGACGGTGTGCGTTTCATTTCTTGGCGGGGCTCTTGAACTTTTAACACACATAGACGTGTACCTCTTGGTTACAGCCGTCCATAGCATGATCAACGTTTCTTTGAGAGCTTGTGACCTCTTAGCGTCAGCCACAAATTAAATGTAGTTTATAAATTTCATATGTCAATTATAATCGACAATAATTCCGAAATTATTTCAACGCATTTCGTTTTCGAATGGCTGCATCAAGGCTTGGTGGAATCAATTGATCTAATCGCGCGATGTCAATACCAGTTGCCGTAGCATTGAATAACCATCTGCTAAATCTCTGGTCATACTCATCCAGTTTTGCTTTGAGACGCTTGTTCTCCTCTTCAATTTTATTGACTCTAAGTTCCATCTCAGATGTTGGCATCGTGGCTTTATTTGGCATAACAACATCTGTGGCACTGCGATCTCGTATGGCTTTCTTAGCCTTTTTGTATGCTCGAGTAATCTCTGGATATTTGCATAGTGTTTGGTAAGGCAAGCCACAAACGATCTCTAAATCATGCCAGCCAAATTTACTACCCAGCGCGCCGCTTTCGTAGGTTCCGCATAAAAGGACCAGCTTATCAATCACAGTTTTTGTTACTTTAGTCACGGGCATAGTTCGCTCCAAATGCCGGTGATTTTTCATCACCGGCAACTTCATTGGGAATGTTACTTCGCTTCACAGGAATCTCGGCCATTAGGGAATACCGCAACAACTTGCCCTTTTTGGAAGCGTTCATCATGTTCTATCGCGAGTGCAGCGGCACAACCCGCGAGAAGGCGTCGATGATGTGCAAGCCAAACATGCGAATTCACCAATCCATCTTCAACATCTAGCTCTGCAGCCGCTACTTGTTGCTCTGCTCGTTCCATCATTTTCTGGATACGCTCAATTTCAACAGGGTTGCCCTTCACTCGGCGATAGTGCTGACAGTTGTTTAGGCAGGCATAGTGTTTGCCACAAGGCTCTTGTGTGTAGTCATGCTGACAACGACCAATATCCATCAAATGACTTGAACCTAAGGAATCAAGTTCTGATAACAATTCATCTGCACTGAGCAAGGGAAACTTCCGGATGAACTTTATGGCATCCTCAACCGTGACATCATGTTGTTTAGACTGATAACCAGGTTCGAATTTCGAACCAAATTGATGCACAGCATCTATTGTAGGAATGATGGCATCAGAAGGCCTTGAATGGTCATAAGCGATGTTGTCCCTGACGCCAGCTCGCAAGAAATACTTTGCAATATCTTCCTGCGAAAAAGCGGCGGATTGCTGCATAATTGTATTCAATAGATGCCTAAACTGGTGCGTCCTTACTCCCTCTGATGGCAATTCAAGTCCATCAAAAGAGTACCGTTCAAATAGCGTACAAATGCGTGATTCTTGCTTTGACACACGGCTCACATAATCTCGCCCACGAAATGCATCTTGGACTTGGGTCCCAGACAGGGGGATGGGGAGCATCTTCAAACCATTTTTTCTTTTGGCGAACTTAAACTGCAGTGTCAGTAATTGCCAAAGCGGGACCTTGTGTTTATCTGGGCCTAATCCATCAGCTAGCACTCCAAGATGCTTGCGATATGCTGATGCGATCGCCTCATGAACATCACGAACCCTGAATATCGTTCGACCTTTCACTGATGAAGGGTCTCTCATGACTCCATAACGCTCTAATGTTGTTAAGAGATTACTGCTGTTGTCATAATCTAATTGATCCATTAACTGTTGTAAGGTGACCGTGGAATTGTCCGATAAACCTTCTAAAGCAGGCCATCGATTTTCTACCAAAAGGGACCGACTATAGTATCTCGCCTCTGCGCTTAACTGAGCCAGACGTTCAATTACCAGAAAAACAGTCGCGGTCATGCTAGAAGGTATAACCTTTTCATCCCAAACAAAGCGCTTACGTGCCAAGACGCTCAGCCTGAGCATCTTTCCCATACGGCCACTAAATGTCAGTTCTTCCGGTTGTGATTCATATTCAGTTTGAGCTGGAAGACAGCCATCGTGGAGACCACAAAATTCGTCCATGCGAAGGCCTGTTATCATCAACAAAACGCCCATGCAGACTATCATTTTGTCATTTTGTGCGAGTTCATCATAATGCCGCCACAACGCAGCAAGATGGACAAGGTATGCGGTTCTTGGAAGTTGCTCGGCTTGCTCTATGTCAGAGTTTTTTGAGATCGAAATCTGTGTTGTGCCTCCAGTTCCTGATATACGAGGGAACGGGTTATGCCATTCAAATATCGAGGACAAAGACAAAAAGTTTAAGCGCTCAGCAATTGCACTTAAGTGTTCGCCAGTCCGGTACAATGTTTGATCTGTTTCGCCCTGTCGCAAGGCCCCAACTGCAGCTTCATCAAAGTGAATACCAGAAAGCTGGTGTATATTTTCCAACTGGTAGCGTTCAAACACTTCGCATAGATAACGAAAAGCCCGGATGGCTACCATATGCGCGCTGTGGTTCACAGGTTGTGTGAGATGCCGCATCACAACAAAGGATTTCGCGAGATCTAGCAATGGCTGAGGAAGCGGTATTTGGTCATTCTTGGCAATTTTGACTTTCTTGCCAGCACCGTTTTTCTTGGTAAACAAAACATTACTGTTATGAGTCGCTTGTCTCGCTGATTGTGTGGGCTCATACGAAGAAATTTCCCAAATATTGTCATTCCAATCAACTGTAGGGAACACAGCGTTCATCTGCCTTTTACAGTAATCCACCAGCTTATTGAAGTGCTCAATCTTTGAATCACTTGGTTGCCAGAGATTTTTTAACTCGGCAAAGATGACATCAGATTTTCTCAGTGCATTAGATTTAGTCATGATTCTTCTCCAACTGTGCAATAAGTTGCTGGCAAGCAGAAATGTGAGGGGCATTGAAAAATCCAGGAGGAGCGTCATCACCAAACTGAAACTTGATGTCGGCCTCCATACTCTCCAGAACTTCACGATGGATATTTGGGTCGTTGCATGCTTCAAATTTCGGGCATACGTAGCACGCATTTGGAGGTGTTAGGTTGCAGGGGGCTCCCTTAGCACACATTCCGATACCAACCAACTTTCGCAAACGATCTGGGCCGAAAACAGCTGCGGGGAGTGACTTGTCGACAAGAGCTTTAAGACTTATCTCACCACGAAAGTAGGTCAAGATATCGTGGTATTGCTCTTCCATCACCTTGTCTAGCCTTGTCGCAAACTCCAGACCTAGCTTGTAATAGACCATGACATGTTGCAGGTCTTCATGATCTAGAAGCTCTGCAAGCTCGACCATCGGCATCCCCATGGCAGCAGCATTCGTCGCAAATGTTTTGCGAAGCCTTCGAGGCGAAATTTTGAAAGTTAGGGGCATTTTTTGACATGACCGACGTTGATGGTTTAATGCCTCTAATAAGGTTTTATAGAGATTACTCATACCCATTCGGCCAAGTGCCTGTATATATTGTTCGCAAACGATCCCTGAGCGTCTGGCTTGTTCATCGCTTAAGACGAACATCGGACCATCATGATGTCCTGACCCAACCTGAGATTGGGTAGAACTCAAAAATCGTTCAATCATTTCACCAAGAAATATCGGGATAACTCTTTGTTTAAAGAACGTCCGCGGCAAGGCATATCGTTTTTTCACAGACGGCACGTTTAGGATGTAAGTGCGATAACCCGAATTTTCATCAACATGGACAGCAAAGTCTGAGCGCATAAGCAATGCTGCTTGGCTGCTTCTGATCCCTAACGAGATAAGAAGCCACATAAAGATCAGTCCAGGCAAAGTCTTTGTAGAAGGCTCGAATTCTTGAAGTGCATCTTTTAAAGCTTTTAACTCTTGCGCCGTTAGGGGACCACGACCCGGAGTTACCGAAAGGACGTCAGTTCCTTTGAGATTGCCGCGGAATCTTAAAATCGAAATCGCTTGAGCAGTTTCCCGATTGAAGCCTTGTAGCCCCATAAGGTAACTTCTGTGATACCAATAGCGTAACACGCTCAAATTTGATTCATCGCCTGCACTGCGATTGGCCTGTATATATTGGAGCAGGTTGTCTGAAATCACTTCATCTAGGCTTTCTTCATCCAAATCTTCAAACTCAAAAGATCTTAAGAAACCACGGATGAAATTCATCGCATTAAAAACAGTGATGGGGGATTTATGAGGTAGCTCTCTCGCAACAAATGCCTTTAGCTGATGAACTATCATCTGAGCGAATTGAGAATCGGCGGTGGCAATAACACTGAAATCGATAGAAAGCGGAGAATCTTCTCCGATATGCCATCTATCCGATGACGTATCGATCACCCTCATTCGGGCTTTTACAGTTTTAGCGGTAAAAGGGGTAAAGGGTTTCCGTGCTACAAAAACGGATATGCGTGCACGTCTGTCACGTGCAGTATTGGACTTTTGCATAGACTACTCTCTTAGCAATAGACCTCCAAGGACACCTAAAACAGGTATCACCCATTTCCTGTGTATGAACAAATCAAAACACAGTACAAATGGTACAGCTTGGTTGTCTTAGGTTTTGCCGCGCGATGGTGATTTTCTGTGTCAACCCGCGTGGCATACATCAGCTTCACTAGTTACTAAACCAGATCCACCACCTCGCTCAGAATTTTTAGGTCCTGAGTCTTTTGCTAAGAGGGATTAGATATGCGTTACACAATCACTAATCAGCACTCAAGTTAAGGTCGAACTTAGAACACTGCGAAAAAAGTGTTCTAAACTAGCTGGTTTCTGTCATTACCTCCTGTTAACAAATACCGAGATCTCTAATATAGAAATCCTAGACACTAATATTTTATAGTTTCTTCGTGTAATTTTTGCAAGCTTAAATGTGCTTTAAATCGAATCTCTTTCATTGAATAGTGTTTGTATTGTTGACTAGTCGAAGACCACCCTCCTACATATCGCATCACCTTCTTAAATTTTACGGATTCGGACTCGGAATCAGGATTGAGATTCGACACACGCGTCACATCTTCAAAAAATGTGTAGCGTAAGCGGTGAGGAAAAATAGGACTCAGGATCTTCCGAATTGAGTTTCCAACAACCTCTAGTCGTTTAAACATGTATAGCACCGAACTGTAACTTAGAGGTTTTGGCTTTTTATCAGACGATAGAAACAGATATGCAGGTGCTTTTTTTGCTTCTCGACCGCGATACCGCCGCCCATTTTTTATGTACTGATCGACCATCGTAGCCAATCCCTCAGAAATCGGAATTATCCTAGTCTTAGTTTTAACTTCAGGTGGCGTACTGCGTGGGTCTTCGGCTAAATAAAGGTTTTCATCGACTTTTAGGAAATGCTGCATTCCATATTCGATATCAAATTCGGATATACAACAATCACAACGTAGAGCTAGTAGTTCACTGACGCGAATACCTGTCTGCAGCAACAGTCGGATAACTAATTCATTTCGTTGTCGAACTCTTAATTGAAAAGGATTTGTAGAGCTGTTTTCCGCAGCTAATGACAACAGATGAAGACGTTCAGAGTGACTAAGCCCCTCCCTCAGTGACGTCACACCTCGTCCACGATTAGAAGCCAAAACATGTTGTAGATCATTTAAATTACTAGTGACTTTGTCCTTATAACTTTGAGCATCACGGCGGGTATCGCTGAATTTATTCATCAGGTATTTAAGAAACGATAAAGTCTCTCGGCTACGCCCCGAATAATTGGCCTCTGCAACATATTCAACTTTCTCAGGAGAATTGGTTTTTTTTAAGTTTAAGTGATAGGCAAGTGACTCCATTTCTCTGAAAAGGAGACCTTCACCAGATTTGATCCTTTCAATAAGGTCGATTTTCAAATCGTTCGACCAATTCAATAAATTCGCAACTCTCTTAGCCCGGAGCCTCTTAGTGCGGAATGCTTGATTGAAAACTCCGGCAAAATACATATTGGGATAGATCGGTGGAAGGGTGTCGGAATTGCAAATCAACACTTGGCGCTCGCCATGGGGTAAAACCAAAGTCTTGCAGAAATAAGTCATCGCTACAGCTCCAAACGGGTGACATTTGAACTGTAGCAGCTGCATAAAAAAATGCAAAAAAACGTTTTAAATCAAATTCATACTCTTTGTTATGTTATGCGAGATTTTAATCAAAATTCTCTGATATACGTTACATAATTATTTTGCGTTATAAAATAAAAGTTGAGTGATCCACAAATGCAAACGAAATGTTTCTTTACGTTTTTAATCAATAAAAAACGCTGGTAAGTATTTGAATTCATTACTTACCAGCGTTAATAAATATATCTATACGTTATAGATTATAAAAGTTGGGGGTCAAAACGGGATATCATCATCAAAATCGATTGATGGTTCAGCTGGGCCGCGTTGTGGTTGGAAACCACCTTGTTGTGGCTGCTGTTGTGGCTGTTGATAATAACCCTGTTGTGGTGCTTGGTTATAAGCCG
>JACCDZ010576479.1_pt1 | contig 12851 bp, 9 predicted proteins | sample 7449551 | NCBI WGS metagenome assembly JACCDZ01 (sample SAMN15323452, study PRJNA562643) | freshwater metagenome | isolation source: river surface water | place: USA:Blue River Watershed | collected 2017-08-18
CGAACCGCCTCCAGTTTGAATTCCTGCGTGTACTGCGCACGCACCTGCTTTGCTGCTGTCATTCCTTGACTCCTTGTCGACATTTTCAACAAGGGCTAAGAACTCCACTTTTCAGGGGCAACCTCAGTCTTTGTTATCGATCAGTTGCATGGCTTGCCAGCGCTCGAGTTTTTGTCCGGCCGCTCTGCACAGCGCGGCCAACAACAGGCCCTCTCCTTGTGTCAGTGAAATTTCAGCTTCTGGCCCAGACAGCAAAAGTTTGGCGTTGTTCAGCACCAGCGTTGATGCTTGTTCGCTGGATGGCTTCAGGCGACGAGCAAGGTTGTTCACGCAGGCGAGCAGTTCCAGCTTCTCGACAGGTTTGATCAGGTAGTTGTCTGCGCCAGTGGCATAACCTTCCAGCCGGTCGTTCAGCTGACCACGTGCCGTGACAAGAACAATGCCGGCAAGTGGCTGACTGCGACGAATGCGTTCTGCCAGACTGAAGCCATTTTCGCCAGGCAGGTTCACATCAATCAGGTAGAGATCTGGCAGGTCTCGAGTGGGGGTGTCATCAACGTCTTCCGCCAGTACAACGCCTGTTGCATGGTGTCCCTGACTATGCAGAAAATCGACGGTGGCCTCACGCAGGCTGTCGTTGTCTTCCACCACCAGAATGTGCAGGGATGGGGTGTGGATCATGACAAAGTCCTGATGGGATGAGCTGGCACATGCAGGATAAAACTGATGTGGTCTTGACCAGGGGTGTAGTCGATAAGGCCACCCAGTGTCTGTATCAAATGGCGCACGAGGTACAGGCCAAGTCCAGAGCCGGTTTGCCGCCGTGCGTGCGGGCTGCGGTAATATTTTTCAAAGACTTTGTCGGCATCAGGGTAGCCGGCAGGGCCGATTTGATTGGCAATCTCCAGCTGCCACTGTTTGGCAGCCAAATGTTCGACGGGCTTGAGATTGATGAGGATGGGTGTATCGGGTGCTGCGTATTTGCAGGCATTTTCCAGCAAATTGTTCAAGACGAGGGTTAACAGTTGTGGGTCGGTCTGAATTTGCGGCACATGGGGTGGCAATTTAAGCTGAATGCGTTGAGGCTCTGCGCAGGATGCAGCGGCATCATGGAGCATGGCCACCAGATTGACAGGCCTGATGTGCGGGACGATTTGGCGATCATCGAGCTGGGAGGTTTGCAGGCATCGTTCAATGACGCTGTTCATGTCTCGAATAGCCTGATTGATTTGATGGCTTCCGCTGGACTGCGAATCCAATCGCATGTGGATAGTGGCCAGAGGGGTTTTCAGTTCGTGTGCCAGCATAGCCAGAAGCTTTTCTTGTTCTTGGCGAATTGTTTTTTCATGCTGTGCCTGCATCTGACTTAAATCCAGAGCCATGGCGATTTCTTGTTGTTTTTTGCGGATCATGTGATCCCGGTATTGCAGCATCAGCAAAACCAGAAAGGCAGTGACCAAGCCATGTACCTGAACGATGTAAAGCCCGATTTCGTTGCCACTGGTCAGGCCCAGGGCCGGCAGTGCTGCCATGGCCAGCAAGGCCAGCAAGGCCGAGTAAAAACCGAGGGTTAATCTGCGTGAGAGTGCGGGGCGCTTGTCTGTGTCGACTTTCCATCCTTTGGCCAAGATCACGGACATCAGAAAGATCACCGGCCCTAACAAGACTTCCATCATGTTGACGCGCAGCGCGGCAGTAGGCCAGCCCAGTATCAGCAAAACAAGTTTGACGGGGAACAGTGCCAGCAGCACCCAATGTACTTGTTGTATCCAGCGCGGCGGCTCGAATTCACGGATGAGCCATACATGGAAAAGAATGGCCGCAGAAACAGCCGTGATGCTGAAGGTGTTGGTGGCCTGGTCAATGAGCCAGATCGGCCAGTTCTGCGGCCACAAGGCTCGCAGATAGCCCAGAGAGCAAAGTGCAAACATCAGTGCCGCCGTTTGCTTGATGCCAAATGCGCCGATGAGTCGGTCATGGCTGAACAGCCAGTGCACGATCCCCCAGACAGCCAAGAGTAAAACCAGTCCCAGATAGCCTGCAAAAACCAGTGACTGATGGAGTGCAGATTGGCGTAGCGTGTCTTCGTTCAAGGCTTGGACATCGATTTGTCGGGTACTTGTCGAGTCCAAGCGAAGCCAGATGTCCCGAGGTGCTGTTCCCCGTGCAATGGGCAGCAGAAGGCTCAGACTTTGCAGTTCATCTTGACTGGGGGAGTGCATGTCGCCAGTGATGCCGGATAAGCCATTGGGAACAAGCGGGTCAAAGACTTGGATGTCGTCCAGATATACCGGCCGGATTCGCAGCATCAACCGCTCTGGCATCAGAGCAGGCTTGGGTGCGACGTCTGGGTCTATGCGCAAGCGCAGCCAGATCACAGAGTTACCAAAACCTCTACTCAATATACCGTTGAAAGTGTGCAGCTCTTGTTGTTGCACGTCTGACCAGCTCATTTGTCTGCTGGGGTCTTCCAGCCAAGCGCGTTGCGTGATGTGGTCTTGTGCCAGTACGCCGTTCGCGCTCCATACAAGCCAGACGATGAGCCAGGGTTTTAGCCAATTTGCCAGGTTAATTCCCAGTCGCAAGACTGTTTTATACATGGAAAGTACAAATATTCGGCATGTTCATCGGCGCTGACATTTGGGTTTTTTTGGACATCGAAAATTTGGCACGCTAATGTATCAAACTGTTGAAATTGTAAATTTTATTAAAGTCGACCAAATATCGCCAATGCGATAAATTCAATGAAAGAGAAACTCTAATGAATTCAAAAGTTGCAATGGACAAATTTGTGCGTCCAATGAAATTAAGCTTGGTGGCCGTGGCTTGTGTTGCCGCAGTTGGCTGTGCAAATGTGCAACCTGTGGCTTTGACGACACAGGAAATGCAATCGCAGTTGCAAAACGATACGGAGGCATTGCAAAAAGGGGTGGAGCCGATCACGGCACCTTTGACGCTGGATGAGGCCATGGCACGTGCCTTGAAGTACAACCTGGAGCGCCGGGCCAAGATGATGGAAGAAGCTTTGGCCATGGGTCAGCTGGATGTCTCCAAGCTGGACATGTTGCCCAAGATCATGGCGCAGGCTGGTTATGCTTATCGGGATCGCACACGTTTCAGTTACAGCAGCTCGTATCCCGACGAGCATCCGACATCGGTGACCCCATCAACCACGACAGAGCGCAATCACATCACCCGTGATCTGGGATTGACCTGGAGTTTGCTGGACGTTGGTATGGGCTATTCTGGCTCTAAACAACAAGCTGATCGCTTGATGATCGCTGGTGAAAAGCGACGCAAAGCCATGCATTTGCTGATGCAGGATGTTCGCACTGCTTACTGGCGTGCAGCCAGTGCACAGCTGCTCAAGGCCGATGTGCAAAAGACCATCGCCCTGGCTGAAGACGCTTTGAGTGATACGAACAAAGCTGCCGGTGAGCGTGTCCGTAATCCGCTTGAGCCGTTGCGCTATCAGCGGCAGTTGCTGGAGAACTTGCGCTTGTTGGAGTCCATCAATCAGGAGCTGTCTTCCGCTCAGGTGGATCTGGCTTCATTGATCAATGCGCCTTTGAACAAGCCGATTGAAATTGCCACAACAGATCTCAAGAACATCAGCGATGAAGTGACGCAAGTGCCTGTGGACAAGTTGGAAGAAGTGGCATTGCAAAACAACGCCGACTTGCGTGAACAGCATTACAACTCGCGCATTGCACGTGAAGAAACGCGTCGCACTTTGATGCGCATGTTCCCTAATTTGACATTCAACTACGGCACCAAATACGACTCTGACCGTTATTTGCTCAGCAATGACTGGAACGAGGCGGGTGTTCAGTTGTCTTTCAACTTGATGAACCTGTTCACTGCCCCCACTCAGATGAAGTTGGCTGAAGCTGGCGTTGCTTTGGCTGACCAGCGCCGAGTGGCTGCTCAAATGTCGGTTCTGACCCAGGTACATTTGTCGCGCTTGCAAGTCATCAATGCCCGCAGCCAGTACAGCCGGGCTGACGCCATTTACTCGACTGACCGCAAGATCGCTGATTTGATGCGCAATCGTCAGATGGTGCAGGCACAAAGCAAGCTGGATGTGGTGACCACAGAGACCTCATCCATCTTGAGTCTGCTGCGCCGTTACCAGGCACTGGCGCAAGTCCAGGTGGCTGAAAATCGCATGCTGGCCACTTTGGGCCTGGAGCCACAAATCGGCAGCACCAGTGAGCTTGCGCTCAAGGATTTGACGGAGCAGATCACCCAATCCAAAGCACCTTGGCAACAAATCAAGCAAGGCGGCAAGGTGGGGCAGGCGGAGTCATCTGCAAGCAGTGCCAAGTGATGCTGAAAGGCGTTACTTTTCTGGTGTGTTCGCTGGCCATCTCGGCGTGGTCTCAGACCGTCACGCCGTCGGCGGCGGTGACTGTGCCGCGGTCTGTCAGCGGCTCTGCCATGTCCCGTCAGGACATTCGGGCTCAGCTCATGCCCCGTCGTTACACCACGATTGCGGCTGAAATTGGTGCCAAAGTTTCCAGCTTGCCTGTTGCCGAAGGTGGCGCATTTCGGGCCGGGCAGATGCTCGTTCAGTTTGATTGTTCTTTGCAGCGCGCTCAGCTTGAAAAAGCCGAGGCCGAGCTGGACGGGGCCGAGCAGACGCTCAAATCGAATTTGCGACTTGAACAGCTTAACTCGGTGGGGCAACTGGAGCTGGACCTGTCCAAGTCCAGTGCCAACAAAGCCAAGGCGGAAGTCGGTGCCAACAAGGCGGTATTGGCCAAATGCCAGGTGAGTGCGCCTTTTGCCGGACGTGTGGCGGAGCAAAGAGTGCGTGAGCAGCAGTATGTTCAGCCTGGACAAGCCATGCTGGACATTCTGGATGACAGCGTGCTGGAGCTGGAGTTCCTGGTGCCGTCGGCCTGGCTGCGGTGGCTCAAAGTTGGTGGCGCGTTTGAGGTGCAGATCGATGAAACCCGCAAGACCTATCCTGCGCGGTTTACACGCATTGGTGCTCGTGTGGATCCCGTCAGTCAGTCAGTCAAGGTCGCGGCTGCGATCCATGGCAAGTTTCCTGAGCTGATGGCCGGCATGAGCGGAAAAGTACAGATCACCGTGCCCGATGGGCAGTGAGCTGTGTAAAAAATTTGATTTGGAATTACCGGTCCATAGTGACCAGAGGAGTTGACGATGTCCAAGATCACCGTCCCCAATAGCGAAAAGAAAAACAGCGGATTGACACGAGGTGCCCATGGCCTGCTGGCATTGGAGCAGCGTTTCATGTTCGATGGTGCTGCTGTGGATACAGTGGCGGATCAGGTGCATGAAGTACCTCAGGCGGTCAAGGCAGTCCTTTTCCAGACTGAGGCGGTGGCGTCTTTGAATGCTGAAGTCGTTAGGGCCGCACAGCTTGATGTCAAAACCTATCTCGCCAATACCAATGCACAGGGGCTTTACGCGATCTTTGGTGATTCTGCGCGCACGCCATCCGCCGCATGGGTTGAGGCAGCACAAAAATTGATCGATGATGTGCTCGCGGATCGCGTGAATATTCAGGTCAAGTCCTTGGCTGATTCGCAGATGCTGGGCGCCTTGGGTGCTTTCAGTGCCAATGCAGAAAATGGTGCACCGGTTATTTATCTCAACCAGCGTTTGCTGGACAGTGCTGATAATCAGAAAACGCTTGAACGTGTTCTGGTAGAGGAATTTGGACATTTCATTGATGTCAAGATCAATGAGACAGTGGATTCACTGGGTGACGAAGGGCAACGATTTGCGGCTCAGATTCTGGGAGGTGATGCAACATCTCAATGGGCTGCGACAGAGAATGACAGTGCCAAGCTCCAAATAGGCGATCGTTTGGTGGATGTCGAGCTGGCGGCTGCGCCTGAGGTCAGTGTTACTTTCGATAAAGGCTATATCGGTACCCAAGGTACGAACACCAACCAAGCGAATGATATTTCCAATTTGTCGAGCGCGGGCATCACACGTATTGCCTTTGTTCAGACAGATGCCAACGGCGATGGAAAATTCGGAGATGGCGGAACGCAGGGCAATGACTTGGCTGGCACTTTGCGAATCACGCTGGCAGATGGATCCGTTCACAATTTGGCTGGTGCGCTCAATTGGCGCGAGACCACAGGTAGCAAGGTGGAGGTTTTTGGATTCATCTTGAATGATGGTCAAAGTTTGACACGGACTTTCACCGTAGGTCCGACTACATACAACCTGAGCCTGGTTGGTGGTAGCGAGACAGGGGTGAGCTCAACGATTGGGTTGCAATCGTTCAATTCCACGTGGACATTCACGAATCTGGAAGATCGATCAGGCAACGCAGCGACATCGGGTTTGCTCAAGGCCTTGAACGAATATTTGGATCTGACGCCGCAACCGCTTTCGATCAGCGCTAATTCCGTCACTGAAGGACAGTCTCTGGTGTACACCGTGACACTGGACTTAACAACCACAACCAGTTTCACCTATCCCTTCACCTTCAGCTATGGCACTGGATTCACGGCTGAAGATTACACCGGAACTTTGTCGAGCAGCAATTTTTCCAATGGTGTGACGCTCAACGCAGACGGCACCATCACCGTGCCTACGGGTGTCACCAGTTTCACGATCACACTTGTCACTGTGAGTGATGCATTTCTCGAGTCTCGTGAAACGGCTACGGTCACCATTGGAGCCAAATCTGCAACTGGTTCAGTGGTTGATGCTGGAACCGATACCATCAACGTGACCAGTTATGGCCCTGTGAATGAAGGCTCAACCTATGCCATGTTCACGGTGGAGGCTTCTGGCAGTCAAACACTGAAACTGTCTGTCGTCGATGGCACCACGACACTGACCAGTCCGACCATTGAGTATTTCAACGGCACGCTCTGGGTGCCGTACGTTGAAAGCGGTGAAAATGTCAGTATGCCTACGGGTGGAACTGTTTATGTACGTGTCACTATTACCAGTGAGTCAGATACTACCTATGAGGTTCCAGAGTATTTCTCATTGGTCGCAAGCAACAGTACCAATACTGCCATCACGGACACGAAATCTACTTACATCGTGGACGATGGCACCGGCAGTCGATACGATGGTGCATTGACGGCTGGGACTCCCAACAGTTCAGGGGTATCTCTGGACGATGACCGTCCAGTGCTGAGCATTGGCGATGTGACGGTGGAGGAAGGCTCCAAGGCGGTGTTCACGGTGAGCTTGAGCAACGCGTCGGAAGAGGCGCTGGAGATTGAGTTCACGACATCGGTGACGGATCCGTTGACGGCGGAGGCGGGTGACATTGACCCGACGAGCCTGGTGGTGACATACAACAACGGCACCAGCGATGTGGTGCTGACGGCGACGGCGGGCAAGTACACGATTCCTGCGGGTGTGACGGTGCTGACGGTGAAAGTGCCGACGGTGAGTGATGCGGTGTACGAAGGTTCGGAGACGTTCACGCTGTCGGCGAACGTGACGCAGTCGTACGTGACGGACACGGACCTGGGTACGGGCACGATCAAGGACGATGGGACGGCCACGGACGGGGATGACGAAGGCACAGGCGTGGACAACGACAGACCAGTGCTGAGTGTGGTGGGCGTGGACGATGTGTCGGAGGGCAGCTATGCAGTGTTCACGGTCAGACTGGACAAAGCACTGGAAGGCACCACAGGCATCAAGTTGTCGTTGGTGGATAACTCTGCCTTGATTTCCAGTGATTTGAATGGAACGGTGATGGAGGTGGTGACATCGCTGCGCATGCCTGTCGGATCGGGCACGATGGTCAGCAATGATGGCACGTTCACTTTGCCAGCCGGGACGACCACTTTTTACGTGCGTGTTCTGACCAAGTCGGATCAACCTGCGGTGTACGAAGGGGCCGAGAAATTTGCATTGCGGGCGTCATTCACCAGTGCTGAGCTGCTGTATGCAGACCGAACTGGTCTCAACGCCACGGTCCGTGCAAATGCGTCGAGCGCAGATACATCGACCATCCTGGATGATGGGACGGGCAAAGTTTATAAACCCGATGGGACAGAAGACCTCGATGCCATCAAGGACGATGACCGACCCAAGCCTGAACCGTTGCCGTTGGCTGTGTTGCCTCCTGCTCCCCCTGCTCGGGTTGCAGAGCCTGTTGAATTGGTGACTGCTCCGCCTCAAGTGTTCTCTTCAACCCTTGATCCAGTGGCACCTCGGTTGGTGCCGATTGAGCCACCGCGTCCGATAGGTGATGTGCTGACCAGTCAGTCTGGCTATCGCATACCGGTCAATGAGGCTGCTGCTCCTGGTTTGTCGTTGAACCGTGGTGTCACAGATCAGTTTGTTCAAGGGACTCAAGTTACAACCAAAATCAGCTTGCCATTTGATGCTTTTATTCACTCGAATAAAGATGCCGTCATCAAGCTTGAAGCCAAGCAGGCGGACAATCGTTCATTGCCTCAGTGGGTTCAATTTGATCCCGTCAGTGGGGTTTTTGAAGTCACACCGCCTAAAGGATTTAAAGGCAAGCTGGACTTGAAGGTGATTGCACGTGACGATGATGGCCGAGAGGTGACGGCGCTGTTCCAGATGTTCATCGGTGAGCAGGAAAAATCGACCCCGCAAAGCCGCGAAAGCTTCAGTGAAAAATTGCGGTTGGCTGGTAAACGTCCTATCACCGTGGTGCGCATGCATGAGAGCGCATCCCGAGTGACCATACGTGAGGGCGGGCCTCATAAAGTGCGTGCCGGATGAAGCGTACTTTGTGGGATTTGGCTCGGCGTGCGCGACTTGCCGGGTCTGACCGTGAACTGGGCTTCTTGCTGGTCAACGATACGCTGGCTTTAGCACCTTTTCGCCAAGCGGCGCTTTGGCTCAAAGAGGAGGGCGTCTGGACCTTGTCGGGCGTGGTGCAGGTGGATGCGAATGTGCCGTATGTTCAGTGGCTCGATTTGGTGGCACGACATCTGCACGCGCTGAACTGCCCAGTGGGGCAGACATTCACTGCCGCCGACTTGCCTGCTGAACTGGCTAGCCAGTGGGGGCATTGGTGGCCGGAGCATGCAATCTGGCTTGGATCCTCGGTTCAAGAGGTATCCGGTGCAGGTGTTTTTCTGCGCGATACGTTCTGGACGGACGAAGAAAAAACGGACTTGCTGGAGTGGTCAGAGGTTTGGTGGCATGCTTTTGCTGCGAGGCACCGACCCAAGATGGTCCGCTTGAGTCGATGGCGTCAAGTGTTTTCTTGGCTGGTGCATCGACAGGATGGGGTGGTTTGGTGGCGTCAGCGTCGTTTGCAAATGGCAGGTGCTTTACTTGCTGTGTTGCTTTGGCCGGTCCAATTGACGGTGCTCAGTCCCGGGGAATTGGTGCCCGCTCATCCAACAGTGGTTCGTGCGCCACTGGATGGCGTGATTGATGTCTTTCACGTTCAGCCCAATCAGTTGATAAAAGCCGAGCAACCATTGTTCAGTTTTGACGAAATTGTTATCCAATCAAAATTGGACGTCTCCTTGCAGGCACTGGCCACAGCTGAGACAGATTACAGGCAGACCAGCCAATTGGCCTTGACGGATTCGAAATCCAAGACTCAGTTGGGTTTGTTGGTGGGGCGGATTGAAGAGCGTCGAGCTGAAATTGAATACTTGCAAGAGCAGCTCACCCGCGCGCGCGTGTTGTCTCCTCAGGCGGGAGTCGTACTGATGGATGATCCTTCGGAGTGGATTGGTAAACCTGTAGCGACAGGTGAGCGAATCTTGCGCATTGCAGAACTGGAAGATGTGGAAGTCGAGGCTTGGATATCCTTGGCAGATGCCATCAGCTTATCTCCGGGAGATTCAGTCAGCTTGTATTTGAGTGCCAGCCCCTTGTCGCCAGTGTCGGCTAAGCTGCGTTACATGTCGCACGAGGCCGTTCAGCGACCTGATGGCAGCTATGCTTATCGTGTTCGTGCGATTTTGAACAGCAAGACCAGTCATCGGGTTGGACTGAAGGGTACGGCAAAGCTTCAGGGTGGATGGGTGCCATTGTCATATTGGGTCATGCGTCGCCCCTTGGCGACGGTCCGAGCCTATCTGGGTTTTTGATCCATGCCCCTGCCGCAATTACGTGAAGAGCTGGATCTCTTGCCCGGCCCAAGTTTGCCTGACGGACAACCCAGTTGGACCATGCATGATCCGGTGCGCAATCTGTTTTTCAGGATTGATTGGCCAACGCTGGAAATTCTGCAGCGATGGGATATGGACTCGCCAGATCAAATTGCAGCCGATGTATCTGAGCACACAACACTGGAACTTGTGGGCACTGATGTGTTGGAAGTTGTGCAATTTCTGGTGAAGCACCAGCTGGTCAAAAATGCCTCGGCGGGACATGCTCGGCAGATGGCCGAGCAGTGGGCAAGTATCCAGGGCTCGCCGATCAAGTGGTTGTTACATCACTATTTGTTTTTCCGCGTCCCTTTGGTCAAGCCTGATGCTTGGCTCGCACGGTGGTTGCCGCTTGCGAATTGGTTTGTCAGTAAAACTTTTTTTATTTTGAGTTTGCTCGGCTGTTGTGGGGCTGAGTCAGGTGGTTCGCCGTTGGGATGTGTTCAGTGCCTCTTTGGTTGATACCTTCAATCTTACGGGCTTGCTTTCTTATGGGCTGGCAATTTTTGTAGTCAAGTTACTACATGAGTTGGGGCACGCTTTCAGTGCCAAGTCTTACGGCTGTCGTGTGCCGACGATGGGAGTTGCCTTTTTGGTGATGTGGCCTGTCGCCTATACCGATACCAATGAAACATGGCGCCTGACCAATCGGTTTCACCGATTGCGTGTGGCCAGCGCAGGTATTGCAACCGAGTTGGTGATTGCCATTTGGGCTACGCTGGCCTGGGCGTTGCTGCCTGCAGGGAGTTTGCAATCGGCAGCCTTTGTACTGGCAACCACCAGCTGGGTCGCGACGTTGGCCATCAATGCCAGTCCATTCATGCGTTTTGACGGGTACTTCATATTGATGGATGCTTTGGATATGCCTAATCTGCATGGACGAAGCTTTGCGCTGGCTCGCTGGCAGTTACGTGAATGGCTTTTTGGTTTGGGCAGAACGCCACCGGAGTATTTCTCCCGTACAAAAACGATGGCGCTGATTGCGTTCGCCTGGGCAACTTGGATTTACAGGTTGATGCTGTTTTTAGGTATCGCAGTTTTGGTTTATCACTTCTTTATCAAAGTGGTAGGGATATTTTTGTTCTTGGTTGAAATTGTTTGGTTTGTGGCAAAACCCTTGGCCTCCGAGATCGCTGCCTGGCGCGAGTTGTGGCCGCAAATTCATCAACAATCGCGTAGCCGCAAGACGGCGATTTGGGTTATTGGGTTATGTTTATTGCTTGCGCTCCCTTGGCCTGGACGGATCAGCGCAAGTGCCGTGTTGCGCCCACAGGACTCATGGCCAGTATTTGCGCCCTCAGGTGCAAGAATTGACGCTATCCATTTCAAAGATGGTGATCAAGTACAAGCGGGCCGACCACTGGTTAATTTGTATGTTCCTGATTTGGTCAGCAGGGAAAAAGCGTTGCAAGTCAGGCTGGATCAGCAGCGTTGGCAGTCTGCAATTTCGGCGTTTGATGACGACATGCGCAAGCGTTGGAAAGTAAACGAACAAATTTCGTATGCGACTCAAGTCGAGTTAGATGGGGTGCATGCTGAGCGAAATCAGTTCATGCCTCTGGCACCATACGATGGTTCTTTTTTTCAGGTTGACCCTGATCTTGCCGTTGGTCAGTGGGTTGGCAAGAAAGAACCTTTGGTCATGCTCATTAAAGCCGGGACGTCTTGGCGCGTGGAAACCTGGCTGGATGAGGATGACATCGGGCGGGTTCGGCCAGGACAGGCTGCGAGATTTATCTCAGACAGTGCAACTGGACAGATCCTCTCATTGAAGATTTCTGCTATTGATCAGGATGCTGCGCGCGTGTTGACAAGGCGAGAGTTGGCGAGTGTGCTGGGTGGGCATGTTGTGACGCGGGAGAAAAATGGCCAGCTGATACCTGAGCGTGCTGTGTATCGTGTGTCCATGGATGTTCAAGAGATGCCTGGCAACATGCAGCAGTTGTCTTGGCGGGGTCAAGTCGTTATTCACTCAGAATGGCAAAGTCCCATGAGTCGATATATCCGGCAAGTGATCACAGTGCTTGTTCGAGAGGTAGGCTTTTAAATTTCCTGAATACTTCGTTGAAGGAGTACCAAGGCCCTAATTGAGTTACCGTACGATCAATCGATGGCTGGCAAGAAGCACTTGTTGAGGTTTACGCATTAGCATTCTGATCTGTGCAGTTTCCGCGAGGTCAGTACATGGCGGAATTGATAATAAATGAATGACACAAACGAGTGAGGCCCGTATCGTTGTGCACTCTTCCCGAGTGCACGGCAAGGGTGTGTTCGCGCTGCGTCACATGGCGGCAGGCGAGACGGTGATCGAGTACGTGGGCGAGGTCATTTCGATGGACGAAGCCTTGCGGCGGCATCCTCACGATCCGCAAGACCCGAACCACACCTTCTATTTTCAGCTGGCCGATGGCCGCGTGATCGACGGTTTGCATGGGGGCAACGATTCGCGCTGGATCAACCATTCGTGCCGACCGAACTGTGTGCCCGACGAGGTCAAGGGGCGCATCTTCATCAAGACGCGCAGGCCGGTCTTTCGGGGTGAGGAGTTGACGTTTGACTACGACCTGGTCAGCGATGAGCCGATGACCGATGCGCTCAAGGCGCGTTATGCCTGCCGCTGCGGTGCAAAAAAGTGCCGGGGAACCATGCTGGCCATCTGATCGGGTGGCCCGGCATTGAGCCGTGCTAAATTAAAGAAGGTCGCCTGTGCCATGCGCCACGGAGAGTTTTCTAGCCCATGATCCC
>JACCDZ010524541.1_pt1 | contig 12842 bp, 10 predicted proteins | sample 7449551 | NCBI WGS metagenome assembly JACCDZ01 (sample SAMN15323452, study PRJNA562643) | freshwater metagenome | isolation source: river surface water | place: USA:Blue River Watershed | collected 2017-08-18
AGTAATAGGGCGACGCATTGTTCTGCAGGCCGACGCTCGGGTAGGCCAGCTTCATCATCACCACCGGCCGGCGCGCGGCCATTGCCTCGTACACGGTGTAACCGCCGGGGAAAGGGAAGCTGTCGAGATAGACGTCGATCACTTGCGCATACAGCCGGGTGTTCACCCAGCCGATGAAGCGCGTGCGCTCTTCCAGTCCGCGACCTTCGAAGAAGGACTGGATGACCCCGTCCTGCCGGGAGCCGGTCCACAAGAAGACGGACTCCGGGTTGGCCTCGAGCACGCCGCAGACGGCATCGAGGAACGCGGGATCGCGCAGCTTTTCCTCGCGGCCGATGCTGCCGAACACGGTCTTCCACGGCCCCAGCCGCTGCTTCACGGCGGCGGCTTCGGCGCGCAGCTCGGGCGCGAACCAGTCGCTGCCGCCGAACGGCGAGGTTTCCCACTGATTGCCGCCCAGCGTGCGTGGCTGGCCATCGGGTGAGCCACACATGTAGCCGTCGATGTCGGGGCTGCTGAACGCGTGGTATTTCATCGCCCACCAGACCTGCGTCTGCGCGAGGCGCGCGGCAAAGAAGCTCGCCATCCACATCACGAGGCTGACGAAGACGATCGCCTGCGGCTGGTGGTCGTGGCACAGCGCGGCGAACTTGATCAGCTTGATATAGGCATTCGCGCGGCGCGGCTCAAGGTCGCCGAGTGCGACCAGCGGCACCTGCAGCGCCTTCAGCCGCTGGCGCAGGCCGGGGTCGGCACCATCGAGGGTCACCACCACCGGTTGCAGCGGCAGCAGGTCGGCGCCGAATTCGCGCATCGATTCGAGATAGCGCAGCAGGCTCTGGATGTGCGCGAGGCCGGACTCGACATGGATCACGAAGAACACCAGCGGCGGATCGCCTTCCTTGCGCGCCGGCGCGGCCACCTGCCGCTGGCGCACGCGCGCCAGATCCGGCGCGGCGCGTTCGGCCACGCGGCGCAGCAGCGGCACCAGCGCGTCATAGGTCACGCGGAAGTGCGACTCGGCTTCCCAGCGCTTGACGTAATTCAGGTAGACCAGCTGCTCGATGTCGAGCGCGACGGCCGGTGAGCCGTGCTCGCAGTAGGCCGCGAAGGCGGGCAGGAAGACGTCCGTGAACAATTGTTGTTCATGCGCCTGGTCGGTCGGCGGCGACTTCGCCAACTGGTCGAAAAAGCCGACGATCGAGGCCATGTGATGTGCCAGCGCCTGGTCGGTGGGAGTCGGTGCGTTCATGCGATGGGCTTCTTTCAGGCGGCCAGTGCGGCGACGCGTTCCGTGGCCGGCGCGGCGGTACGCGGGCGGCGCCGCGGCGCCGCCAGCAATCCGCTGACGGCGTCGATCACGCGCGCCTGCTGCGTTTCGTCGAGCTCGACGTACAGCGGCAGGCGGATCAGCTCGGCGGCGACGCGGTCGGTGACGGGCAGCGCCGCATTGCCGGCGCCGCAGCGGCGGCCGTAAGGCGACGAATGCAGCGGTACGTAATGGAACAGTGCATGGATGCCCTGCGCCTTCAGGCCGGCGATGATTTCGTCGCGCGGCTTGCCGGAGCGGTTGAGCAGGTAGTAAAGGTGGGCGTTGTGCCCGCAGTCCACCGGGATCGCCGGCGTGGAGACGCGGGCGTCGCCATCGCGGAAGGCGGTGTCGTAGCGTGACCAGGTTGCCAGCCGCCGGCGCGTGATGTCGGCCGCGCCCTCCATTTGCGCCCACAGGAAGGCAGCAGTCAGTTCGCCGGGCAGGTAGGACGAGCCGATGTCGGTCCAGGTGTACTTGTCGATCTCGCCGCGCAGGAACTTGCTGCGGTCGGTGCCTTTCTCGCGGATGATCTCGGCGCGCTCGACCAGCGCGGGATGGTTGACCAGCAGTGCGCCGCCTTCGCCGCTGATGATGTTCTTGGTCTCGTGGAAGCTGTAGCAGCCGAGGTGTCCGATGGTGCCGAGTGCGCGACCCTTGTAGGTGGCCATGCAGCCTTGCGCGGCGTCTTCGATGACCAGCAGGCCGTGCGCTTCGGCGATGGCCATGATGGTGTCCATCTCGCAGGCCACGCCTGCGTAGTGAACCGGGACGATCGCACGGGTGCGCGGCGTGATTGCCGCCTCGATGAGATTCTCGTCGATGTTGAGCGTATCGGGACGGATGTCGACGAAGACCGGCGTCGCGCCGCGCAGCACGAAGGCGTTGGCGGTCGACACGAAGGTGTAGGACGGCAGGATGACTTCATCGCCGGGGCCGATGTCGCACAGGATCGCGGCCATCTCCAGCGCGGCGGTGCAGGAGTGCGTCAGCAGCGCCTTTTCCGCGCCGAAGCCTTCCAGCCAGCCCTGGCAGCGCCGCGTGAACGCGCCGTCGCCGGCCAGCTTGCCGTTCAGGTGCGCCTCGGCGATGTAGCTCAGTTCGCGCCCGGTCAGGTAGGGCTTGTTGAAGGGGATGGGCGACGGTGCTTGCGACAGATTGGGCATGATGCGTCCTTGGTCGTCAGTGCGGCGTTCAGCAGGGCAGGGACAGCAGCTCGCCCGAGCCGTCGGGCAGTTCAAGCAGCCGGAGTCCCTTCAGGCGTCCGTATTCGTAATGGGTGGCGGCATGCACCATCGCGTAATCGCGCACCAGCAGCAGTCCGGAGCGGCCGTTGTCGAACTGGTCGATCACGGCGCGGATCTCGTTGCTGTCGGTGTGCTCGAGCGCGGCGACGAGGAAGTCCTTGCCGTTGCGCGTGCGCCCGATCGCCTCGCGTGCGTCGGCGGCGAAGCCGGCCGATACCAGCGGCGCGAGCAGGGCTTCAGCGAATGCGCTGTCGCGCACGGCCCGACGCGGGTCGATGGCGATGCAGTTCAGGTGTTTGCCGGCGCCGAAGATGAATTGCAGTATCGGTGCAGCCAGTGCGATGGACGGTGAGCCGATTGCCACCGTGACCGGCTTGCCGCGGCGCGCGCCGACGGCAGCGACGATGCGGCTGATCATCATGCGTTCCTGGATGGTCAGGCTGCCCGGCCGCTGCGCCAGCGATTCGATCAGCGCGGGCACTTCGCGGCCCTGCTCGAATTGCGTGAGCAGGATGCCGTCGAGCTGGAGGTTGCGGTCCTTGTAGGTCGAGTTCATGGCACGATCACTTTCGCGACGCGGTCGATCAGGTTGCGCACCGGCTCGTCATGCTGGCGGCGGAACAGCAGCACTTCGGGATAGGCGATCGACCACTGGTCGTCGGTGCCGAGGATCCACGGGCCTTGCGGCTCGGGCATGATCACCGCGACCTTCTGGCCGCAGGCGCCGGCAAAGTGCACCAGCGCGGTCGACACCGACACGATGCCGTCGCAGGCGGCGGCAATCGCCAGCCAGTGATCGAGGTCTTTCTTGAAATCGAGCGCGGGGAAGCTGAGCATCTCGTAGCCGCGCTCGGCGAGGAATTGCTGGTCGGGCGTGGTGTCGCCGTATTGCAGGTTTACGCACAGCGCGCCGCGCTCAAAAATCGGCAGCCAGTTTTCAATTGCCAGCGCCTTGTTGCGCTTCTGGTTTTCCCAGTAGCCGCCTTTCCACGAGATGCCGACGATGGGCCGGCCCTGCGCGATCTCGCGCAGCTTCCTGTGATAGCTCGCGTACAGGTCGCCGTCGACCTGCAGGAAGGGGCGGCGGCGCTCGACGAAGCTGTCGACCGTCGGCCGGTAGAGCGGCAGGATGCTGCCGAGCGGTATGAAGCCGTTGTTGGGCAGGACGCACTCGTTCCAGGCCTCGATCAGGCCGGGCTGCGCGACTTCGAGCTGCGGGAACGAGCGCTTGATGATCGGCGCCAGCCGGCTCTCGCAGACGAAGATCACTTTTTTGAATTCTTCGATCGCCTGGTCCATCGCGCTCAGGAACAGCACCTGGTCGCCGATGCCTTGTTCGACGCAGACCATCGTCCACTTGTCGGTATCGAATTTGTCCTGCAGGTCGGCGCGGCGCGCTTCCTTCAGCAGGCCGGGCAGGTTGCGGCCCATGGTGCCGACTTCCTTGTGGAAGCCGTATTCCCAGTATTTCCAGCCGCGTTCGAAGTCGCGCGTGCGCAGCAGGTGCAGCGCCATGTTCCAGCACAGCGGAATGTCGGTCTTGCCGCTCTTTTCCAGCGTCTTTGCCAGCGCGTGGTCGTACAGCACGATGCCGGCGCGCGAATCGCGCTCGGCGATGATGTCGGCCTGCATGCGCATGATGACGGGATCGTCCGGATGATCTTTGGCTATCTCGTCGAGCAGCAGGAAGGATTCGTGCGGACGGCCGAGCGAGCGCAGCGCCGAGGCCTTCGACAGCCGGAACAGCCGGTGCGACGGGGCGATCTGCAGGAAGTGCTCGGCCAGTGGCAGCACCTCGTCAGAGCGCGCGAGGTCGAGCAGGCAGTTCGCATACATGATGCCGGCGTCGACGTCCTCAGGCGCGAGCTCATGGGCTTTCTTTGCGTAGGGCAGCGCGTCGGCATGCCGGCCTTTCAACACCATCAGCGACGCGAGGTCGCGCCATGCACGCTGGCCGCAGCCAGGCTCGCGCAGTGCGCGCTGCAGGCATTGCTCGGCGTCGTCGCGCTGGCCTTCGGCGTACAGGATGGAGGCTTCGAGGCACAGTCCTTCCCAGGCCTCGGCCGGCGGCGATTTTTTCAGCAGGCGGCGTGCAAGCGCGAAGTCTTTCTTCGCGACGGCTACGAGCACCGGGTCTGTCGGCGGCACGGCCTGGGTGCGGGTGAGCATGGTCAGGCCGCCTTCGGCTCGGGCCGCGCGAATTTCAGCTGCGCCTCTTCGGCCAGCCACAGCTCGGCAAAGTCGCAGTCGCGCTTGTGCGCGAACCACGGGCCGCCGAGCGTGTAATGAATGGCCTTCAGCTTGTCGTAGCGCGGCTCGTACCAGCCTTCGAGGTAATTCCAGCCGCGGTCGAGCGCGCCGATCTCTTCATCCTTCAGCCACTGGAAGCGGTGCAGGAAGGCCGGCTCGGCCTGGTTGACGACATCGGGCGTGAGCGCCTTCACCGACGGATGCGCGCAGTCGAACACGATGAAAGACGACCAGTTCTTGCGCGGATACGGATATTGCACGCAGCCGTCCATTTTCACAGTCTCGGTCGGCTGGTAGTCATGCTGGACTACCGACACTGCCTTGCCCGGCGTGAGATCGGCCAGCACCTCGCGGATGTCGGTGACGAACAGGAAATCGCAGTCGACGAAGACCGCATGGCCGTCGTAGCCGTCGCGGCTGGCCAGCCACGGGGTGAGGAAACGGGTGAGGCTGAATTCGGTCGCGGCCTTGGCGTCGACCGGGCGGCGGTAGGCACCTTGCCGGCGCAGCTCGGACTGGACCAGCGGGATCACGCTGACCTGCGCGCGGTCCGTGCGCGACAGGATCGAATGGCGGCAGACTTCCCAGGCAATGTCCTCGCGAGGATCCCAGCCGACGAAAACTTTCAGTTCCATTTTTCAGCCCCTTTGGGTGGTTTACGCTTTCTGTTCAGCAATATGCGTGCCACTGTCGGAATCACGTCAGGGGAGTTGGCGGCGGATGGTCGCTGAAGCCATGTCCTTCCGCAGGGGGCGACCGTGGGTTCCAACTTTGCGTTGGCACGGACATGCCGGAGCCGATGCCTTTTGACTCGTCATCGCGACCTGCGCCGGGACGACGTTTTAAAAGCTGTAGGCTTTCAAATCGTCTTTCGGCGCAGGGAGGGATTCCATGTCGTGTCTCCCGGACTGGCGCCATGAGCTCAGCGACGGTGGGTCTCGGCCTGCCCCCCCAGCCTTCGCTGGGGCGGTGGCCGGGACGACGTTTTAAAAGCTGCAGGCTCTCAAATCGTCATCCCGGCGCCGGCCGAAATCCAGCGTCGTGTCTCCCCCGGATTGTCGCCATGGGTTCAGCGACGATGGGTCCCAGCCGTCGCTTCAGCCGCCGCCTCAGCCAAGGCCGGTCAAAGGCCGGGCGCAAGCCGGGAAGCCGACCCCCACGTCACATCGCAATCCTTGCCGGAAGCTTCACTGCAAGTTTTTGCCGCAGGCGGCAAAGGGGTGGCGAAGCTTTGCCGGGGGTGGCGCGACGCACGCCGCCGCGCGTGTGCAGCGGGGAGAAATCGCGCAGATTGCCTGCCTGCCCGAGTGAAAGAAGACCCGCAAGCCGAACGAATATTTCTCCTGCGCATCCTTCTGGCATTGCTTTTGCTAATCGGACCCCGTACGCCGGACTTGAGCGAGTCCGGACAGCAGTCTGATGAAACAACGCCGTCTATCCAGGAGCCCTTGATGTCGATTCTCGCCCAACAACTTATTTCTAAAGATTCGAATGGTTCTGCAATGAACATGCTGGAGGTGTCGCGATTCACGCCGGCTGACATCCGCGTCGCGATCCAGGCCCTGATGGGCGAGGACCGCATCCCGCTGGCCTACGCGCTGGGCGATGCGGGGCTGGCGCTGTATCCGGACAGCGAGGACATCCTCGCGATCACCAGCCTGCTGGCGGTGATGGCGCAGGACTGGCCGCAGGCGATCGATCTGCTGCGTGAACTGATGGAGCGGCAGGCAGGGCAGGCGACGGTGTTCACGCACGCGATGCTGATCCGCTCGCTGCGCTGCAACCTCGAATTCGCAGCCGCCTTCGAAGCGACGCGCGATGCGCTGGCCGCTTTCCCGTCGCACCCGGAACTGCTGAAGGAATACGACGCGCTGGCGGCCGCGATGGGCCTGTCGGCGGTCTGAAACCGGCAGGCGGCAAGCGCCTGCCGGTTTTCCGACAAAGCTTGCCGCCCCACCGATGATTTAAGGATGCACAGGGAGATCCTTTGAAAAAAGTCCCTGAAAATCAAAGATTTATTGATTGGCACGGTTAGTGCTAGACCGTTAGCCACAGGAACATTTTCCAATTGGATCAGCCGAGCGCGAATCTGGATTCGCGAGGGAGATAGGAAGCATGTCAGTCATCAACACCAACACCAAGGCACTCTTCAGCCAGGCAGCGCTGAAGTCGACCGAGCGAGCGCAGGCCACGGCGATGCAACAGCTGTCGACCGGCAAGCGGATCAACTCTGCCAAGGATGATGCGGCAGGCCTTGCGATCGCGACGCGCATGACGCAGCAGATTCGCAGCCTCGACCAGGCGGTGCGGAATGCCGGCGATGCAATCTCGCTGATCCAGACGGCCGAAGGTGCGACAAACTCGATCACGGACATGATGCAGCGCATGCGTGAGCTCGCGATCCAGGCGATCAACGACACCAACGCCAACGAACAGCGCAGCTACCTTGATCTCGAATTCCAGCAGCTGAAGCAGGAAATCGTGCGCATTGCCGACACCACCGAATGGAACGGATTCTCGGTGCTGAACGGCACGGCCGGCGTGCCGCAGGGCCCGCAGCCGGTGTTCAAGATCGCTTCGTCCGGCGAGCTCAGCACGCAGATCAATTACAGCCCGGTCACGACCGAGACCCGCGAGGACATCGAGCAGCAGGAGATCAGCTTCACTGCCGTCGATCCCGCGCAGCAGCTGCTGACCTTCGGCGCGGCCGCCGGCTCGGGCAGCTTCACGCTGACCACAGAGGGCGCGGGCGCGCTGGATTCGCTGACTACCACCGTCACGCTCGACTCGAGCGCCGACGCGACCTCGGTCGCTGCGGCGGTCGCGCAGGCGCTGAACCTGGATTTCGCGTCGGCCAACATCACCCGTCAGGCGATCGACAACCAGGACGGCACGGTCACCATCGTCTATCGCGACGCCGACAAGGACGCGAGCAGCGCAACGCTGGCTGCCGGCGGCACCGATCCGGGCGTCACGCTGACGGCCGGCTCGGTCACGGGCTCGGGCAGCATCTATGTCGGCGGCGTGACGGTCGACCTGACTGCCGGCATGAGCAAATCCGACGTCGGCTCGGCAGTCGCCACGGCATTGACTGCCGCGACGGCCTTCTCCGGCAGCATCGTCGAAGACGGCGGTGACGGCACGGTCAGGATCACGTATCCGGAAGAGGACGGCGACGTCGAACTGGTCAGCTTCCAGGCCGACTCCGGCGTCGGCGTGAACGGCGTCGCGCAGACCCTCGCGATTGCCGACACCGATTTTGAATTCGCCAACGGCGGCAATTTCCTGAAGGCCGGCAACCTGGCGTTCGAGGTCGAGCCGACGCCGCTGAAGCAGGAAATCCTGTCGCTCGGACCGGTCTCGGCCGGCGGCACGATGACCGTCGCCGGCGTGACGGTGACCTTCAATGAACCCATGTCGGCCGCCTCGGCGGCAGCGGTGGTGCGCTCGGCGCTGATCGCCGACCCGGACTGGAATTTCTCCGCATCCGGCCGCCTGATCGTCGACAACGAAGACGGTACGCTCGCGATCACGTATTCGGCGCTGGATGCAAACGCGCCCGCGCTGACCGTGTCGAGCTCGAACTCGGCCGGCGTGGTGGCAACGGTCGTGCCGGTGCAGGCTTACGGCTCGGTGACGGCGCGCTTCAATGTCGATTACGGCGACCCGGTGATGCTGAAGGGCCAGGTGAATTTCGCCGACGGCTCGATCAGCTTCGCCAAAGAGTCGGTCGCGCAGGTGGACACGCTCTCGCTGTCGGGCAGCTATTCGGTCGGCGACGTCATCACGGTGAAGCTCGGCTCGCACGACTACCAGTACACGGTCGGCAGCGCCGACACGTCCAACAGCGTGCTGGCGACGAACATCGTCAAGGACATGCAGGATGACCCGGACCTGACGCGCTCGGTAGCGATCGCGCTGGACCGCAACGGCGGCATCACGCTGACGGCGAAGCAGCCGGGGCAGGGCTTCGTCGCGACCGCGGTCGTGTCTTCGCGCGGCGCCGGCAGCACCGGTAATGTGGCGTCGGCGACCACGCAGGCGAATGTGGATGCCGGCGACAACGCGACCGTGATTTCCGACGACCTGACGGTGTCGCTGCTGTACGCGAACGGCGACAAGGCCGACATTACTTATCGTGCGCCGGCGGCGACGATCGACGTCAACCGCAGCTTCTCGCAGCTGAAGGCGCTGCGCAACAGCGACCTGATCGTCAACGGCCAGTCGGTCAGCGTGTCGCTGCCCGAATATGACAAGGTATCGACGTCGAATGCCGCATCGAGCGCGCTGGCGAAGGCGACCGCGATCAACAAGATCAGCAACCTGACCGGCGTGAAGGCGGTGGTGCAGGAGAACGTGTTCACCGGCACCCGCATGGTGGCCGGCGACCCGGTCACCGGCACGATCAGCATCAACGGCTACACGTCGCCGGTGATCACGACTGTCGAGAACAATCCGCGCGAGACGCGCGCGGCCGTGACCGAGGCGATCAACCGCATGACCGCGCGCACCGGCGTGGTGGCGATCAACACGAATGACGACCTGAAGGGCATTACGCTGAAGGCGGCCGACGGCCGCAACATCGAAGTGTTCTTCAACACCAATGTGCCGGACGACACCTTCGCCGCCAGCACCGGCCTGAAGCAGGGCCTGCAGGCCGGTGTGTATGCGCTGGAGTCGAAGCTGGAGACGGCGATCAGGATCGACACCATGGCCACCGGCGACCTGAGCCGCTCGGGCCTGACCGCCGGCAATTACGTGGACAACGAGACCGTGCTGGTGATTGACGACCGCCTGGCCGTCAATCCGCCGGTCGCGCAGGTCAACCAGGTCGCGCTGTCCGGCACCATTGCCGCCGGCGAGACCTACAGCATTACCATCAACGGCCGCACCAAGAGCTTCAAGACGACCAGCGCCGAGCACGGCATGGAAGACGTGCGCTCGAAGCTGATCGCCGAGATCAATGCCGATCCCAAGCTCGGCGTCACCGCCACCGCCAGCAATGGCGACGACCTGTCGTCGATCTTCATCACGTCGAAGAACCCGGGCGTGGAGTTCACGCTGTCGGTGTCGACCGATTCCGCTGCCGGCTACATTGATCCGTCGGTGGTGGTCGAGAATGCGGCGGCGCAGGTGCGCAAGCTGAACACCGGCGACCTCGTGATCAACGGCGTGGCGATCCCGGCATCCGAGAGCATTGACGACATCCGTTCGACCGATGGCGTGCTGGCCAGCCAGCGCAGCAGCAGCGCGATCGCGATCGCGTCGGCCATCAACAGCCAGTCCGACAAGACCGGCGTGAAGGCCGAATTCGACAATGCCGCCATCACCGGCACCCGGACCGTGACCGGCATGCCGGGCGTGTACCCGGAGACCGGCGAGCAGTCGCTGTTCATCAACGGCATCGAAGTCAAGGTCATGCTGACCGAGGACGAGCCGCTCGACGTGCGCCGGCAGAAGGTGGTCGATGCGATCAACCTGCGCACCTACACGCATGGCGTGGTTGCGTCGAACAACGGCGGCGGCGTCACGCTGACTTCGGCGGACGGCCGCAACGTGTCGGCCTGGTTCAATGCCGACGTGCCGGGCCTGTCGGCTGCCAGCTTCGGCCTCGATACCGGCACCACGGTCGCGCAGGAAAGCGCGATCACGATCGGCGGCACGGTCGATACGACGAACGATCGTGCGACGGTGGTGATCAATGGCCAGACGATCACGTCCGACGCGGCGACGGCCGCCACGCCGGCCGACCTCGCAGCCAAGCTGCTGGAGGCAATCCAGGCGAAGATCAGCAGCGGCCAGCTGACCAACGTCACGGTCTCGCGCGATGCGGTCAACAGCCCCGAGAAGATCGTGGTGCGCTCAACCGTGGCCGGCACGCCGTTCACGCTGTCCGGCGCGGCTTCCAGCGATGCCGATGCGACGGTGGCGATCTCGACCGTCACGCCGAACAACGGCGGCGACAACATTGTCACTGCGATCCGCGGCGGCGACAGCAAGTCGACCGCGGCAAAGACCGTCTACAGTTCGCTGAAGCTGGTGTCGGAAAAGGCGTTCACGGTGGCCGCCGGCACGAATGGTTTCGGCCCCAACTCGAACTTCGACGAGCTCGGCTTCAAGGAGGGCACCTTCGGCGGTCGCTCGTCCGTCGAGATGTCGCCGCCGCGCGTCGGCCGCCTGACTTTTCAGGTTGGTGCGAAGGCCGGGCAGGAGATCACGATCGACCTCGCCGACTTCGGCAAGGACGGCCCGATCACCGGGGAGATCACCGGCGACGTCGACGAATCCCTCGAGCAGATGACCAACCGCATCAACACCCGCGAAGGCGCGCAGGCGGTGCTGGTGAAGCTCGACGGCGCGATGGACAAGATCAATGCGACGCGCGCGGTGATGGGCGCGGTGATGAACCGCCTCCAGTACGCGATGGACAACCTGACCAACGTGTCGACCAACTCGGCCGCATCGCGCAGCCAGATCGAGGACGCCGATTATGCGAAGGCCAGCACCGAGCTGGCGCGCTCGCAGATCATGCAGCAGGCGGGCACGGCGGTGCTGGCGCAGGCGAACATGAGCCAGCAGACGGTGCTGAAGCTGCTGAATGGCTGATCGCCCGAGTGACATGGCGTGCCTGGCCGTGAACGCGGCCGGCGTGCTGTGACAGAATATCGTCCCGATGTACTGTCACACGAGGTAACCATGAACGACCTGGGCAAGCGCCTGCTGTTCCGGCTGGCGCGGATACTGCTGATTGCCCTGCTGCTGGCGGCCGGCATGGTCGCGCTTCATCCCGAGCGCTACCTGCCGCCGGATACCAGCGCGGGCGAGTTTTTCCAGGGCATGCTGGGCGCGCTGATGCTGGCGCTGGTGCTGGCGGCGGTCGGCACGCGCGCCTGGTTTGATTACCAACGGAAGAAGCGCGAGAAGAAATGAACGCCCCCCATCCGCTGACTGCCGACGGCGCGCCGAATTGCTGGCAGTGCCGCCATTTTGCGGTGAGCTGGGATCCGAGGCTGCCCTATGCATGTCGGCTGATGGGCATCAAGACGCGGATGATGCCAGCCATCGAAGTGCTGCGCGCCGACGGCGAACGCTGCCGCGGCTTTTCCCCGAAGGCGGCGCCCGCCGCTGCCGCCGGCCGCTCGCGCGTCGCATGAGGCGCGCCGCGCCGTCCGCGCTGCTGCTGCTCGCCCTGCTGGCGCCGTCCGTGCGCGGCGAGCCGGGCCCGGCCGAACCTTCCCCGTCTTCACTCACTGACGCAGAACGTCCTGCGCTCGGTCCGGCCTTGCGCGCGATCGAGCGCGGCCACTATGCGACTGCGGTGCGCGCGCTGAAACGGCCCGCGCAGCGCGGCGATCCGCTGGCACAGAACAACCTCGGCTATTTGTACGAGCATGGCCTTGGCGTGGCGCGCAGCGATGCCGACGCGCTGGGCTGGTATGCGCGCGCGGCCGAGGCCGGCCTGCCGGTCGCGCAGTTCAACCTGGCGATGATGCTCTTGCGCGGCAAGGGCATTCCGGCCGACCCGAAGGCGGCGGCGACCTGGTTCGCCGCCGCGGCCGGCGCCGGCCATGCGGGCGCAGAGTACATGACCGGCGAGTGCTACCGCAGCGGCAGCGGCGTGCCGCGCGACGGCGCGCTGGCGCTGTCCTGGTACCTGAAGGCCGCGCGTCAGGGGCATGCGGGCGCGCAGCTGATGGCTGCGTCCGTCTATCACAGCGGCGAGGGCTGGCGGCGCGAGCCGCAGAAGGCGATGACCTGGGCCGAGCTGGCCAGGCTGAACGGCGAGATGCAGGCGGCTTCATTGCAGCAGAAGATCGAGGCCGGGCTGAAGTCCGGGCAGAAGGCCGAGGCGATCCGGCAGGCGCAGGTGTGCCTGCGCAGCGGGTATCGGGAGTGTCCGGAGTAGGGAAGCCTGGTACTCGATAGCTTTTCCTTTGAATGAGACGTGGCGTTAAAGGGCGCTGGATACCGGCCTGCGCCCAAGGCCAGTCAGTTAAGGCGATAAAGCGCGAAGACACTGGGTCCCGGCCTGCGCC
>JACCDZ010884119.1_pt1 | contig 12842 bp, 12 predicted proteins | sample 7449551 | NCBI WGS metagenome assembly JACCDZ01 (sample SAMN15323452, study PRJNA562643) | freshwater metagenome | isolation source: river surface water | place: USA:Blue River Watershed | collected 2017-08-18
CACTTTCTAACACTGGGGTAAACAATCAAGGACAACTCACTCAAATGGGAACTCCACAAAACACACCGACTCCATAACAAGAACGAAATCCTCCGCAAAACCTTTGCGGAGGATTTTTGCATGATACAATAGTTGCATGGCTCTCAACAGCAACAACATCATGGGCATGAATCAAAACCCTGTTCCAGCTCCATCTGCAGATGATCCATTTGCAGATGTAAAAACAGAAATGGCAAAACGCTATGCGCTCCTTCCAGAAGAAATCCAGAAGGCGATCATGAGCACCGATTATCAGCAAAAATTGTTTAATCTCGCAAAAACTCACAAGCTCACCTATGAGGAGCTCGGAACCCTCGAGCTTGAAACCACTATGGTGCTCCTTGGTATGACTCGTCCAGAGGAATATCGTGATGAACTGCAGCTTGAACTCAAGAAAAACGATCTTGAAATCGACGCCCTAGTAAAAGACGTAGGGGATCAGGTGTTTTCTCCAATCCGTGGAGCGCTCGACCGTGTATACTCGGCAAAGAAAGATCCAGAAGACTACCTGACCCAGGCTCCATCTTCTGTACCCGCTACTCCAGTCACGAAAGCACCGGAAGTAGCACCAGTTACAGCAACCGTTTCGGCAAAACCTGCCCAGACAACGCCACCAACATTCACTCCACCAGCATACTCAGCACCAAAGCCAATAACACCAACACCTACTCCAGGAACAGCAACACCATTTACAGCTACTCCTCTCGCCACAAAACCAGTAGTTCCAACACCTACCCCTGTAGTACCAACAAACACCTCCGTGGGAAGCACACCGGTGCGCATTCCTATTCCACCAGCTCCAGTAAATCCACCCACTCCAGCAGTGGCAATGCCTACACCAATGGCACCAGTGTCAGACACTCTCTCTGCAATGGAAAAAAGTGTACTCGAAAAAACTGGCGTCGTACTCTCAGACACACCAGCAGTTCCTGTCGTGGAATTTCAGAGCACAATCACTCCAAAACCAGCAACCATTTCTCCACTTCGGACTGAAATGCTTCACGATATTGAAAACCCTGCAAAAAGTCCTACCGACAGCCTTACAACTGCATTCACGGGAATGCCAACAAAAACCACCGATTACTCGATCCCTAAGACAGGAACGACCCCACCAACAACTCGACCAGCAGATCCATATCGTGAACCCATCCAATAGCCTATGCGTTTCCAAGTTCCTCAATTTATCGACGTAGAAGACAAGCTCTTTGGCCCGCTTTCATTTCGGCAGTTTGCCTACCTGACCGGGGGAGCGGGTTTGTGTTATGTCGTGTATCAAACACTTCCAACGCTCATCGCGTATGTTCTCATGTTGGCACTCGCAGCATTTGCGATAGCACTCGCATTCGTAAAAGTAAACGAGAAGCCATTCATCGACATTGTCGAGGCCGCATTCAAGTTTGTACTTCGCGGCAAACTCTATCTTTGGAAGCGAGAGAAACCAGAGAAAAAAGAAATCGAGGAAGTTCACGAAAAAGCACGTGCCTATGTCCCGCGACTCACCGAATCCAAACTCCACGACATTTCATGGGGTCTTGATGTACTCAACAATCGACTCAAGGACCGCGTGTAACACTGTTTACACGCATATTTTTGTATGTGTTCTCACGTTCTCTTGATATAATGCAATTGCATGCCCGCACTATCATCTCGCCCAACTCAAGACTTTGTACCGATTCAAGAAGTACGTGGTGGTACCGTTGTATTAAAGGACGGCGGCCTTCGTGCCGTCATTGCAGTATCATCGGTCAACCTTGCGCTCAAATCTGCCGATGAACAAACAGCAACTATTGGTCAATTTCAATCATTTTTAAACTCGCTCGATTTTCCTGTACAGATCGTTGTCCAGTCACGCCGTCTTGATATTCGTCCGTACCTCATGATGCTCGACAGCAAAATGAAGGACCAGCGTGAACCACTCCTTCGTATTCAAACAGCAGGGTATATGAGTTTTATTCGTGAATTTACAGAACAGGTTGCTATTATGCGCAAGCATTTTTATGTTGTTGTTCCGTATGAAGAAGCAGTACTCTCTGGAAACAAAGGATTTCTTGGTGGTATTTTTAGCGGTAAGAAAAACAAAATGGAAGAAGACGCGAGCTTCGAGGAGCGCCAGAGTCAGCTCGACCAGCGAGTAAGCGTCGTCTCTGGGGGATTGGAAGGTTCTGGCGTGCGCACTGAACGTCTCAAGACAGAGGAAATCATCGAACTCTTCTACAAGACATTCAACCCAGGAGACGCACAACCTGCAATCAACATCGATGCATTCAATAGTTCGTCACGAACATAATCAGGTATATGGGAATTTTTGACTCACTCTTCGGAAAAAAGAATAGTAACATACCAGAAGCAGGTATGATGTCTAGCGCCCTGCCGGTTTTGCCTGAGCAAATATATGAGTCAGCCAGTCTCGAACTCAAAGACGTTATTGCGCCATCGGCACTCGAAATCCAATCCAAGTCAATCAATCTTGGCGACAAGATCGCTCGCACGTATTTCGTTATTTCATATCCATCTACACTCACCGACAACTGGCTCTCACCAATCATCAACCTCGACAAAGTATTCGATGTTGCTATCCATATTGAACCGGTAGACACGTCCACTATTCTTCGTCAGTTCCAACGTAAAGTTGCCGAAGTGCAGAGCCAGATCATGGAGCGCGAGGGCAGGGGACTTGTCCGCGACCCACAGCTCGATATGGCATATCGCAACCTCGAAGATTTGCGCGACCGTCTAACTCAGGCGCAAGAAAAAATGTTCGAGGTAGGACTGTATATTACAATCTACGCCGAGAGCGAAAACGAACTCTTTAAAGTAGAGAACGAAATCAAATCACTACTTGAATCAAAACTCATCTATCTCAAACCAGCTCTCTTCCAGCAGGATGATGGTTTCAAGAGCATTTTGCCACTTGCCGATGATAAACTTTCGGTATATCAAAAGCTCAATTCAGAGCCACTCTCATCCTTTTTCCCATTTGTATCGTTTGACCTTACCTCGGACAAAGGTATCCTCTATGGGGTAAATCGCCATAATTCATCGCTTATTATCTTTGATCGTTTCAGTCTCGACAACTACAACTCGATTACATTTGCTACATCCGGAGCAGGTAAATCCTACGCCACCAAGTTAGAAATCATCCGCACGCTCATGTTTGATACCGAGGTTATTGTGATCGACCCCGAGCGCGAATACGAACGCCTTGCAGAGGCACTCGGAGGACGATATTTCAATATCTCGCTCAATTCCGACAACCACATCAATCCGTTCGACCTTCCTATTCCTGGCAAAGACGAGACAGCCGCGGACGTATTGCGTGCAAACATCATCAACCTCGTCGGACTCTTCCGTATCATGCTCGGAGGACTCACCCCCGAAGAAGATGCATTGATTGACCGCGCGGTGACTGAAACATACGCAATCAAAGACATTACGCCGGATGCAGACTTCTCCCGTATCGATCCTCCACTTCTTTCAGACTTTGAAATGGTGCTCTCGGGAATGGAAGGCACCGAGTCTCTCGTATCACGCCTCTCTAAATACACCCATGGATCTTGGGCAGGATTCATCAACCAGCCATCAAACGTAGATATCAATAAAAAGTTTGTCGTGTTCTCAGTGCGCGACATGGAGGACGATCTCAAGCCAGTTGCCATGTATATCGTGACGCACTTCATTTGGAACGAGGTACGCAAGAACATTAAAAAACGCCTGCTCGTCGTGGATGAGGCATGGTGGATGATGAAATCCGAAGACACCGCAAGTTTCCTCTTTTCCATTGCAAAGCGTGGACGCAAATACTTCCTCGGACTGGCTACGATCACACAAGACGTGGGAGACTTCCTCAAGAGCCCATACGGCCTCCCGATCATTACCAACTCATCGCTCCAATTGCTTTTGAAACAGTCACCGTCTACCACAGATGCACTGCAAAAGACCTTTAACCTCACCGACGAAGAAAAGTATCTACTTCTTGAGTGCAACAAAGGAGAGGGAATCTTCTTTGCGGGGCTCAAACACGTAGCAGTAAAGGTCATTTCTTCGTATACTGAAGATCAGCTCATCACAAGCGATCCAAATCAGATCCTCGCCCAAGAGAAAGCTCGGTCTGAACTCTCGCAAGCAGTAACAGGAACGCCTCAATAGCAAAGCAAAACCGCCCCAAGAAGGGCGGTTTTGCTTTGCGCAGAAGACACTCTGTCGTATACTTTATCTATGTCATTGCGTTCATTTCTCGCATCTTGCGTACTTGCAAGCATCGCGTTTACTCCGGTTATCACACTCGCCCAAGAAGAAGAAACTTTCACCCTTGAGGGAACACCTCCTGATGTGATTTCGTTTGTTATCTCCCCGGAAAATCCGGCACCAAAACAAACCGTTACTGTCACAGCTCGTAGCTACTCGCTCGATCTCACGAGTGCCGATATCCGCTGGACGCTCGACGGGAAAAAAGTCCTCTCCGGTGTAGGGGAGACATCGTATGCGTTTATCGTCAAAGACAGCGGAGTGGCATCGTCTATATCGGTCACTGCAACCCCCGCACAAGGAGCTGCTTCTTCGGCAAGCACAAAAATAGTCCCCACTGCTACCGATATTCTCTGGCAAGCAGTTGATGCAACCACCCCACCGCTCTATCGAGGCAAGGCCCTCCCAACCACCGAGACAAAACTCCGCTTTGTCTCAATCACCGATATCAAAAAGAACGGATCACACGTTGCGGCAGGAAATCTCATGTACACCTGGCAGCACAATGGCACGCTTATGAAAAATGCTTCCGGGTACGGAAAGAGTGCTTTCACGGTACAGGGAAGCTACCTGAACGCATCCAATACTGCAGCGGTTACTATCGAAACACGAGACACCAGTGTCAAAACAGCAAGTACCGCAAAGGTTTCATCTGTAAAACCATTTGTTCTTTGGTATCCAGCAGACCAGATCTCTGGACCACGATTTGAAAAGACCATTTCTGATGGATATTCTCTTGGGAAAGGGGATATTACTCTTGTTGCTATGCCATATTTCTTTTCTCCAATAAACCCGACCTCATCAAAACTTCTCTATACATGGACAATAAACGGAAAGAAGATTGAAACACCGTCAGTGCCAAATACATTATTCCTCCGAAGAGAGTCAGATGATACGGGTACTGCAGAAATATCCCTGTCTCTTGCAAACGTCGCCACTTTATTCCAGGAAACATCCACAAAGCTTTCCTTACAGCTTCAATAGTATGAAAAAAATATTTGGATTCATATTCAGCTTTATCATTCTTGCTTCAGTACCAGTACTTAGCACAAACTTCACCGCAACTGTTCACGCGCAGGAAAATCCAAGTACTGGCAGCGGTTCAGAATCATACGCATTAAATAATCCAGTAGCTGTAGCAAAAACATCTGATGGCTACACTGCCCAAGCTGTTGTAGTTGTAACGAATCCAACAAAAAACATTAACTATCAGATCTCTCTTGGAAAAAGCACTCTTGGTGCAACCACTTGTTCTTTTGAATCAAAATACGACAGTATTGGAAGATATACAGCGGGGGAGAGTGCGCTCGCAATCAACAAAACATGGACGCTTACTGAGGGTGTCTACTGTCTTGGCGTGCAAAAAGAAACAGCGGTGGTTAGCAATACCTACAAAACCGTAGTACCAGTACTGACCACTTTTGTAGTAGGTGGATCCTCAATAAATCCAGGAACGACAGGCGGCCTTCAGCCAAATGAAAACGGTTGTCTCGCAAATGGAACCAATGAATACTGCCCACTAGTCATTCTCCCCAATATTGGAGAAACAGGTACTGGAAAGATTAGCTTTACCGAGTGTTATATTGACGGAGTAAAAGTAGAAGGAAAGAGTGGTTTTGGGTGCTACCTCAACAACCTTATCCGTATTGTTATTGCCCTAATCGGAATACTTGGTGTGGTAATGGTTATTATCGGTGGTATTGAATATTGGTCTACCACCAGTGGAGCCGAAAAGGGGACAGCAAAGGGACGAATCTTGGGAGCACTACTTGGTATTGTTCTCGCCCTTGGATCCTATGTAATCCTCCGTACGATCAATCCAAAACTTGTTGAACTAGAGGTAACCATACCGAGCATTGTACTCTCTCTTGAAGGTGAGCTCCATCGAACTTCCGGCGGAGGAACATACACTGGTGGGGGAGGAAATCCAAACGTAACCAAAAATATTACAACTTTTGACTCAATGCTCGCAGCTTCTGCCGCAAAGAACAAAGTAAACTGCACATTCCTCAAAGCCGATATGTACGCTGAGTCCGGAGGAAATCCAAATGCAACAAGTCCCGTAGGAGCTCGAGGGCTCATGCAGCTCATGCCAGCGACCTTCTCTGGACTCATGCCTGGCCCCACGAATATAATGGACCCGGCAACAAACATTGAAGCTGGTGCGCGCTATTTTGCACAACTGCAAGCAAAAGCTTGTAATGGAAAACAATCCAATACTGTTTGCAGCGTTGCACAACAACAATATATTATCGCTGCATATAACGGGGGACCGAAATCAAACAGCGAAAGCGAAAAGTGCCCTGGAAAGACTTGGTGGCAATGTGAACAAAATAGCGGGTACGCAGAGACACGAGCATATGTGCAGAAAGTGCAAAAGAATTACGACAAGCTGGTTCAAGAAAAGTGGGGTTGCTAATATATCTCTATGCAAAAAAAATATCTCCTGATTATTCTCATCGTAGCAGTCACCTTTATTGGGGGGATGTATTTCCTCAACAAAAAAGAAGCTGCTGTAACTGGAACCGCAACGGGGACTAAAAAAACTGGTATCTCGGCACTTTTTCCATTCCTTGGATCAAACGGTATACAGACACCAATAGAGCAGTCTCCGAACACGGAACAAACACCAACAGCAGAAACACCACTTCCTACACCGATTGAATCAGGAAATATTTCCCTTAAGAAACTTTCCAACAAAATGGTTGCTGGATTCATTCCGCTTCCTGCAACTACCACAGAGTCTCTCTCATCCGTACATAGTGCAAATGATACCGCTCCAAATACTGAAACACTTCCGCTTGTGCGTTTTGCGGAAATAGGAACCGGGTATATTTACGATGTAAATACTGCAGGTAAAAATGAACGTAAAATATCAGGAACCCTCATTGCTCGCACAGCACTCGCTCATTTTGCAAACGGAGGAAAAACTGTTGCAATGCAATATATAAAAGAAAACAACACCACCGTGGGAAGCTTCCTTGGAACACTCGCAGCACCAACAGGGAACAGTAGTGTTGGCACACTTATGGGATCGTTTCTCCAGGATGGTATTGCTAATATTGCAGTATCACCGGACGGGAAAAATTTCCTTTATCTCACCACCAACGAAAATGGTTCAGTCGCAATGACAATGAAAGCAGATGGTTCGGGAAAGAAACAGTTATTCCAAAGTGCTTTCTCTGAATGGCTACTCGAATGGCGCACTGGCGGTATTGCAGTCACCACAAAAGCAGCAGCGACTATTCCCGGATATGCGTATATGGTTTCCGGAACTGGCACATTTACAAAAATCATTGGATCGGTACCTGGACTCACTACACTTCTATCGCCCGATGGAAAAACATTGCTATACGGTATTGGAGAAAAAGACAGTATGGAACTGCATATCCGTCGCCTCAAAGATGGGAAGGATACGAATACCGGTCTCGCAACACTACCAGAGAAATGCACTTGGTCATCTGACAACAAAACACTGTACTGCGGAGTGCCTCTCTATATCCGGGGCGCTGCATATCCAGATACTTGGTATCAAGGACAACAAGAATTCACCGATGCGATCTGGAAGATAGATTCAACCACTGGTGTTACTACCAAAATAACAGCGGGAAGCGAAGGATTGATTGACGCAACTCACCTAAAACTTGATCCAACAAAATCCTACTTGTGTTTCATTAACAAAAACGATCTCAGTCTCTGGGCACTCAAACTCTAATACAAAACCGCCGCTTCTCTCGAAGCGGCGGTTTTGTATTAGATAGCAGGGTCCTTATATCGAATCACAATGTGTCTTGTTTTGCCTTCTCCAACTGACTCAGTCGTAATATCTGGCATTGCAGAGAGAAACTCATGCACGATACGACGTTCGTGGGGAAGCATTGGTTCAACATCAATAGAGGATTTAAAATATCGAGCGCGCTCAGCCATCATATGAGCTACGGTACGAAGATTCTCGATCTTGCGCCGCTCATGATCATTTGCATCCACGACAACACGGAGGCGTACTCCATCGTCGAGCATTTTCTCGGTCAATTTAGTCACAATGTGGTTGAGTGCCGAAAGTGCCTCTCCTTCACGAGCCAAGAGAACACGCGCATCTCCTTTTGTAACAGAAAACCATAGCGTATTTGTTTTTTCATCAAATGAGACCACCGTATCATCCTTGGTGTATCCAAAATGATGTAAGAGTCCTGCTATGTGTTCTTGGATGCGTTCGTGGGCCATAGGAGTGTATAAGAGACCCGAGAGACCTATACTGTAGCAACTGAACCTTTGCGCAGTTTGCGAATCGTGTAGAACTCCTGAGCTATAGTAAAGATATTACTCGTAATAAGGTAAAGCGCAACAGCAGCAGGGAAGAAGTACGAGATACCTCCCATCATGATCGGCATAATATAGGTCATTTGAGTCTGCATGCTGCGCTGAATCTCGGCCTGCATACCTTCGCCACTTGGCTTGGTTTGGCGCTTTTCCATGAGTTTTGCTTGGATAAACTGAGTTCCTCCAGCAAGGAGTGCGAACACAAGATTCTTTTTTGCAGAAAGGTCAATAAAACCGAGAAATTCCATGTTTATCTTGCTTGGGTTTGCAACAAACGAATACAAACCTGGCACACTTACCTCATTTAAAATGCCGCGGAATACCTGATAGAGTGCAATAAGCACAATCATCTGAATAATGAGTGGTAGGCAGCTTGAAAATGGATTTACTTTGTATTTCTTGTAAAGCTCTTGCGTGGCTTTCGCTTGCTCAAGCTTGTTTGGATAGTCTTTTTTGATTTGTTCGATTTCAGGCTGAAGAGCATTCATTTTAACCTGACTATCTATCATGCGCTGGGTGAGAGGGAAGAGGATTATCTTGATCACAACAGTAATCAAGATGATGGCCAATCCAACGTCATGATTTGGCATTACCGAAACAAGTAAAATAAAGGCGTTATAAATTGGTTGGTAGAGAACGGATGTCCAAAGTGTTTTAAGCATGGTCGAATTGTAACGTACTGACCAAGTACATGCAAAGAAATTAAGCTTTTTTTACCGGAACCTCGTCTATTCCGGGCTCATTAAATGGATTACAGCGAAGCACTCGTCGCACCGCAAGGGCGGTTCCCTTAACGGAACCATGTATTTCCAAGGCTTCTTTGGCATATTCAGAACAGGTAGGGTAAAAAATACACACCTGGCGAGTCCTTCCGAGAACACGAGGTAATATCCCTTTATCTGGAGAGAGGAGTTTTTGGTAGATAACTACCAGTAAAATAAGGATTTTTCGCATAACTCCCTAGGTATTGAGAATTTGTATCTTCTGAAAAACTGCTTGTATCTCAATCCTCATTTCGTCTAGAGAACCGTCAGTCCAGGGATTCAAATAGCTAATTAAAACAAGGGTATTTTTACGAATATGGGGGAGTATTGGTTTTATTCCAGCATATCCACGACGGCGGAGCTTGTTTCGGAGTACGGCAGTCTTTGCTACTTTTTTTGATGCAGAAAAAGACACCTGAGGCATAGGGGAAACAGGATTTGAGCCATATATAACAAGAAAATGCGCTGTTTTTACACGACGCGCATGTTTCAAGTGCTGTTCTATAGATTGCTTCGTGAGACGAGAACGTTTTGGAAGCATACAACTCTTATAGAGAACCCAAGAGGGGACTGTGGTTAGATTGCGATCTTTGCGCGACCCTTGTGGCGGCGGCGAGCAAGAACCTTCTTGCCTGAGGTCGTCTTGGAACGGACGAGAAATCCGTGGGTCTTTGCGCGCTTGCGCTTTTTCGGCTGGTACGTCTGTGACATAGGGCTACTATAGCATAGAAAAATGAAAATACAAGAATTCCAAAATTGATTACCATGGTATTATGTTTTTCCACAGCTTATCAACAATGCTATCCAGTATTCCCCAGCCGGGCATGCGTATATAATCCCAATCAGTATGGATACAAAAGAACTATGGAATCACTGTTTAATGGAGATCGAAACTGAAGTTTCAAAGGCGAACTTTAGTACCTGGTTCAAAAATACCTCACTCGCAAAAGAAGAAGGGGGTACGGTATATATTGGCGTTCCAAATGAATTCGTAAAAGACTGGCTCTCTAATAAGTTCCATAAAACAATTATGCGTGTTCTTCGTAACGCATGGGAGCATACTCGTGCTGTTGAATATATTGTTATAAAAAACCTCCCCAAGAACACAAAGACAGAGACTCTTGGATCTCGAACTATTGATTTCTCGGCAAATGCAGAGCTTCCATTAAAAGACCTCTATATAAACAAGGAAGACAACCTCAACCCACGCTATACTTTTGAGTCTTTTATCGTTGGACCATTCAACGAACTCGCATATGCAGCCACTCAGGCAGCGGTTGCGCGCCCTGGTAAACAATACAACCCGCTGTTTATTTACGGAGCGAGTGGACTTGGAAAAACCCACCTTATCCAAGCAGTAGGAAACGCTATTAAAGAAAAATATCCTGGAAAAAAGGTATATTACATGACCCAGGAGAAGTTTACGGTTGAATATATCAACTCAGTACAAGCAAACAGGGGAGTAGGTGGTAATGCCTTTAAAGAAAAGTATCGTAAGTACGATGCGATCATCATCGACGACGTCCAGTTGGTAGGAAAAGCAGAGAAAACTCAAGAAGAGCTGTTTCATTTGTTTAATAACTTCTATGAGAATGGAAAACAAATTGTGTTTTCCTCTGATAAACACCCAAACTTCATTCCAGGATTGGAAGACCGCCTCCGTTCCCGCTTCGCTCAGGGAATGATAGTGGACATTCAGGAGCCAGAATATGAATCACGCCTCGCTATCCTTCGCGCAAAAGTTCGTGAAGCTGGTATGAGCATCCCTGACGAGCTTGCTGAATATATTGCCAGCTCTATACAAGGAAATATCCGTGAATTGGAGGGGAATATCAATTCCATTATTCTCCAAACACAACTTAAAGGACGTTTTCCAAGCCTCTTAGAGACCAAAAACCTCTTAAAAAACAGTATTAAACAGAAAAAGAATGCCTCGGTGAAAGAGGTGGTTAAAACAATCGCTGATTTTTACAGTATTGATGAGGCTTCTGTGTATGAGAAAACTCGCCGGAAAGAGATTGTGAAAGTACGCCAGATTGTTATGTATATCCTTCGTGAAGACTTTAATGTTTCATATCCATTAATTGGGCAAAAGCTTGGGGGAAAAGATCACACAACAGTCATTCACTCGTGCTTGAAAATAAAGAACGATTTGAAGAACGATATGGCTTTAGGGCAGGAGATAGACCAGTTACGTGCGATGTTTAAATAGTTGGGGATAAAACAGTGGATTAGTGGGTATTCTGTTGAATAACTTTGGGTGAAAAGTAAGGGGTATATACTGGGTGTGGATTGAGGTCGCATAATCCACATGAGATACCAACAGGGTCTTTTGTAAAAAAGAGAAGGGAATACACACTTTTAGAGCGGTATCCACATTTCCCCAGGAATAGTATTAGTAATAGAATTAAAGTATATGATATTTGAGACCACCGTTGATAAACTCCTTCAAGGTATCGAGAACGCAAATAGAGTAACTGCAAAGAACAGCACACTCACCGCTCTTAATACAATTCTTATCCTTGTTTCAGGAAAGTCTCTTAAAATCAGAGCAACAAATCTTTCTCTAGGAGTAGAGTTTGAACTTGCGGTAAAAACAGATGCAGATGGTGTTATTGCAGTTGATGGTAAAATCGTCGCTGATTTCCTTTCCGCACTTCCAAGAAATGCAAAAATAAAAGCAGGGCATAAAGAAACAACTCTTACCCTCTCTTCGGGAAATAGCCGTACGGTTATTAAAACCCACCCATATGAAGATTTCCCTACACTCCCCTCTGTATCTGGGGTAGATATCACACTCCCGAAAAACGAATTTATTCGTGGTGTACGTTCAACCGCATTTGCTGCTGCACAATCAGATATAAAACCCGAGATTTCTAGTGTGTATTTGTATGCTGAAAAAAATACTCTCTTTTTTGTATCAACAGATTCGTTTCGTTTAGCGGAAAAGAAAGAAAATCTTCGTGTTCCAACTGAATTCCCTGCTATCATTGTTCCGTATAAAAACATGATCGAGATTGCTCGTGTACTCGAAGGTGTCGAGGGAGCGGTTACATTCACTGTTGGTGAAAATCAGGTGTCGTTTCGAGCAGAAAACACCTACCTCACCTCTCGTGTTGTTTCTGGATCATTCCCAGACTATAAACAGATTGTTCCGAAAGCATTCAGTACTGAGGTAGTTATCCTCAAACAGGACTTGTTATCCACACTGAAAGCAGCAAATATATTCTCTGATAAATTTAATCAAATAACATTTACCATCAACCCTTCAGAAAAGAAGATTGAATGTCTCGCTCATAATAGTGATGTTGGTGAATATTCATCACTTCTTGATGCAACCCTCTCTGGAGATGATGTTTCTGTTTCGATAAACCAGAGATATTTCATTGAGGCGCTCGCACTGATTCCTCAAGATAGTATTACTATTGGCTTTAATGGCTCTAATCGAGCTGTAGTCGTGCGTGGAGCATCAGA
>JACCDZ010867565.1_pt1 | contig 12841 bp, 13 predicted proteins | sample 7449551 | NCBI WGS metagenome assembly JACCDZ01 (sample SAMN15323452, study PRJNA562643) | freshwater metagenome | isolation source: river surface water | place: USA:Blue River Watershed | collected 2017-08-18
AGATAGCGCCGATATCGTATTGATTCTTCAGTTCTAAATATTCACCAATTAGAAAAGAAAATTGCTGAGTACTTTCACGAGGATAATTCAGTTGATTTACAGGTAAATATTTTGTCCTTTGGCTATAAATATGGAATTCCAGTAGATGCTGATCTAGTAGTTGACTGCCGATTTATTGCTAATCCGCACTGGAATTTAGAGTTACGACCTCTAACAGGCTTGGATAAGCCAGTTAGTGATGCGGTGCTTGGATCTGCAAATGTTCAAGAATTTTTAGGTAGATATCAGTCATTGTTTGAAACGATGGCAAGTGGATTCATAGATGAGGGCAGAAAGTTTTTAACTTTAGCTATCGGATGTACTGGTGGAAAACATAGATCGGTGGCAATTACGCAAGAATTGAATAAACGCTTAACCGCTGAGGGCTTTCTACCTGGAAAAAATATTCAAACAAAAGCGATGCACCGAGATTTAGGACGTGAGATCTAGATGCCAGTCAAAGTGGTCTGTCTGGGCGGTGGTCATGGTTTAGCTGCAACTTTGCAAGCGATGCGCCATCTAACAAGTGATGTAACCGCGGTTGTAACAGTTGCGGATAATGGCGGATCATCTGGAAGATTACGCAAAGAGTTTAATTCACTCCCGCCCGGTGATTTGAGAATGGCATTAGCAGCATTATGTGGTGATGATGATTGGGGCAGAAGTTGGGCTCAAATTATGCAATACCGTTTTACCAGTACTGGTGAAATGGATAATCACGCCGTTGGTAATCTTTTGTTGACTGCGCTTTGGGATCGAGATGGAGATCCAGTAAAAGGATTGGAACGAGTTGGGGATTTATTAAGAGTTGTTGGCAAAGTTTTGCCAATGGCATTAGAACCATTGGATATTGAAGGAATTTTTCTACAAAATGGAAAATCTCAAACTGTGCGCGGTCAGATTCAAGTCGCAGCGGCAAAGGGCGAGGTGACTCAATTACGTTTAATACCAGAATCTCCGAAGCCAACTCCTGAAGCCTCGAATGCAATCGCAACGGCGGATTGGATTACCTTCGGTCCTGGATCATGGCTTTCAAGCGTGATGCCGCATTTCCTTTTGAAAGATCAAGCGGAAGCGATTGTAAAATCAAAAGCCAAGAAGGTATTAATTTTCAATTTACCAGATCCCACCACCTCCGAGGAGTATGCCGGCTCTTCATTAACAGATCATCTGCAATTTATTTTAAATCATCTACCTAATTTTAAGTTTGATGTCGCATTGGTGGACAAGCGTATATCTACTAATAATTCCACCTTTGAATCCCTGGTAAAGCAATGTGGGGGTGAGGTTATTTCATTTGACTTAGCAGATAATTCAGCAACTTTCCACCATGATTCCAATAAATTAATTTCTGCTTTCAGCCACATTTTGCAACTGAATCTGCTTAGATAATCACATGGCAATGACAGAGGCAGTAAAGGATGAATTAAGCAGGCTTTCCGTTACCAAACCTTGCTGTCGCAAGGCTGAGGTTTCAGCGCTGCTTCGCTTCGCAGGTGGGTTACATATTTCTGCTGGAAAAATTATTATTGAGGTTGAGTTAGATACTGCGCAGGTAGCAAGAAGATTACGTAAAGATATCGCTGAAGTTTTTGGTCATGAGAGTGAGTTATCTGTTGTATCCGCAAGCGGTATTCGCAAGGGCAGTAGATACATAGTAAGAGTCTTAGCTGATGGTGATGCACTGGCCAGACAAACTGGTTTAGTTGATTCAAATAATCGTCCAATTCGCGGGTTACCTCCACAAGTTGTTTCTGCTGCTATCTGTGATTCTGAGGCTGCTTGGCGCGGTGCATTTTTAGCTCATGGTTCATTAACTGAACCAGGCAGATCATCTGCATTAGAAATTACCTGCCCTGGCCCTGAGGCTGCATTGGCATTAGTTGGCGCCGCAAGAAGACTTGGCATCACTGCAAAAGCACGTGAGGTTCGAAATGTTGATCGCGTAGTTATTCGCGACGGTGATGCAATTGGCGCACTACTTACTCGCCTAGGCGCCCATGAAACTGTATTGGCGTGGGAAGAGCGCAGAATGCGCCGCGAGGTTCGAGCAACTGCAAATCGATTAGCAAACTTTGATGATGCAAATCTACGTAGATCAGCCCGTGCCGCAGTTGCAGCATCCGCTCGTGTGCAACGGGCGATGGAGATTCTTGGTCCAGAAATTCCAACACATTTGAAAGAGGCAGGTGAATTAAGAATTAATCATGGTCAAGCTAGTTTGGAAGAGTTGGGCTCATTGGCTTCACCACCAATGACCAAGGATGCAATCGCTGGAAGAATTCGTCGATTACTTGCCATGGCGGACAAGCGGGCCCGTGATCTAGGTATTCCAGATACTGAAGCAAGCGTAAGCCCAGACCTTCTAAACTAATCTGGGTTTTTGGGCTGATAAGATTGCCCAATCACATTGTCGTGATTTAAGTTCAAAGATTTCTTACAATTTTCTAAAAGATGAGGTCACAAATGTTAAAAGTTGGAGTTAATGGCTTTGGTCGTATCGGACGTAACTTTTTAAGAGCATCCTTAGAATCAGGAGCTAATTTTGAGATCGTTGGAATTAACGATCTAACCGATAACGCAACCCTCGCTCACCTTTTAAAGTATGACTCAATTCTTGGTCGCCTAAATCAACCCGTTACTCACACCGATACAACCATCACCGTTGGCGGAAAGACGATCGCGGTTAGCGCTGAGCGCGATCCAGCAAATATTCCTTGGGGCAAATTAGGTGTAGATATTGTTGTTGAATCAACCGGTATTTTTACTAAAGCGGCAGATGCTCAGAAGCACATTACCGCTGGTGCAAAGAAAGTAATTATTTCAGCCCCTGCTACAGATGAAGACATAACAATTGTGATGGGCGTTAATCACCAAAATTACGATTCAAGCAAGCACAACATCATCTCAAATGCATCATGTACAACAAACTGCTTAGCGCCAATGGCTAAGGTGTTAAATGATGAGTTTGGCATTGTTCGCGGATTGATGACCACTATCCACGCATATACAAATGATCAAGTCATTTTAGATTTTCCACATAAAGATCTTCGTCGCTCACGTGCCGCTGCTCTATCTATCATTCCAACTTCAACCGGCGCAGCAAAAGCGATCTCACTTGTTATTCCAGAGCTAAAAGGCAAGTTGGATGGTTTTGCCATGCGCGTACCCGTCCCAACCGGATCTGCGACAGATCTAACAGTTGAACTAGCTAAAGAGGTAACAGTTGCAGAAGTAAACGCTGCAATTAAAAAAGCAAGTGAAGGATCATTGAAGGGTTATTTAACTTATACTGAAGATCCAATAGTTTCAGCAGATATTGTTACCGATCCAGCATCTTGTATCTTTGATTCTGGCTTAACCAAGGTTATTGGTACTCAAGTTAAAGTGGTTGGTTGGTATGACAATGAGTGGGGTTACTCAAATCGGTTAGTTGATCTGATCCAATACATCGGTAAAACTCTTTAATTAATGTTGGTAAAACAACTTTCCGATGTAAAGATTGACAATGCAAAGGTAGTTTTGCGTTGCGATTTAAATGTCCCACTTAAAGATGGCGTGATAACAGATGATGGCCGGATTAAAGCTTCACTTTCAACCATCAAGAAATTACTGGCAGCAAACTGTTCAATCACAATCATTGCTCACTTAGGAAGACCAAAGGGAGAGCGCAAGCCTGAGCTTTCATTAGCCCCCGTTGCAAAAAGATTAGGCGAGCTGCTTGGTAAAGATATTAAGTTCTCAAATGAAATTAAGGGACAACAGCAGTTATGCCAATCTTTGCGATCTGGTGAAGTATTGCTACTAGAGAATATTCGTTTCGAAGCAGCCGAAACCAGCAAGGATGAAGCAGAGCGAAGTAATCTGGCGCAAGAGTTAGCAAAGTATGGCGATCTATATATTGGTGATGGTTTTGGTGCAGTTCATCGCAAACATGCATCTGTCTATGAATTAGCAAGATTGTTGCCGCATGCAGCCGGTGATCTAATCTCAGCTGAAGTATCGGTATTACAAAAACTCACGGCAAACCCAGAGCGACCTTATGGTGTTGTATTGGGTGGCGCAAAGGTTTCCGACAAGATTGCAGTTATCTCAAATTTGCTAGACAAGGTAGATGTATTAGCGATCGGTGGCGGAATGGTATTTACCTTCCTTGCTGCACAAGGTAAAGAGGTAGGTAAATCTTTGGTAGAGACAGATTTAATTCCCACCGTGAAAGAGTTGATGGTTCGAGCTAAGGAACTAGGGATCAAATTTCTTTTACCAACTGATATTGTGGTTGCGCCAGAGTTTGCAGAGAGTGCAAAGCCAACCTTAGTTTCAACAAATGAGATTCCAAGTGATCAAATGGGATTGGATATAGGACCAGATAGTGCCAAATTATTTGTTTCTGAAATCGTTAAATGTAAAACAGTTTTTTGGAATGGGCCGATGGGAGTATTTGAGTTTGCTAATTTTTCAGCCGGAACCAAGAGCGTTGCGCAAGCGTTAACGCAGGTTTCCGGCATTTCAGTAGTTGGTGGAGGCGACTCGGCTGCTGCGGTGCGCAAATTAGGCTTTTCTGATGATGCATTTGGTTATATTTCAACCGGTGGTGGCGCCTCCCTTGAGTACCTTGAAGGTAAGGAATTACCAGGATTAGTTGCGTTAGGTTAGGGGAGAGATGCGTAAACCATTGATTGCCGGCAATTGGAAGATGAATTTGAATCATCTAGAAGCGATCGCCGTTACGCAAAAACTTGCATACTCACTGGAGGATCGTGATTACGATGCTGTAGAGGTAGTGATCTTGCCACCTTTTACCGATTTACGATCTGTGCAAACTTTGGTCGATGGTGATCGACTTCGCTTAATTTATGGTGCACAGGATATTTCCGCTGCGGCTTCTGGTGCCTACACCGGAGAGATCTCAGGATCTATGTTGGCAAAAATTGGATGTACATATGTTGTTATCGGCCACAGCGAACGTAGGGCTAATCACAACGAAACCGACGCTGTTGTTAATGCAAAGATCAAAGCAGCACTTGCCAATGAATTAAAGCCAATATTGTGTGTAGGTGAAGAGCTCTCAATTCGAGAGGCCGGAACCCATGTTGAATATGTATTAGAGCAACTCCGCAATTCATTAAAAGGTTTCCATAAACCAGATTTAAAGAAAATTGTTATTGCATATGAGCCAGTCTGGGCAATCGGTACCGGCAAAACTGCAACGCCAGAGGATGCGCAAGAGGTATGTGCTGCTATCCGAACCGAGCTGCGTAAAATTGGCAGTGACGAGATTGCCGACAACTGTCGAATCCTTTACGGAGGTTCAGTTAAATCAATTAACACTTTGGAGATAATGAAGGAAGTTGATGTCGATGGCGCCCTCGTTGGAGGTGCCTCGCTTGATCCAGAGGAGTTTGCACGAATCTGTAAGTTCCATCGGGTCCTAAATAAGGCATAAGAGTCTTAAATAAGGCATAATTTAAAAAAACCAGTATTCTTGACCCCTGTCCGAGATCCATTATTTGAAGGTGAGTTAATGACGCTAGCACTATCTATTATTTTGATGATCTCTAGTGTTTTGATGATCATTTTGGTCTTGCTTCACAAGGGAAAAGGCTCTGGACTTTCAGATTTATTTGGTGGCGGTATTTCTTCAACATATGGCGGATCATCTGTTGTGGAGAAAAATCTAGATCGAATTACCATTGTCGTAGGTGGCGTTTGGTTTGCATCGGTAGTCGCTTTAAGTTTATTGCTCAAGTAATTTAACCTCGATTTAAAGGAGAAATAATGGCTGGTGGCAGCGCAATTCGCGGAAGTCGTGTTGGTGCTGGTCCAATGGGCGAGGCTGAGCGCGGTGAAGCAATTGCCCGTTTTAGAATTTCTTATTGGTGCGCAAATGGTCATGAAACTAAGCCTTCATTTGCCGAAGATGGCACAGTAGAAATACCAGCTGAATGGGATTGTCCACGCTGTGGTTTTCCAGCCGGTCGCGACAAAAATAAGCCGCCATTACCTATAAAAAATGAACCATATAAGACGCACTTGGCCTATGTGAAAGAAAGACGTACTGAGGCAGAGGCTACAAAAATTCTTGAAAATGCTATAAAAAAATTACAGGGCGAGGATTAATAACCCTTAATCTCCTGCAATAAGTTAGTAATTGCGGTCTCTCTGTTTTTTAAGTGAATTTGTAGAAATGGGTAATTTCGCTTGCGCAGTGCCAGCCCATCTCCAATCGCTTGGGCCATAATTAATTGATTAAATGTAAATGATTGCCCGGGAACAGATAAATCAATCTCGCTATCTGCAGTAATTTGAATAAATGCCCCATTTGGTTGTCCACCTTTGTGAAACTGTCCAGTTGAATGAAGAAAACGTGGCCCCCAGCCAAAAGTTGTCGGTTTATTTTTAGCAACTGAAATTAACTCTCTGATATCACATATATGATCATTTACACCTCTAGTTAAGTAGGCCATTACAGCAAAGTAATGGTTTTCTCCCTTTAGGAAATCAGCGATGCTTGCAACCTCAAGGTTTGAATAGATTTGATAATTAGAATTTTCAAATTTAAGTAGCGATTTCAGATCAGCAATACTCTGGTTTGATTTCAGAACTACTGCAGTTTGCTCCTTTGCCTCGGTAACATTGGGTTGATTAAATGGGTCTACCTCTAATGCGTAACACAGCAGTGCAGTTATCCACTCCCACAAAATAAATTGAGCACCGAGAGAGGTCTCAATGATCAAATCAAAATCACCGGGGGCAAATGAAACGGTCAAACCATACCTTTGCTGATTTGATTTATTAATCACCATAGGCAATCTACCCGTTTGATTCTTACCGGTAGATTCAGCGATTAATTGCTCAATCCAATCTGATAATCCAGGCATAGGGGAGTTCTCTTCACAAAAGGTTATAACTTGATGGCCTGCTTCAAATAATTTACTAGCAATTTGAACTGGCGCGGAACCGGCAAGTGTGAATTCTGCTGCTGCCGAATGAGCATCATCTAAAAGTTCACTTACATCAACGCCGATTAATGCAGCAGGTACTAATCCAAATGCGGTTAATGCACTGAAGCGGCCACCTACATTGGGGTCAGCATTAATTACTCGATAACCCTTTTGCCTCGAATCAATATCAAGTGGGGAATTCGGATCGGTGACAATTACTAAATGATCTTTAGGATCTAAATCCTCTTTCACCAGCAATTGCTCAAAAAAGGCTTTCTGAGAGCTGGTTTCAATTGTGGATCCAGATTTAGATCCAACAACTATCACTGAGTTCTTTAGGTTTTTTGGAATTGCCAATTGAATTTGCATTGGATCAGTTGAATCCAAAACTGTTAATTTCTTTCGATAAGTAGCCGCAATTACTTCTGGTGCAAGAGAGGAGCCACCCATCCCGCACAAAACTACTTCAGTTAAATTATTTGATCTGGCCCAAGCACTTAATGCATCCAACTGGGGCAGTAATTGTCTGGATGTTGTTGGTAGATCAATCCAATTTAATCTAATACTTGCCTCTGCGGCGGCGGCAGCGCCCCATAGTGTTGCATCCTTCTTGAGTAACTTGGGTGCTATGCCTTGTAGAACAGATGCAATCTGAGAATTAGATTCACCTGACAAGCTACCGGAGATCCTCATTTACTTTTCAGCAACCATCTTTACTGAATCGATAAGTTCTAGCCAGGCAGATTCAAATTTCATAACTCCATCAACCTCTAAATGATCAGTTATCTTCTCGAGATCAACTCCTAGCATTGCCAATTTTGCCAAAGTTGCTTTAGCAGATTGATAATTTTTGGTAATTGTATTGCCGGTAAACACACCACCTTCTCGAACCGCCTTCAAGGTGTTTTCCGGCATTGTATTTACAACATCAGGGGCTACTAGTTGCATGACATACCTTGTTGGATCATAGGCAGGATCCTTAACTCCAGTCGACGCCCAAAGTGGTCGTTGCAGATTTGCACCCTGTGCTTGCAGAGATTGCCATTGCGGGGAATTAACAAAATCTTCAAATGCTTGGTAAGCCAGGATCGCATTTGCGATTGCGGCCTTACCCTTCAACTCTGAATCAGAAGAAAGTGCTTTATCTACCTCAGTATCTATTCGACTGATAAAAAATGAGGCAACGGAAAAAATTTCATTAATTTGGATTCTCTTCTTTAATGCTTCAGTTAGGCCATCGGCATACGCTTGCATTACTTGGCGGTATCTTTTCACTGAGAAAATCAAGGTGACATTTATGCTGACGCCATTTGCTATCAACTCTTTAATTGCAGGCAACCCCTCAACGGTGGCCGGTACTTTAATCATTAGATTTGGTTTATTGATCTTTTTCCAAAGCGCCAAACCTTGATCGATAGTTGATCTTGTATCTCTAGCAAAGCGAGGATCTACCTCTATTGAGATACGGCCATCGACATGTTTGGATTTTTCATATACTGGCAAAAATAAATCACAAGCTGCTGATACATCAGAGCATGTTAATTCAGTGATAATTTGATCGATACTCAAATCAGATAATCTCTTGATATCTGGTGCATATAGATCTGAGTTTCCGATAGCGGCATTGAAGATACTTGGGTTAGTGGTGACTCCAACAACATTATCTTCTAAAATTAATTTGCTTAACGAGCCATTGCTGAGTCGGGCCCTTGATAGGTCATCTAGCCAAACAGATACGCCAGCTTTAGAGATCTCAGTTAGGCAAGAGCTCACTTTGTGTTCGCAATACTTTCTTTAGCCGCCTTGACAACATTATCTACATTAAATCCAAACTCATTAAATAAAACATTTGCACTAGCTGATGCGCCAAAGCGTTCAAGAGATACTGCAACTCCGGCATCACCAATTAATTTATGCCAAGACATTGCAATACCAGCCTCAACGCTTACTCGAGCCTTAACATTCTTTGGAATTACTGATTCGCGGTAACCCTTATCTTGTTCTATGAACCATTCTAAGCAAGGAGCGCTGACTAATCTGGAATGGATACCTTCGGCTAGTAATTTCTCTTGAGCTTTTATTGCCAGGGCAACCTCTGATCCAGTTGCAATTAAAATAATTGAAAATTCTTTAGAGGTGTCTAGAAGTACGTAAGCTCCTTTGCTAACGCCCTCTGCAGAGCTGTACTTGCTGCGGTCAATTACCGGAAGATTTTGTCTGGACAGAGCCAGTCCAACTGGTTTTGCTCGACTAATTATTTCTCGCCAAGCGATCGATACTTCATTCGCATCAGCAGGTCTTACAACTGCAAAGTTAGGGATAGCTCGTAAGGCAGCTAAATGTTCGACTGGTTGATGAGTTGGCCCATCCTCACCTAATCCGATTGAGTCATGACTCCAAACATATGTGACTGGTAGATCCATGAGCGCTGATAAACGCACCGCACCTCTCATGTAATCGCTGAAAACTAAAAATGTTCCAGCAAATGGTTTTGCAATACCGTGCAATGCAATTCCATTTAAAATTGCGCCCATAGCATGTTCGCGAATGCCAAAGTGAATAATACGGCCGAATGGATCGGCATTTTTCATCTCAGATCCATTTGGTAAAAATGAATTACCGCCCTCAATAGTTGTGTTATTGCTACCGGCTAAATCAGCTGAACCGCCCCAAAACTCCGGAAGCGCTTTTGCTATCTCTTGAATTACTTTGCCTGAAGCAGCCCTGGTAGCAATCTCTTTCTCGATGCCAAAGGTTGGCAAGGAGTTTGCCCAGTTATTAGGTAATCGCTTATCAATGATTCTTTCAAGCAATTGTGCTTGAGTTGGATTTTCTTTCTGCCACTCAATAAATCGGGCATTCCATTTTGCAAAAGTTTGCGAACCACGCTCTTTCACCTTTCGAGTGTGATCTAAAACTTCAGTAGAAACAACGAAGGAAAGTTCGGGATCTAAACCTAAAATTTTCTTGGTTTCAGATACCTCATCAGCGCCAAGTGCAGAGCCATGTGATTCGGGAGTTCCCTGAGCCTTTGGTGCCGGCCAAGCGATAACGGAGTGCAATCTAATCAAAACAGGGTGATTTTTTTCCTCAGTTGCTTTGATCATCACCTTCTCTAACAGCTCTCGATCTACATCACCATTTGATTTAACTGGAACTTCAAATACCTTCCAACCGTAAGATTCATATCGCTGCGATACATTTTCATCAAAAGCAACATGAGTATCGCCTTCAATTGAAATACGGTTGTCATCATAAATAACCTTAAGGTTGCCCAGTTTTTGCGTTCCAGCCAGGGATGATGCTTCCGCACTCACACCTTCTTGCAAATCGCCATCTGAGCAGATGACCCAAATATTATGATCAAATAAATCTGTTTGATTTTTTGGATCAAATAATCCCTTTTCATACCGGGCGGCCATCGCCATTCCAACTGCATTGGCAACACCTTGACCAAGTGGTCCAGTTGTAGTTTCTACGCCAAGTGTGTGTCCGTACTCAGGATGTCCGGGAGTGAGCGAGTTGTGTGTTCTAAAATTTTTCAGATCATCTAGTTCAACGCCGTATCCTGATAAAAACAACTGTATGTAAAGGGTTAAGGATGAGTGGCCACAAGAGAGAATAAATCTATCCCGTGCAATCCAATTAGGATTATTTGGATCATGTTTTAGTATGCGCTGAAACAAGGTATATGCAACTGGTGCGAGTGACATAGCAGTTCCAGGATGTCCATTACCTACTTTTTGTACAGCATCCATCGCAAGCGCTCTTGAAGTTACAACCGCCTGATCATCTAATTTGTCCCAATCTTGCATTATTTGGCCGCCTTTCCACTTATCAATCTAATATCGATTACCTTGAATAAGCTCCAAACAGCGATCCAAACGAAGGTAGAACCCAGAAGGTGAAATCCAACTAACAACTCAGGTAAACCTGTGAAATATTGAACATAACCAATTAAACCTTGCACAAAAATCGTTAAAATAAATAACTTCATTCGAGGCAAAAGAGCTTTAGCCTCTCTTTTGGCAAGTAAATAAGTTATTAACACCAGCACAATAAGTGCAATAACAAGATCAGCATGTATTACGGAAACCATTTGAGTATTAAATCCAAATCGTTTTGCAGTTTCATCGCCTGCATGAGGACCGGATCCAGTAACTATTGTGCCAGCAACAAGTACTGCAAAAGTTAAAAATACTTGAAATCTAATTAACTGAGCGAGCAGAGGGGTGGTGCTTTGTTTTTCATAACCAACAATTTCGAATCGGAGCGAGGAGGCTCCAGCTATTAAAAGGATTGAAAGTAGATAATGACCAGCAACTGGAATGGGATTTAATTCAGTTAATACAGTAATTCCACCCAAGATAGCTTGTCCAAAAATTCCTAGCACTTGAAAAACAGCTAGCATCCTTAATCTTTTTTTATTTCCCAGGTGTTTGCTTAATCTGATTGTTAAAATCAATGCCGCAACCGCTGTAAAAAAAAGTAGGAATGTTAGTAATCTGTTTCCAAATTCAATCCATGCATGAAGTTGCCCTTCGGCCTGGTGTGGAACTGGGGTGTATGAGCCTGGAGTGCACTCAGGCCAAGTAGGACAACCGAGTCCGGATCCAGTAAGCCGAACCGCTCCGCCTGTAACAATCAGCGCAGCTTGTAGAAAGAGAAGCAAGGTAAAGATGCGGCCCTTTATTGATCTTCGGCTCGCAATCATGTTTTAAGCCTATTAGGTATCGCTACCCGCTGGGTTGATTGGCAGGCTCGAGTTGGGCAACCTCACACCATATTTCTGCCTCTTAAGTGGCGCACGGAGGAGAATTACGCAACACTTATGTTGTGAAAAGATTAGAGGCTGACAAGACTCGTGACCAGGTGGCTCGCACCATTTTAGAGAGCGGCCCTGCAACGGCGGTGGAGCTAGCTAAGCGATTGAAGATAACACCGGCCGGCATCAGGCGTCATTTAGACTCGTTGATTGATGAAGGCGTTTTAAGTTCAAGAGAGCCATATCAAGGATCAACATTAAAGGGCCGAGGTCGCCCTTCTAAAGTTTTCGTAATGACAGATTTCGGACGTGAGAAGTTCGAGCACTCTTATGATGATTTAGCTGTCGCTGCTTTAAAATTTATGGGTACAAAAAATGGCGCTCACTTGGTTAAGGAGTTCGCCCAAGTTCGAGCCGCAGAGATTGAACGCAAAGGTTTAGAGATTAAAAACTCCGATAAGAGTATTAATGAGAAATCAAAGGCACTGGCTAAGTTGTTAACCAAAGAGGGCTTCGCTGCTTCATCTAGAAAAAAGGGGTTAGGTGAAGAGGTATGCCAGCACCATTGTCCTATAGCCCATGTTGCATCTGAATTCCCTGAGTTATGTGAGGCAGAAACAGCAGCGTTCTCAGCAATTTTGGGCACACATGTTCAACGTCTAGCAACCATCGCACATGGCGACGGCGTTTGTACAACTTTTATTCCTGTAATCAATTCAACTAAAAAACGAGAGAGAGCCAACGCATGAGCCAGATCGCACACCCAGAGTTAGAGGGCATTGGTAAGTATGAGTACGGTTGGTCAGATAAGAATGATGCTGGCTCCAACAGCAGACGAGGTTTGAATGAAGAGGTTGTTCGCGATATTTCTGCAAAGAAGAGTGAACCTCAGTGGATGTTGGATCTGAGATTAAAGGGACTCTCACTTTTCGAGAAAAAACCAATGCCGTCTTGGGGTTCAGATTTATCTGGAATCTTCTTCGACACTATTAAATACTTTGTTCGATCTACCGAGAAGCAAGCAAATACTTGGGAAGATCTGCCAGATGATATTAAAAATACCTATGATCGCTTGGGCATTCCTGAAGCGGAG
>JACCDZ011499975.1_pt1 | contig 12836 bp, 11 predicted proteins | sample 7449551 | NCBI WGS metagenome assembly JACCDZ01 (sample SAMN15323452, study PRJNA562643) | freshwater metagenome | isolation source: river surface water | place: USA:Blue River Watershed | collected 2017-08-18
CCGGACGTGATCGCATTCACCGAATACAGCTCCAGGCTTGTGCCGGAGTTGGCGACAGCCTCAATGGCGCGGAAAGTGGCATCAACAGGACCTGAACCCGTGGCTGTCACCGGTTTTTCCTGACCATTCACATTGAGCGTGAGCTTGGCTTCCGGGACAGCCCCGGTCTTGGAAGTGACTTCCAGACTTACCAGCTTGTAATTCTCCTCCACCGCCTGCTGCGTATCACTGACCAGTGCATGCAGGTCTTCATCAAAAATCTCGTGCTTCTTGTCCGCCAGCTCCTTGAAGCGCACAAAAAGCTGGTTCAGCGAATTGTCAGAGTCCACGACAATACCGAGTTGCTCCAGGCGAGCACGGAAAGCGGCACGGCCGGAGTGCTTGCCCAGCACCATCTTGTTGGCATTCCAACCCACATCTTCGGCACGCATTATTTCGTAAGTTTCACGATGCTTGAGCACGCCGTCCTGATGGATGCCGGATTCGTGCGCAAACGCATTGGCACCGACGATGGCTTTATTGGGCTGCACCGGAAAGCCGGTGACGCTGGACACCAGTCGCGAAGTCGGCACGATTTCCGGCGTGTAGATGCCGGTCGTCACCGGGAACAAATCACTGCGGGTTTTTATTGCCATCACGATTTCTTCCAGCGCGGCATTACCAGCTCGCTCACCGAGACCGTTGATGGTGCACTCCACCTGGCGCGCACCGCCCAGAACGGCGGCCAGTGAATTGGAAACCGCCAGGCCCAGATCGTTATGGCAATGCACGGAAAAAACCGCTTTGTGGGCATTCGGGATACGGGTGACCAGTTGCTCGATCAGCTCACCGAACTGGGCAGGAATGGCATAACCCACGGTATCCGGAATATTGATGGTACGAGCGCCGGCATCAATGGCGGCTTCGATGATGCGGCAAAGGAAGTCGAGCTCGGAACGACCGGCGTCCTCGCAGGAAAACTCTACGTCCTCCACCAGATTGCGTGCGTACTTCACAGCACGCACCGCCGTCTCCACCACCGCATCCGGCTCCATGCGCAACTTGTACTTCATGTGGATGGGCGAAGTGGCCAGAAAAGTATGGATGCGTGCGGCATTTGCCGGCTTCAGCGCCTCGGCAGCGCGATCAATATCTTCGGCACGGGCGCGTGACAGCGAGCAGATACGCGAATCTTTTACCGCTTCGGCAACGGCACGCACAGATTCGAAATCACCCTGTGAGGCAATCGCGAAACCGGCCTCGATCACATCCACCTTCATACGCTCCAGGGCGCGACCGATGCGTACTTTTTCTTCCAGCGTCATGGAGGCGCCCGGGCTTTGCTCGCCATCGCGCATGGTGGTATCGAAAATGATGAGTTGCGGCTTGCTGCTCATGGAAAATCTCCGGCAATACGGGTCGTCCGCGCCAGGCATTGCCCTGGGCTTGCCTGCGGCATTCTCGGTGTCTCCAAGGATAGCGCTGCCAGCAGGACAGGCAGCTCACAGCGAGGCGGCAGGCCAAGGGGCAGCTGCGCGAAAAGCGGGTGAAAACAGCTTATGCATCAGGCGTCGGACCGGTGCCGGAACTATATCCACTCGCCCCCGCCTTGGCCAGATTGAGCCGGTCCCGCCACAAGGACCATATGCCCCATGCAGATCCTGTCAGCGCGCCGAAAAGATGGGCATCGGGCATGACGCGGCCGTGAATGAGGCCGCGCAGATACTCGGGGTCATAAAAAGCGCTTTGTTCCCAGACCTGGCGCCCGATCAACAGTAGCAAAACCAGTGCAGCCAGCCGCGGCGCCTGCGGCAGCAGCCGGATCACCGCCAGATACAGCAGGCCATGCAGCACGCCGGAAAAGCCGACATAGCCGATAAGCTCCGGCTGTTTGAGCCAGAGCCCGGCCGATATCACGAAAGGCGCGCCAAGGGTCACTGCCCACCAGTCCTGCACCGGCAGTTCACGCCTCATCAGGCAAGCCAGCATGAGGGTGCCAACACCGTTCAGCAGGGCATGGGAAAGATTCAGATGAACAAAATGGGCGGTAAAAACACGCCATGACTCCCCCTGCGCAATGGCCTCGCGCTCATAGCGCAAGAGCTCGGTGGCCGCAGGGATAAAAGCCAGAACGAGGAAGAGGACTAGCAGGCACGCCGCTCCCGGAACGGGAGAGCCCGACAAGAGCGGCCTATTCGGCATCCTGGAGAACAGGAATGGGCTTGGGCCGGCTGATCTGGGTGGCTGGTTCACCGCCCGGAAGCACAGGAGAAGTGCTGCCACGTGCTTCATTGGAAGTGGCACTGATTTTTTCCCGCAGCAGGATGTTGATACAGGTCTTGAGCTCATCCAGATCGGCGATTTTCATGCTGAAACGCTCGGCACCGGAAAACCGGCTTGCCAGGTCGCCACAGTTGTCGGCATTGGCAGGAGTCGCCAAGGCTACGCCGACCAGCAGGAGCAGGGAGTGGATCGGGCGCATAGTCCCCTCGATATTGTTGTTATGTCTTCCATGTGGGCAGTGGTGTGCCACCACTTTTGCCGTTCAGCCAGTACCGACATCCATCGGTCGGCGCTTTTTAACATGGGCCTTGGAGCGCTCTCAAGGAAATGGCTCACAAAGACCGACTCTGCAGAACAGTTTCCGACGACTGCCTCCTGGCAGCAGACCATTTGCGACGGTCGCTGTCCAGCGCCGTCAGTGCCTCCTCAGTCGCTCGCCGGCCCTGTTTTAAAAAGCTGAATTATGATCAGCTTCAACGGGCATGCTGACAGGCCGACCATGATGGCGGCACGCCTCCATGCCCGCCGCGCTCAGACTGCGGAGAACCGGACCGCTTTCAGGCTCTGGAAACGATAACAACAAAGGATGAGACGCACGGTGTATCAGGCAGGATGGGCAAAACGGAATCTGGGCATTCGTGCCCGCGGCTATGCCATGCAGGGCTACGGCCAGTGGGAGCACCGGGCCCGGGGCGAAGCAAGCCCCTTGTACGCACGCGCCCTGTTTCTGGCCGATAGTGAAGGCGGCACCTTGGTGTTCTGCTGTCTGGATCTCGGCTATGTCACCCAGGCCATGCGCGAAGGTGTCTGCCAGCGCCTGCGTCAGGAGATGGGCGCCGCCTTCCGCGAAGACGCTTTCGTGCTCACCTGCACCCACACCCACTCCGGCCCCGGCGGCTGCACGCATGATGTGCTCTACAACGTGGTCACTCCGGGCTTCATCCCCGGTCATGTGCAATGCATTGTGACTGCCTGCTCAGACGCCATTCTCGCGGCCTGGCGCAGCGCCGCCCCCACTGAACTCCGCTTGCAGGACGAAGTCTTTGCCGATGCCGTGCCCGTCGCCTGGAACCGCTCCTTGGCGGCCTGGAACCGTAATCCGGAAGTCGTCCAGCGTCACGAGCGCGACACCCATCTCGCCGTCAACCGCCAGATGCAGGTGCTCTCCCTGCATCGCGAAGGTCAACTACTTTCCCTGCTTTCACTCTTTGGCGTGCATGCCACCTGTGTCGGCAGTGGCCAGAAAAAACACGACGGCGACAACAAGGGTTATGCCGCCAGTCATAGCGAAGAGAAATTGCGCTCTGCCAAGAATCCGGAGCCCGTTGCCATCTTCGCGCAAGCCACGGCCGGGGACGTGTCGCCGCACTACCACGGTCCCGGCCAGGAAAAGCGCCGCCGCGCCCTGCGCGGCGATGCCGAATATGCCTATGCCCGCCGCAATGGCCACTATCAGAGCGAGCTCGCGCTTTCACTGGGCGAGCATGGCAAAGCCCGCCACATCAGCGGGCGCATCGATGCGATTTTCAGTTATGTGGACTTCACGCAGCAGCAGGCAGACCCGCGCTTTGCCAGCGGCAACACACAAGCCTTCACCAGCGAGCCCTGTCATGGCGTGTCCTTCTTCACCGGCACAGCGGTAGACGGGCCGGGCATGCCGAAAACGCTGGGCATGGTTGCCAGCCGCCTGGCAAAAGGCCTGCGCCAGTATCGCCTGCACCGCCTTGCCAGCCCGGAAGCACGCGCTGAATACAAAAAGCTTTATGCAGCCCAAGGGCCCAAGGACATTCTCCTGGAGGCCGGCCGCAAACAGATTCTGGGACAAAATCTTGATGCGCTGAAACTGCCGGACTTCGCCGACCCACTGCTAAAAGAACTGAAGCGACAGGCACGCATCGGAGCTACAAAAACCAGTGCACTCGTGCCCACGGTGCTGCCGCTGCAAATCATACGCATCGGACAAATCGCCATGGTCTGCTGCCCCGGCGAATTCACTACCATCGCCGGGCAACGTCTCGTCGCCAGTGTGCAGGAGATCTTGCAAACACAGGGCGTGCAACAGCTGCTGATCTGCACCTACTGCAACGACTATATGGGCTATGTCACAACGTTCGAGGAATATCAGGAGCAGGCTTACGAAGGTGGGCATACGATTTTCGGACAATGGACGCTGGCAGCCTTCCAGACCCGTTTTGACGAGCTCGCACATGAACTGGGCAAACCTGAAACAGAGCGCCAGCATGATCGCCATACGCGCCCTGCTGCCGTACCCCGGGACGAACTCCGACTGCGCAGCGATCTACCTCCACCCGCCTGAGCGGATGTGCATGCAGCAGATGAGCATCGCGGCCAAAGCCCCTCCTGCAAACACCGGCAGTCCCGTGCAAAAAGTCACGGAAACGAAAAAGGCCCCTTTCGGGACCTTTTTCAAAGCGACTCATTTGAGCGCGGGATGATGCGTTCAGGCAAGGCGGACTGTTTGTGAGCAGCGCAGCGTACTAACCGTACGTGAGCACGCGCAGCAAACAGTCCAACGAAGCACTGATACCAACCATGAAAACCAAACCCCGCCGAAGCGGGGTTTGGTTTTATTCAGGGCCGGGATTTGAACGAAGATTCATGCGTTCAGGCAAGGCGGATGACTGGGGAGCAGCGGAGTTCTTGCACATAAGCTACCCATCGCGGCCAAAGCCCCTCCTGCAAACACCGGCAGTCCCGTGCAAAAAGTCACGGAAACGAAAAAGGCCCCTTTCGGGACCTTTTTCAAAGCGACTCATTTGAGCGCGGGATGATGCGTTCAGGCGAGGCGGACTGTTTGTGAGCAGCGCAGCGTACTAACCGTACGTGAGCACGCGCAGCAAACAGTCCAACGAAGCATCAACGCATCAGACCAGCTCAAATTACATCATGCCGCCCATGCCACCCATTCCACCCATATCCGGCATGGCCGGTGCAGCCTTGTCTTCCGGGGCATCGGTGATCATGGCTTCGGTGGTCAGCATCAGACCGGCAACAGAGGCTGCGTTCTGCAGCGCGGTGAAGGTCACCTTGGCCGGATCGAGAATGCCGAGGGCAATCATGTCGCCGTATTCGCCGTTGGCGGCGTTGTAGCCGTAGTTGCCCTTGCCGTTCTTCACTTCGTTCACCACGACGGAGGCTTCAGCACCGGCATTGGTCACGATCTGGCGCAGCGGAGCTTCCATGGCGCGACGCAGGATGTTGATACCGGCAACCTGATCGGCATTGTCACCCTTCACGGCATCGAGAGCGGCGATGGCGCGCACCAGCGCCGTACCACCACCAGCCACCACACCGGCCTCAACCGCAGCACGGGTAGCGTGCAGGGCGTCGTCCACGCGGTCTTTCTTTTCTTTCATTTCGACTTCGGTTGCGGCACCGATCTTGATCACGGCCACGCCGCCAGCGAGTTTGGCAACGCGCTCCTGCAGCTTTTCCTTGTCGTAATCAGAGGTGGCTTCTTCGATCTGGGTGCGGATCTGGGCGACACGACCATCGATGTCGGCCTTGTTGCCGGCGCCATCGATAACCGTGGTGTTTTCCTTGGACACGATGATCTTCTTGGCGGTGCCGAGGTCGTTCAGCGTGGCCTGCTCCAGAGAGAGACCGATTTCTTCGGAGATCACGGTGGCGCCCGTGAGGACAGCGATGTCCTGCAGCATGGCCTTGCGACGGTCGCCGAAACCGGGAGCCTTCACGGCACACAGCTTGACGATGCCGCGCATGCTGTTCACCACGAGGGTGGCCAGCGCTTCGCCTTCGACATCTTCAGCAATCAGCAGCAGGGGCTTGCCGGACTTGGCCACGCCTTCCAGTACCGGAATCAGCTCGCGGATATTGGAGATTTTCTTGTCAACGAGCAGCACGAAGGGAGCGTCGAGCTCGGCCGTCATGGAATCCTGCTTGTTGATGAAATACGGGCTGATATAGCCGCGGTCGAACTGCATGCCTTCCACAACATCCAGTGTGTCGTCGAAGCCGGAGCCTTCTTCCACGGTGATCACGCCTTCCTTGCCCACTTTTTCCATGGCCTGAGCGATCAGGTCACCGATGCGGGTGTCGGAGTTGGCGGAAATGGAACCCACCTGAGCGATTTCCTTGGTGTTCTTGCAAGGCACGGCAACGGCCTTGATGGCTTCAACAGCGGCATTGGTTGCCTTGTCGATGCCACGCTTCAGATCCATGGGGTTCATGCCGGCAGCGACGGCCTTGAGGCCTTCGTTAAGGATGCTTTGTGCCAGCACGGTAGCCGTCGTGGTGCCGTCACCGGCCACATCGGCGGTCTTGGACGCCACTTCTTTCACGAGCTGGGCGCCCATGTTTTCGAACTTGTCTTTCAGCTCGATTTCCTTGGCAACGGTCACGCCGTCCTTGGTGATCAGCGGAGCACCGAAGGACTTGTCGATGACGACATTACGGCCCTTGGGACCGAGGGTAACTTTCACGGCGTCAGCCAGGATGTTCACACCGGCAATCATGCGGGCGCGAGCGGTATCACCAAACTTTACGTCTTTAGCAGCCATTTTATTCAGCCTCTTCAAATCAGGATCTTGTTTCCCTTCCCCCCGCCTGCGGGGAGAAGGTGCCCGGAGGGCGGATGAGGGGTGGAGGCATTAACACCGCCCCTCACCCCAACCCTCTCCCCGTCACACGGGGAGAGGGAGAAAATCACTTTTCAATAACAGCGAAAATTTCGCTCTCTTTCATGATCAGCAGTTCTTCACCGTCCACTTTCACCGTGGAGCCGGAGTACTGACCGAAGAGCACCTTGTCGCCCACCTTCACATCCAGGGGACGCACTTCGCCGTTCTCGGTGATGATGCCTTTGCCGGCAGCCAGCACTTCACCCTGGGAGGGCTTCTCGGCGGCAGAACCGGGCAGCAGGATGCCACCGGCAGTCTTGGTTTCTTCTTCAACGCGACGGATGACAACGCGATCGTGCAGAGGACGAAGTTTCATTTGGGTCTCCTTCAGGAACTAACAGTCGGCCCATTCCGGGCCAGCCAAAATTCAGGGCGCCGTTTTAGCACTCCCAAACCAGGAGTGCCAGCCTGCGGACGCACCAAGCCCGCAACAAACGCGGGACAGGACTACCCCGAGGACCAGGCCGTGAGGCCGGGCCCACCGGGACTGGCCTCTAGATGGGGTAGTCCGAGGGCCACTTCAAGGGCTAAGGCATAGGGAAAAGAGGAAAAAGACGGGAGGCTTCAGGGACCAGGCTCAGTCACGGCGAGGCCCGGGGCCAATCTCCTTTTCTTCAGGGCGGCCAGGCTGGTCTGCAGAGCGGCCAGGCTGGCCCGGCAGACGGGGAGCATCCTCCACGACCTCGCGCCCCTCCCCCTCGAACACATCACCGTAAGCCTGCGGCCCCTGCTGAGCCTGCCAGCCCCCTTGTGATGTCCACTGGAAGGCCGCCCCGCCATTCATACGCACCAACTGCTCCTCGGCCTGGCGGCGGAAACGTTCCAGAACACGGCGGCGCACCGGTGGCAGCAAGACCAGCACTGCCAGCACATCGCTGATAAAGCCGGGGAATATCAGCAAGGCACCAGCCACATACCAGGCAATGCCGCCCACCAGTTCTTCCGCCGGCATCTCCTGACGCTGCATGGCCGCCATGGCTTTGCGAAAGAAAGCCTGTCCGCGCAGGCGTATCAGCAGGCTGCCCAGCACCACACCCGCCGCAAGACCGGCCAACACCCACCAGCCGCCGAAGGCCTTGGCGAATTTCATGCCGACGATGACTTCCGCGGCAGGCAGTAACAGAAACAGCAATCCCATGACAGTCCTCAGGGTTCAGCGCTCAGTGAGCCGGGGCAACACTACGACCGGCACGCGCCATGGCCACAAGAGCCTCGCGCGCCGCCAGCGGTGTTGTCACCGGAGTTTGAAAAGCAATCCGTGCATGACGTTTGCCTACACGCAGATGTATGCCTTCGGCATCCACACCCGTCATGACGGGCTGCACCCCTTCGGGTACGGCAATGCCGTGCTGGCTGCAGTAATGCAGGATGGCATCGGCATGGTCTTCATTCATATGCCCCACCATGCCCAGCTCACGCTCGGTGGGGAAAGGATTTGCCAAAAGCACAGCCTCTGGCTCCAGCCAGTTGATAGTGCCGAAGCCGCCAATGAAGCGGCAGCGTTTGGTTTTCAGCACATAGAAACTGAAGTCATGCGTCTTGTGATAATCGCGCGATTCGGGAAAAAAACTGGAATAGCGCGCCGATACCGCTTCCACTTCTTCAGCCGGCACCGGCAGACAATCACCCACCAGCGTCAGGCGTGCCGCCGCCTGCACATCATCACCACCCGCCAGCACAATCAGCGAGCAATGTGGATCAGCTTTCACGTTTTTGGTGTGCTGGGCAATATCAGAAATCAGGAAGACGGGCTCGCCCGCGGCATTCAGGCAATACGGCAGCACCGAGCCAAAGGGATAGCCCGGCATTTCTTTGGAATTAGTGGAAAGTACGCCCTGAGCCACAGAGAGCAGCAATTCGCGCGCCGCTACGCCGGCTTCCGGTTTCATGATGCAGTCCTTTAATGGGTGTCTATAGAGTCAGAGCGCGGCCGAGAATAACAAAAACGCCGAGGCCGCCATAAGCCGGGGCTGTTTCATTCTTGTAGTGGCGTAGGGTGTGCAAGCTTGCTTGCGCACGCAGGCCAGTCCATCCACCTCACCGCGTGCGCAAAACCTGGCGGTTTTGCACACCCTGCGGCACACCAAGAATCAGGCTTTCAAAATACGCGCATGATGCGCCAGATGATCGGCCACGAAGCTGGCAATAAAGTAATAGCCATGGTCATAGCCTTCATGCCGACGCAGGGTGAGCGCCTGCCCGGCCTGCTGACAGGCCGCCTCGAATTGCTCCGGATACAGCTGGTTGGGCAGGAATTTATCGGCCAGACCCTGATCAATCAGGATGCCGCCCGGAAAGGGATTTTTACGCGCTGACATCAAGGCACTGGCATCGTGCTTCTTCCAGACTTCTTTATCGGCACCCAGATAGCCGCTGAAAGCCTTTTCTCCCCAGGCGCAAAGCATGGGCGCCGCAATCGGCGCAAAAGCGGAAACGGAACGGAAAAGCGGCGGATACTTCAAGGCCAGCGTAAGCGCGCCATGGCCACCCATGGAGTGACCAAAAATACCGGCACGGCTCATGTCCAGCGGCAGCGCCTCGGCCAGCAACTCCGGAAGCTCACCCGCCACATAGCTTTCCATGCGGTAATTCTTTTTCCAGCCAGCTTGCGTGGCATCGATATAAAACCCCGCGCCCACACCAAAATCCCAGTAATCGCTTTCACCCGGCACATTGGCACCACGCGGACTGGTATCCGGCGTAACGATGGCGATGCCATGTTCAACGGCAAAGCGCTGGGCCCCGGCCTTGATGGCAAAGGTTTCTTCCGTACAGGTAAGCCCCGCCAGATAAAACAGCACCGGCACCGGGCCGGCATCTTCTGCAAGCGCCTGCGGCGGCAGATAGACACCGAACTTCATGGGCAGCCCGATAACAGCCGAATCATGCTGGTAAAAACGCTGCACGCCGCCAAAGCAGGCGTGCTCACTGAGTAATTGCAGTGCAGACATAACACTTCTCTTGGCCGCCATTCCCGCTTTCGCGGGAATGGCGAAGTAAAAATAGCAGCCAGTTTCAGTACACCACTACCGAACGAATCGACTCGCCGCTCTTCATCAGCTCAAAGCCTTTATTAATCTCTTCCAGCTTCAGATGATGCGTGATCAGCGAGTCGATATTGAGTTTGCCTTCCATATACCAGTCCACGATCTTGGGCACATCGGTACGGCCACGCGCCCCGCCGAAGGCCGAGCCCATCCAGACACGCCCCGTGACCAGCTGGAAAGGCCGCGTGGCAATTTCAGCACCCGCTGGCGCCACGCCGATGATGATGGATTTGCCCCAGCCCTTGTGACAGCACTCCAGGGCCTGACGCATGACCTGCGTATTGCCTATGCACTCGAAGCTGTAATCCGCACCGCCGTCGGTGAGCTGGATGATGGTGTCGACGACGTTTTCCACCTTCTTCGGGTTGATGAAGTGGGTCATGCCGAACTGGCGCGCCAGTGCTTCGCGCTCCGGATTCAGGTCTACACCGATGATCTTGTCGGCGCCTACCATCTTGGCGCCTTGAATCACGTTCAGGCCGATACCGCCGAGACCGAAGACCACGACATTGGCGCCCGCCTCCACTTTTGCCGTGAACACCACCGCGCCGACACCGGTGGTGACGCCGCAGCCGATATAGCAAACCTTGTCGAAAGGCGCGTCTTCACGAATTTTTGCCAGCGCAATTTCCGGCACCACAATGTGATTGGCAAAGGTGGACGTGCCCATGTAATGCAGAATGGGTTTGCCGCCCAGCGAAAAACGCGAACTGCCATCCGGCATCAGACCTTTGCCCTGCGTGGCACGTATGGCCTGGCAAAGATTGGTTTTGCGGGACAGACAGAATTTGCACTGCCGGCATTCCGGCGTGTACAGCGGAATCACATGATCACCGGGCTTGAGCGAGGTGACACCCGCGCCCACCTCCAGCACCACGCCCGCGCCTTCATGGCCGAGAATGGCCGGGAAGGCACCTTCCGGGTCCGCACCCGAGAGCGTGTAGTAATCGGTATGGCAAATGCCGGTGGCCTTGACCTCCACCAGCACCTCACCGGCGCGCGGCCCGGCCAGATCGACCTCTTCAATGGTCAGCGGCTTGCCGGCTTCCCAGGCAATGGCGGCACGAGTCTTCATGGCAGGTCTCCCTATGTCTTGAGGCTTTTGTCTTGCAGCAGAGTCAGGCACAGACAGCCGGCACAGGACGGCCACCTGTCATCAGGCTGCTAGGGAAACAAAAAGCGTGATCCGATACCAGCCGGAATGGCTGAAAACCGCGCTTATGCCTTGGCGGCAGTGGCACAAAGTGAGCGCGCCCGTATTGCGCGCAGACAGGCAGACAATGCTATAAAACGCGCCGGCTCCCGCACCGAGACCATCATGGGCGAGAAACAGCAGGCCATCCTCATGGCCTTGAACAGCATCCCCAAAGGCCATGTCAGCAGCTATGGCGAAGTCGCCAAACGTGCCGGCCTGCCGGGTTATGCCCGCCTCGTCTGCCGCGTGCTGCGCGAATTACCTGACCGCAACACGACGCCGTGGTGGCGCGTGGTCCGCGCCGACGGCAAATCCGCCATGAGCGCCGACTCTCCCGGCGGAGCCGAGCAACGCCGCAAGCTCAAGGCGGAAGGCGTGGAGTTCAAGGGTGAGAAAATTGTGGGGCCCTGGTGGTAGCCGATAATGTGGAGTCGTTCAGGCTTGAAACTGCCGCCCGCTCGAGCTGACGCCTGCTATCAGACGTATTTTTCTGCCAGCAACTGAACGCAGGACATCTTTCTCTTATTCATCAAGGAAATTTCATGAGCGCTTCTCCCATACAGTTCAACGACGGCGCTGCCTATGAGCGTTTCATGGGCGTCTGGAGCCGCAAAGTGGGCGAGCAATTCCTGCGCTGGCTGGCGCCGGTGGACGGCATGCACTGGCTGGATGTGGGCTGCGGCAATGGCGCCTTTACCGATTTGCTGGCGCAGCACTGCGCACCGCGCGCCCTCACCGGCATTGATCCCTCAGCGGCCCAGCTTGAATTTGCCCGGCAACTGCCGACGCTGGTCACGGCCACGTTTGAAGTGGCCGATGCCATGGCCCTGCCTTTTGCCGAAAATTCGTTTGATGCCGCGGTGATGCCGCTGGTGATTTTTTTCGTGCCGGAGCCGGCGCAAGGCGTGGCGGAAATGATGCGCGTGGTCGGCACCGGCGGCCTGGTCTGCGCCTATGCCTGGGACATGCCCGGCGGCGGCTTTCCGTATGCAGCCTTGCAGACCGAATTGCGTGCACTGGGTCTCATGGTGCCGACACCGCCCAGTGTCGAGGCCTCCAGCCGCGAGGCCATGCAGGCAATCTGGTTAGAGGCCGGCCTCATGGAAGTGGAGACCACCGCCATCACGGTTGAGCGTGAATTCCAGAGTTTTGAAGAATACTGGGCGATTGTTCAGGGCGGGCCCAGCAGCAAGGTGCTGATGGAAAGCCTGACGCCGGAAAATCGTGAACAGCTGCAGCAGCGTCTGCGCACGATTCTGCCGACAGACGCCGCCGGTGTGATTACGCTGACGGCCACCGCCAACGCCGTGCAAGGGCGCGTGCCGGCCTGACCGTTTTTTTGCTTGAAGCCAATCGTATTGACGGTGCGGCGGCCTGTGGGCCGAAAGCAAAAAGCATCGCGGCTAAAGCCCCTCCTACAAAACGATGGCGTGCCAGTGCAACTTGCAGGGTTTTGCTTGGCCTGACGGGGGCTTCTGTTTGGGCCTGTTCGTGTTGACGGTGCGGCGGCCTGTGTGTCGCAAGCAAAAAGCATCGCGGCTGAAGCCCCTCCTACAAAACGATGGCGTGCCACAGTGACGTTCAGGGTTTTGTAGGAGGGGCTTTAGCCGCGACAAAGCAGAAATTGGCCGCAGCAGACTCCAGACTCCAGACTCCAGACTCCAGACTCCA
>JACCDZ010386639.1_pt1 | contig 12834 bp, 15 predicted proteins | sample 7449551 | NCBI WGS metagenome assembly JACCDZ01 (sample SAMN15323452, study PRJNA562643) | freshwater metagenome | isolation source: river surface water | place: USA:Blue River Watershed | collected 2017-08-18
GCTGTTTTAAGCTTGGGATACGACCAGTTTATTGCTCCACTAATTAAAGCAGTTCAAGAATTGTCTGCACAGAATGAAGCGTTAATCGCCAGAATTTCGGCATTAGAAAGCAATCTTAAATAGGAGTCTTGTATGCCACGCCTTGCTTCTGATTTAGATGCTAATGATAATCGGATTTCTAATCTTGCGATCGCAACTTCCCCTGCTGATGCAGTCCGATTAGATTACATAACAGCACTAGAAGCTCGTTTGGAATCTGCACAAATTCAGATGTTGAATTATGTTCAACTTCTGAATGCTGTTAATCAGGAAATCCAGGCTTTAAAAGCAATGATTTCCCAACAAAACAAAAAAGCACCAGTCGTTGTTGCCTCTGTTGAACCCATTAATCTTGCGATCGCTCGATTAATTGCAATTCAAGGTGTGGGTTTAGTCCCAGGCGATCGCGTTCTCCTGTCTGGTCAAGTCAATCCAACAGAAAACGGTATTTACGTTGTAGCCGCAGACAGGATATGGCAACGTTCAGTTGATGCTGACCAACCCACTGAATTCACGATCCCCTTTGAAGTCGATGTCTTAGAAGGCGACAAAGCAGGATTGTGGCGCATGAAAGCTGCGCCTGTTCCGGTTGTCTTGGGGACTACTCCCCTTTACTTTGAGCAACTGAGCAGCACCTCTCAACCCCGGATTCTTCCGGTAGAAAGGGGTGGGACAGGCGCAGATAATCCAAGATCTGCTCGTTTCAATCTGGGATGTGTTGAACAAGTCTCCTATGATTTTGTTGGGGATGGGGTTAACACCGTATTCCGACTCACTCATGGACTTAATCAGATATATCCCATTGTCAGAGTCTTTGACCGACGACAACCCAAAAGTCTTTTGATCGTGGACGAGTACCCAGTTGATGAAGATACTATTCAGATCGTGTTTGCTCAAGCTCCTCCTGCGAATTCAATCGCAGTGACGATTTTGGGTACAAAGAATCCCGAAGTAATTTCTCAATATTCGCCTTGATTTCCAAGACAAAATAACGAAATTAACCCAAAAATGAGGGGTCTGCCACTACAGGGGATCTCTTTTTTTTGTTGCCCATTTACTTACTAACGATCTATCATGCCTATTTATTTTGGTAACAGTGCTGATTTTCAAGGTAATCCCGTCTTAAATATTGTTGATGATGCCAGCCCCAGTAGTGCGGTCACAGCAAATAAATTACAAGTCGAAAAAACCGCTTTAACAGGTGCGATCAATACCGTTGATGATCGGGTTGATGCCGTCGAAACTTCTTTGTCAAATGCGATCGCAACCTTAGAAGCTCAGATTGAGGCTGCTGTTAATGAACGAGATTTTAAAGATTCTTGTAACGTTGCCGCGACTACTAACATCAATTTAGCTCTGGGGGCTGCTCTAGTTGGGACAACGGTTCAAGGTGTTGTATTAGCGGATGGCTTGCGTGTCTTACTGACTGCCCAAACCGATGCTACTCAAAACGGTATTTATTCAGTCGTTACTGGAACGGGATTAGTTCGCGCTTCTGATGCCAACACTGATGCCGAAATGACCTCTGGGATGCTTGTTGGTGTTTCCGGTGGCGATCTACTGAATCAGACGATGTGGATGTTGATGACCGCAGACCCAATTACTTTGGGTACTACGGAACTGGAATTTTCTAAATTCCGCTCTATCCACGATCTGACCATCGCTTCTGCAACTGGTTTAGAACTGACGGGTAGTGGTGTTCTTCAATATGCTGACGTTGCTCAAGCCCGTGTCACGTTGGGCGTGATGGAAGAGTATGAAACCACATTAGGAAATGGAACTGACGTTACCTATCAAGTCGCCCACAGTCTGAACAACGATTTAGTCGCTTGGTCTGTGGTGCGAATTGCTGATGGTGAATATATTCAAGTCGCTCCCAAACGAGTTGATGCCAATACTGTCTCCTTTACTTTTGGATCTGCCCCTGCTTCTAACGCTCTGCGTGTGACGGTTGCTGCTGTGAAAAAAGCGTAATTTTTAATGGGGGTTGGCTTGTTGTGAGTCAATCCCATTAAAAAGATCGTTCTGATTGGGTAAACAATAAAAATGCCTATTAGATTTGGAAATTCTCTGGATTTAAACCACAACTCGATTTTTAATGTCGCGCAGGATATCCAACCCGATTCAGTTGTCACGTTAGAAAAACTTGAACAAGAACTTAATAAAAAAGCTGATATTATTCACGATCATGAAATTGGAGACGTAAATAATATTGAGTTTTATTTAACACACCAAACACTAGATGGAGGATTACTTTAGTCATGCCGAATACAATTCTTTTGAAGCGTGGTACGACCGCAAAAAATGATGTTTACACGGGTCAATCGGGAGAAATTACTGTTGACACAGATGTTAAAAATGTTCGCGTACACGATGGGACAACTCCAGGTGGGACAGCTTTAGCAAAAGCCACCCACGTTCACGCGATCGCAGATGTTTCTAACTTGACAGTTTCTTTAGCTGGTAAGGCTGATGCAATTCACTCTCACAGTGATGCAACAACGGGATTGTCAGGATTTTTATCTGCTTCCGATAAATCAAAAATTGATGGAATTGAAGCGAATGCTAACAATTACATTCACCCAACAGCAGATGGTAGTCTCCATGTCCCAGCAACAGGAACAGGTAATAACCTCAAGGTTCTAAAGGCTGGCGCAACAGCAGGATCAATTACCTGGGGAAATGTTGCATTTGCGGAAGTAGCAAGTAAGCCCACGACATTAGCCGGATACGGGATTACCGATGCCGCACCATTAGCATCCCCCGCATTAACAGGAACTCCAACTGCCCCTACTGCTACTGCCGGGACAAATACAACTCAATTAGCAACAACGGCTTTTGTCCAAGCTGCAACTGACGCTGCTCGACAGGGATTGAACGTAAAAGATGCGACTAGAGTTGCTACAACTGCCAATTTAACTGCATCTTACGCTTCTCAGATTCTTACGAATACGGGAACCTTAGTTGCTCTCGTTTTAGATGGTGTAACTTTAGCTCTTAATGATCGAGTTTTAGTTAAAGATCAAACCACTGCAAGTCAGAATGGAATTTATACTGTAACAGCAGTGGGTTCAGGAGCGGTTGCTTGGACTTTGACTCGCGCTACTGACGCGAATTTAAGCAGTGAATTACCTACGGGAACTTTTGTTTTTGTCTCAGAAGGGACTACCAATGCAGATGCGGGATTTGTTTTAACGACAAATGCTCCAATTACTCTTGATACCACTGCTTTAGCTTGGACTCAATTTAGTGGTGCTGGACAAATCACTGCGGGTACAGGTTTAACTAAGACCGGAAACTCAATTGATGTTGGTACAGCTTCCACAGGCCGAATTGTAGTTAATCCCGATAATATCGATCTAGCCACAACTGGGATTGCAGGAGGAACCTATCGCTCTTTAACTATTGATACCTATGGTCGAGCGACGGCAGGAACCAACCCCACGACATTAGCTGGATATGGGATTACGGATGCCGCACCATTGGCATCACCCGCATTAACAGGAACCCCAACCGCTCCTACTGCTACTGTAGCGACAAATACGACTCAATTAGCAACAACGGCTTTTGTTCAATCAGCAGTAGGACAAATCACTGCTGGTACAGGTTTAACTAAGACCGGAAACTCAATTGATGTTGGTACAGCTTCCACAGGCCGAATTGTAGTTAATGCTGACAATATTGATTTAGCAACAACTGGGATTGCAGGAGGAACCTATCGCTCTTTAACTATTGATACCTATGGTCGAGCAACGGCAGGAACCAACCCCACAACATTAGCTGGATATGGGATTACGGATGCCGCACCATTGGCATCCCCCGCATTGACAGGAACTCCTACTGCCCCAACTGCTGCTGCCGGGACAAGTACGACTCAATTAGCAACAACAGCTTTTGTGATGACTGCTTTGGATGTTATTGATGGGGGTGTGATGTTGTAATGCCACTTTCAAGCGTAAGGCATAAACGAGGAACTACCACTAAAAATAATACCTATACCGGGCCGGAAGGGGAATTAACAATAGATCTAGAACGAAAAACAGCAAGAGTCCATGATGGGATTCAAGTTGGGGGATTTGCTTTAGCCAAAGAGGAAGTAACGGAAACGGTATTATCTAATTCGAGTGCAATTATTGCCCTGCAAAATCGAATCTTTGAGTTAGAAAATACCGTTGATACCTTAATTTCAGGGTTAAAGGTTTTAGTGTCAGTTCGAGTTGCGACAACTGCCGACTTAACTTCTTCCTATAATGGTACAAACAAAACCCTAACCAATACAGGAGCCTTGTCGGCTTTATCAATTGATGGAGTGGCTTTAGCTGTTGGTAATCGAGTATTAGTTAAAAATCAAACAACTGGAACTCAAAATGGTATTTATACGGTAACGACTGTTGGCTCTGCTAGTGTTGCATGGGTTCTAACTCGCGCAACTGATGCTGACACCAGCGCAGAAGTTGTGAATGGGATTTACACCTTTACTTCAGAGGGAACAGTTAACGCCAACCGAGGATTTACCTTGATTACAGCGAATCCGATTACCTTGGATACAACTGCTTTAACTTTTACTCAAGTCACCGCAGCAGGGCAGATTGCTGGAGGTGCTGGGTTAACCAGAAGTGGAAATGTACTTGATATTGTTTCTGCCTCGACTTCTCGGTTGGTTGTTAACCCAGATAGTATTGATCTCGCAACAACCGGGGTTGTCGCTGGAACCTATCGATCTGTTCAAGTTGATGTTTACGGTCGTGCGATCGCAGGAACTAACCCTTCTCGATCTGGATGGACGGCTCCTACGGGAACAGCAACTCGCACCGGATTTGCGACCTCTTCGGCGACAGTCACTCAGGTTGCACAAGCACTAAAAGCTGTAATAGATGACTTGATAGCTCTTGGTATTTTAGGAGGTTAGAATGGCTACTTATTCTGTTGAATCTTCTCCCTTATCCAGTCTTCCAGTTTGGAGTTGCAAATCTCAACCTCATCCTTTGCCCTATTTGCCCGAACCCGAATCTCAATTAATTCGATTACAGATTGGTGATGGAGAGGCAACTACCTTTGTTGTTAAATGTCAATTTAAAATTATTAATTGGTGGGTTGTTGACAGTCAATCTGGGGAACAGGTTCAGGCAGATTTTTATCCCCAGGACGAACAATTGACTGTGATTTTTACCAAACCCCCTGTTGCGAATGAGTACAACTTAATTCTTGTGGGCAAGTGAAATGTTTACGATAATTCAATTTACATTATTTATTCACGGATTGCTGGTGACTTTTATTGGGATTATATTTTTTTTGGATGAACGCACTTTATCTAAGCAACTTAGTCCTTTGTTGATTGGCTTAGGAATGCAGTCATGCGACGTAATTCTTTTTTCTATCAATAGAGATCTTTTTGAAGTTATCTTAATGTTATTTACTTTTTCTAATATAGCTTTTTGTGTCCTGTTGGTTGACGAACTAAAAGGTATTATTTGCCGTAAAATCCATGAAAAAAGAAAATAGAAAGACAGCGCTAGGAACAACTAGAAGAATTATTTTAAAAAAAGAATATTTAAACATCTTGTCTTGTATCTCAAGTATTGTTAGACATATTGCTAATAACCCAGAGCCTTTTTTGATGGTTGTCACAGCTTTGTTTTGGGATACTTTTAGCATGAAAGAATATGTTGCAATATATTTTCAAAATTACGATATGAGCCAGTATGCTCATCATCAAATTCTTTTAAAAACTCTACTTTTTGTAAAGCAAAACGCAAATATATGCAGAGGGTTTATGCTAGGTTTAGGGTGTGGTGCTATCGGTTTATACATTATTCCTCCTGACGGAGATAAAATGAAATGGTATTTATTTTTCTCGATGATCTGCACATTCTTTCTTTTGTTCATAAGATTACCTTTGGCAATTATTCTTGGGGTGAAATTGCAGGCGTTTTTGATTATATTTTGTTTATTTTCTGGATATGTTGTTCGCCGACGATGGGTGAATTATCTCAAGGAATATTAATCTTAGGACAATCCCAACCTAGCACAACTCAGATCCCCGTAATCAATCAATCCTTCAACAATGAGTTGATAGCATTAGCCTCTATCTTTATTTCGACAATTCCATTGATAGTCGCTCAATTTGTAAGATTAAATCAAGATACGGCTAAAACCGCGATCGCGTCTAATAAGATACGCCTTGAAGAGATTAGCACTCAAAGTCAACAGAAGGATCAAAAAATTTCAGAAATTGAAGCTAAATTATTGATGGCAAATGAGACGATTTCTGTATTGAAGGATCAAATTGTTGAACTTAAATCTCAAATATCAAATCGAAGTCTGTTGTTTAACCATGTTTCGGTCATGCTTCAAATTTGTCTTAACGAAGATAATTTAGAGCAAATAAAGAGTCAAATTAATTCAATCCTGGCCTTAATTAACAAAAGTCAACAAAGCTAATCCTCAACGTATCTTAAAAAATTATTAGATTGAGTTTTTACCTTCACTTCCTGACCCGCTTTAAGATCATCATAAACAGACCCCACCCGGTTATCCCAGAGGAATTGACGGAATTCATCAGGGTTCCCACCATTGTCCAAAAGGAAAACTGGGAGGGGTCTGTCATCGTAAACAGTCGTTTCATAAGGTATCCTTGAGATATCCCTCCCATAGATCACAGGAGCGGATGGTCGATTCATGCTACGTTTCTGTAGTTCTTCTAAACTCATGTCATACCCCACTCATTATAATTACGATTTACCAGAGGAAACGGTTACGGGACTCCCTGATTACCGATATACCAACATGACCGGGTGGGATCGTCCAAATAAAATTGATATTTATAACGATAATTTTAACTCAAGTTTTAAAAGAAAAAAAAATCCAGAACGAGTTGAGGACTTTACTCCTAAGCAATTTCGGCGTTGGTGTGAACAACAACCCTTATTTGCTAAGGCAATTGAAAAAATCAGTGATGGGGTCGCTTTAACTACTTGGACGATTTATGATTCAGATGCCTTTGATGACTCGGAAGTAGCGGATCAAAAAATAAAACGGATTACAAAATCAATTAAAACTCCCAACTTCTACCCGCAAGGAAAGTATTTTCAAACCACAAAAAAAATTATTAAAGATTTATTGATTTTTGGTACAGCTTTTGTTGAACACCAACCAGGTATGAGTGATCCAAAAGCAAATTTATTTCAGTGGTTTCCTATCCCCACAGAAGATGTTGTTCCCAATCCTGAGTGGGAACCCTATCTGGAAGGCATAATTCCCCAATATTATTATTATCCTCACGACAAGAACGGCAGAATTATTTACGAAAAATCCCGTGTGTTTTTTCGGGAAAATATTTTCATGCTTCAGCATCGGGTGGTTAATGGTGAAGAAACCGCAATGTCACCCGCTAGACTTGCTTACAAGGAAATGTGTAAGTGGGCTGAGAGTAGAGATTATCAGGATCGAGTCGCCTCCAATCCTGTACGAGATTATTTAATTTGTTTAAAAGAAGGGACTCAAGAAGAAGTAGAGTTATTTAGATCTCATTGGAGAAACAATGTTACCGGGACGGGGAGACATGAAATTGTTTCCGGGGATATCGATATCAAAAAATTAGGAGCAAAAACGGTTGATGATTTAATGCTGGAGTTTACCAACTTTTTAGCAGGAATTATTGCCCTATGCTTCAATATTGACAAACGAGATTTTGGGATTGACCCCCATGACAACCGAGCAACCTTAGATACTGCCAGTGACAAAACCTTTCAAGAATCTATCCTCCCAATCAGTACCCTTTACTTTACGGAATTAAGTGCAAACCTGGTGGATAATTACGAGGAAGGGTACGCAATTAAACACAGCGATATTGAACCGCGTAAGGAATCTGAGGAAGCTTCTGTTGCCCGTGACTTGTTTAAAGACAATATTATTACTAAGGGTGAAGCGAGACGTAGGGTTAAAGAAGCTCCATTACCTGCGGAACTTGGAAATAAATTTGCTGATGGGAAGTCTATTGATGGAAAAGATGATCCACAACCCCAACAGCCAACACCGTAAATAAAATCGTATATAATTAACTCAATACAATATCCATTACCCAAAAGCGGGGCTACTAATTTATTTTAGTGGCCTCGCTTTTTGCGTTGAATATATGCCAAAAACATTACAAGCGGAAGGAAAGGTTCTTTCTCAACGCAATGCCACCCGACTTAAATCACTGTTTTCGGAAATCGGTTCGATTCTGACCGATGCCAAAGTGATTTCCCCCCAGGACTTAAAAAGTTTAATTCCTGAGTCGATTCAAGATGATTTGCAAGAAGCGTTGGAGGATGAAGACGAAGAGTTAGAGGAAGTTGAAGCAGCAGGAGGGATTCGAGGAATTAAACCTCTTGTTGATACCTATGCTTTTGAAAGTTGGAGAATTCGCTTGCATACTGCGTTAGTTCTGTTTAAGGAACGGGCGCATTGGTGTGTTAGCTGTTGCCGAGAAGGTGACAATCCCTCTGAACAAATTCAAGCAGAAGTTCAAGCTTTGCATGAAATTCTGTCGGGATTAGCAAAGGAAATGCCAATTACCAAAAAAGAGGAACAACCGACAGCTTTTTTTAATGACCTGGTTGTGTCACCGTCATTAGCTGATTCTAACGATCCTTATTATTTGTCTTCTTCCGAAGAACCCGAAGAAGCGATCGCTATTTCCCCTGCTTTAGAACTTCCTGAACCTGAATTAGATTCTGAAGAAGAAACAGTTCAGTTAGAAGCAGAAGCTCAGGAACAATTAATTGACTTGAGCTTTGATTGGGGAATTGATTGTGAAAACTTGATTGCTGCTTCTTCCGAAGAAGATGAATCTTTGGTTGAAGTCGAAGCTGAAAGACGGGCGAACAAAATCCCCTTTACGGGTGTGCTTTTCAGAATGGATGAACCTTCTGAATCTGCACCATCTAAGGGATCTGAATATCCGTTATATATTCCCAGAAATATTGCCGAACCTTTAATACAAGCGATCGCATCATCAGGAGGATTACCAATTGATGTGGACGATACGTTGTCTAAACACTCCAATCCAAACATTGCTGGAGTGATGACAAATGCGGAAATTCAAGGCAGTAACTTTGTTGTTCACGGCCACTTATTTCCCTGGAGTCAAAAAGAAAAGGTGGGCTTAATTTTAGCCAACCAAAAACACTTAGGAATGAGCATGAATGCCCTAGCAAATGGGGCAATTGTTGATCGAGGTGGACGGAAAGTTTTTGAGATCCGTGACCTCGAACTTTTAGGTGCAAATGTTTTGTTTAAAGACAGAGCTACCTATCAAAAAACCAACTTTGAAGCACAAATTGCTGCTTCGTCATCCACTACTGATACAGAAGATCAAACTATGGGCAACCCTGAATTTGACGCACAATTTAGTGCTATGAATACACTTCTATCTCAAATCACTGCAACCTCTCAACGAGATTCTGCACGAATTGATGAATTAACTCAAGTTATACAAACAATCCAAGCTGAACGACGGGAGAAAGAAGCTGAAATTGAAGCCAGTCGCCGACGAGAGACAGAGGAAATGTCTCAAAAAGAATTCCTTGAAAAAATTGCTCAAGTTGTTGACACCAAAATCAAGGATGTTGTCAATCCTCGTCGTGCGGTTCCCCCGATTTCTATGGCTCCAACAACGATTGCAGCCCAAGGTCAAACCCCGTCACCGAATGATCTTCAGAAACAATTGATTGCGGCAGAAGCCAAACTTTCTTTGATGGAAGAACAAGGCATTGTCGGCCCTAATCGTATTGCTCTAACCGATCAAGTGGCGTTTCTGAAAAATCAATTAGGGGCTTACTAATGTCAACTCAATTTTCCCTTTCCTTTCAGGATATTGACACAATTCAAAGAGATTTAATCCAGGCGGGTGCGGGGTTAAATGGTGGAATGGTTATTCGTCAAGATTTCCTGCCTATTATTAACGATTACCGTCAAAAACTAACGAAGTTTTGGGAACGGCTCAAAAATAATCGATATCCTGCGGAAGCTCCCGTTGTGCAAGAAATTCGGCGATTAAATTGGCCGACTGTTGCCTTTGCAAATCGGGGAAACTTGACAACTCAAGTTAATAACCCACCCGGTTCCTATGCTCCCGATTTAAGTGATCCTGGTCAAGAAGTGAAGGCAATTGTTGCCAGCTTCGAGATTGATCACTTCGCCATGAGTATGTACCAGCAACAAGGTCGTATTTATGGTGAACAGGAATCAGCCTTAACGGATGACATGATCAAGGCAACCTTGATCTTCTTAGAACGTCAACTATTTCAAGCTGAAGCTGCCGTTGACCCCTTGGCGTTTAATGGTTTAAACGCCCAGATTCCGGCTGCAAACGTATTTACGGCTGATGTCACAACTGATCCGCCCGATATTTTGCATGACGAGATTGACCGGATCTGTGTCCGGGCTTCCATGAACCCTAACTTTATCTCCATGCCCAACGTAATTTTTTGCTCTGGGGCGGGAGCAAGATTGTTAGGGAATGAAATGCGTCGCTTACAGATGTGGCAAAATACTTCCCGAATCACACCGGGGGTAATTGTCCCATCAATTCTGACAACCAATAACGATCAAGTTGATATCGTTCCGACTCCCTTTATTGAAGATCAATACGGGGGAGGGACAAGCAACGATGTCATCGAATATTGGATTTGTGATATGTCGAAAATTGAGTGGCGAGGAGTGTACCCGCACGGCGGCGCACGTTCTTTTGATCCTCAGATTTTTGATTTGTCCTACATTGTCAATGGTTTACCTGGATTAGCCAAGCGCATGATCTTGATTTATGGCACACCTTGGGTTCGGAACCGGGGACAATGCGTTTATCGTCTTCGAGTCACTGCTCCCGCAGGAACCGCCATTGAACCACCCGCAATGATCTAAGGAAAATTATGGTTCCCATACCTTTAGCTGTAACTCCTCGATGGCGACAAGCGGGGCCATTCCTTGTTCCTGTACCTGGTTATGGTTGGGTGCAAAGGAGTGGCAACAAAATTGTCGTCTATTCTTCCCGTGCTGCAAATTGGTTGCGATCGCACGGATATTGTCGATCTATTTGAGACTTGAAAAATGCCTAATACAATTTATTTATCCATCACAGATCGATGGAAAAATTCGGATGAAAAAAGTGTTTACATCCCCAAACATGGTTGGGTGCAACGCATGACGGGTGCATTGGTTGTTAATTCACAAGCGGTTGCTGATTGGTTAATTACCAATGGTTATTGTGAATACTACAGTCCCAATGTTCCTAAACCAGAAGAAGCAGTGGTTGAACGTAAAGCGGTTGTTTCTGGAAATGTTCTGGAATTAGAACCTGCTTTAAATTTACTGGTTGCAACTCCTGAACAGCAAGAGCTTATTTTAAAGCTATTTAATGATTCCGAACCTAAAGAAATCAATAATCAAATTCGATTGATTCCAATTAAATTAGCTGAAGAATTAAAAGCAATGCGTCCTCTGGATTGGGGTATCGTTCAAAAATCAGTAAGCGATAAGCAACTGGAAGCGTTGATTAAGTGGACGGAAAAGTAGAATTTAACACCAGGGAAACCTGGTGTTAGTGTTTTGAGATGCCAACAAATCTTCCTTATTTGTGTCAATTATTACAAGCTAAATCCCAGTTATTGAGGATTCAAATTCTTGCGGAATCGGGGGTTAAAGAATATGAAGCAGATTGGCTACCAGAAGCTAAAAAGGTGATGAGGGACGCAACCGGGAAGTTCGCCAAAAAAGGAACAGAAACTCCCGTTGAACCTGCTCCCCAACAATCTTTCACTACCAATGCGTTTGCTACGATTCAAGCTTGGTTTGACAAATTAACTCCAGAAGAAAAAGGGAAACTCAGTAATCAGTTTCAATCCCAGGTCGAACCCAAAAAGACCATGTTAGGGGATATGATCCGCAAGCTATTTGGCCCAGATAGCGGAAAGTTTACCGATGACATGGTGAACGGGTTTACTGATTTTGTTAAAGATCCAGTCGGGAATATTGCCAACACTGCTAAAGCTGCAACGGATTATGTTAAAGCCCATCCGGGTGAAGTTGCAGAATTTTTATTTTGGACAGCGTTAACTTATTTGTTATCGGAAATTGCGATCGCAGCCATATCAGCAAATTTAGCCAAAACCGTTATCTATGCTCGATATAGCAGTGGAGTTGTTGAGGAAGTTGCGGTTCCTGCCCTGAAATACAACAAAATGTTTTCAGATAGTTTTGGACATCTTGTTCAACAGTTACCTTCTGATTTAAACAAATTATCGAAAGCCGAATTGGATGATGTTATTAGAGAGTTGGACAAAATGTATTTGTCGTTAGCTGATGAATTGAAAACAACCCTAACCCCAAATCAACTCCAGAAACAACAACTAATAACCGCAGCATGGAATGATTCGGTAACAACCATCCAAGAAATGTTAAAAGAAATTTCTCGAATTAATCATGGAGTTTGAAAAAAATGTCAGATACAGCCAGATTATGTGAATTATTACAAGCCCAAGCGCAACTGTTGTCAATTCGGATTGCAGCAGAGGGGACTAAGGAATACAAGGCGGATTGGTTGAAAAATACCGATACCGTTGTTAGGGATGGGAGTGGGAGGTTTGCCAAAAAGGGAGCCTCATCAGAGGCAACAGAAGCCCCAGCATCAGAGCAACCCCCAACGGTTAAGGAAAAAGTAGGTCAAGCAATTTCAGATACAAAAAAAGTCACCTCCCTGTTGTTAGAAGGGGGTGAAGTTACTGTAGAGATGCTGAAGAAATTGTTGACGGATAA
>JACCDZ011694627.1_pt1 | contig 12830 bp, 11 predicted proteins | sample 7449551 | NCBI WGS metagenome assembly JACCDZ01 (sample SAMN15323452, study PRJNA562643) | freshwater metagenome | isolation source: river surface water | place: USA:Blue River Watershed | collected 2017-08-18
ACCTGCTGCCGCGCGCCGACGCTGCCCCCTGACTTTGTAAGTTCTATGTGTCATTGCACCGACTTTGCCCTGTGTCTGTGCCCTGACTGTTCTCTGATTGTGCCCTGACTGTGGGAGCGGGCCTGCCCGCGATTCGCTCTTAGCTCCGTTGACGTTCGGGGTGGCAGGCATAGCGCATCAGGACACGCCGTGGACCCATCCGTGGGGGCTCGCTTTCGCCATCCATGGCTCAAGACGGTCCTGATGCGCAATGCCTGCCACCCCGAACTGACCTCTGTGCCGCATCAGGCTCGCTGAAGACTCAATTCCGCCTCACCCCGGCGGCCAGCTCAGGTGCCGGCCGGCCAGAATGTGCAGATGGATGTGATGAACGGTCTGCCCGCCATCGGCGCCCGTGTTGAACACGCAGCGAAACCCATCTTCTGCAAACCCTTCCTGTTCGGCAATCTTGCGCGCTCGCAGCAGCAGCCTGCCAATCATCGCACCGTCGTCTTCCTCCAGAGCGGCCACGCTGAGGATGTGTTTACGCGGAATCAGCAGGATGTGCTGTGGCGCGGCCGGATTGATGTCGCGAAAGGCGTAGAGTTCGTCGTCGCTATAGACACGAGTAGAGGGGATCTCGCCAGCGGCGATCTTGCAGAACAGACAATTGCTTGCCATTTTCAAGGGTTCTCTTAGGATGGACAGGCCGCTGAGTGTAGCGGACAGCGTCAATCGCAGACAAACCTTGCAAGAAAAATAACATCAGGAGCAGGACATGTCTTACGTCAGGATTCTCCGCCGCATCGCCTTCACGCTCGTCCTGCTTTCTTCGGCCACGCTGCATGCCCAGAACGTCGCCGACAATCCCTATCACGCCCAGTACGACTGGGTGAAGATGCCCGAGGGGCAGAAGATCGGCGTCCCCAGCGGCGTGTTTCCTGACCCGGATCGGCAGCACATCTGGGTGTTGTCGCGCTGTGGCGAGAACCACTGTGCCCTGCATCCTGAGGTCGATCCCATTTTGAAATTCGATCTCGATGGCAATGTCGTCGACAGTCTTGGTGCAGGATTGTTTTCCTGGCCGCACGGTTTCTTTCTCGATCATGAGGGTTTTCTGTGGGTCACCGAGGGCGCGCCTGTCGGCGATGAGCGTCTGGTAGAAGGAACGAAGCGCGGTCTTGGCCATCAGGTCTTCAAACTGAATCAAGCCGGAGAAGTCGTGATGACGCTCGGCGAAGCCGGAGTGGCGGGTGCCGACGAGAGTCACTTCAACGGTCCGGCCGATGTGGTGGTCGCCCCGAACGGTGACATCTGGATTGCAGATGGGCATCGCGGCGGCAATAACCGCGTCGTCAAGTTTGCTGCCGACGGTACCTTTTTGCTGCAGATTGGCGGCGGACCGGAGTCGCGCAGTGGCGATCCGGGCCGCTTCAATGACCCGCACGGCATCACCATCGACAAGCAGGGCCGCATCATCGTGGCGGATCGCGGCAACAACCGCACGCAGATCTTCGATCAGGATGGCAAGCTGCTGAAAGTGTGGACCCAGCTGGGCAGACCGAGCACCGTGTTCGTCGATCACAACGACATTCTCTATGCGGGTGACGGCATGTCCGACGAGAACTGGAACCCTGGCTGGGAGCGCGGCATCCGCATCACTCCCGCGTCCTCTGGCTGGGTGACGGCCTTCATTCCCGATCGCGAGCTAGCAGTGGGTACGGGCGTGGAATTCCTTGGTGTGGATCTGGAGGGCAACATATACTCTGGCGAAGTCGGACGTGAGCGTCTGGTCAAATACATTCGCGTCAGGCCCTGAGCGTCAGTCAAGGCGTAAGCAGGGGCGCGATTCCGGAACAGGAAAACAGGTGTTATGAAATTGTTGAAAGTGGCGGGTTTGGGTGTCATGGCGCTGGTGGGCGTTGCGCAGGCGCAAGCCGCCGTGCCCATCTATGATTACAAAGTCATCGAAACCTACCCGCACAACATCAGCTCCTTTACGCAGGGATTGCAGATTCACGATGGCTATCTCTATGAAGGGACTGGCCTGGAAGGCCGCTCCTCGCTCAGCCAGATCAATCTCTCTGATGGCAAGGTGCTCAAGAACAAGCGCCTCGCGAGGGAGTATTTCGGCGAAGGCATCAGCATCGTCGACGACAAGATTTATCAACTCACCTGGCAATCCAATCTTGTCTTTGTATACGATCTCGCGACTTTCGCCACAGTCACGTCGCACTATCACCCGACCGAGGGTTGGGGGCTGACCTATGATGGCAGCCAGCTGATTCTCAGTGATGGCAGCGCTGCGCTCCAGTTCATCGATCCGGAGACCTTTCAGGTGCAGCGCAAGGTGGACGTGCAGCTCGAAGGCAATCCGGTCAACTATTTGAATGAACTCGAGTACATCAACGGCGAAGTCTGGGCGAATGTCTGGCAGACCAACGAGATCGTGCGCATCGATCCGCAGAGCGGGGCTGTCACCGGTATTGTCGATCTGGCTGGGCTGGTGGACCAGACCCGCACCGGTGGCGATGGAGCGGTGCTCAATGGCATTGCATGGGTTCCCAATGCGGAGCCAGGGGCAGAGCCAGGCAGCGGGCGACTCTTCGTCACCGGCAAACTGTGGGGCAACCTCTTCGAGATCGAGCTGGTGCCTCGCCAGTAAGCCAAGAGGCTAGAAGATGGTGTCCATGCCCTTGTTGCAGTCCGTCCGCCGCCCTCTCCTGACAGCTGGTTTTGCCGCACTGATACTGGGCGTCGTCAGTGGTTGTGAAAGTATCGCCTACTACGGTCAGGCAGCGCAGGGCCAGATGTCGCTGTTGCTGGCACGCGAGCCCATCGCCGAGCGTCTGTTACAAACCTCTATCCCCGACGCCGAGCGGCGCAAGCTGCAGCTGGTGCTCGATGCCCGGGCCTTTGCGGAGCAGGCGCTTTTGCTGGAGGCCGGCGACAGCTATCTCTCTTATGTCGAACTCGAGCGCCCCTTCGTGCTCTGGAACGTGTTCGCTGCCCCCGAATTCTCGACTTCGCCCGTGAACTGGTGCTACCCCATCGCCGGCTGCGTCTCTTATCGTGGCTACTTCAACGAGACTGCCGCTCAGCGTGCCGCGGCGCGTCTCACCGAGGATGGTTTCGATGTCTACAGCGGAGGCGTGGATGCCTACTCCACTCTCGGCTGGTTTGCCGATCCACTGACCAGCAGTGTGCTGCGCCGCTCCGAGCATAGCTTGGCCGCGCTGTTGTTCCATGAGCTTGCCCATCGGCGTGTCTACCTGCCGGGGGACACCACTTTCAATGAAAGCTTCGCGACCTTTGTCGAGCAGGAAGGCATGCGACGCTGGCTGCAGGTCAGGTCGCATAACGGTTTGCAGGAGGATGTCTCGCAGCAGATTGCAGCGGAAAGCGCTATGCAGGAGCAGTTCGTGGCACTGGTGAGCGGCTACCGAGAGCGGCTGGCCGCACTCTATGCGGAGCCACTCGATCCATCGCAGATGCGCGAGCGCAAAGAGGCGCTCCAACAGGCGCTGCGCGATGAGTACGCCGTACTGCGCGGGCAGTGGGAATATACGGGTTATGACCGCTGGTTCGCCGGGCCACTGAACAATGCGCAGCTTGCCACGGTGGCCTCATACAACGATCTGGTCCCCGCGTTCGCCGCATTGCTGAAGGAGCTCGGCGGCGATCTGGAGCGCTTTTATGAGCGAGTGGCGAGGTTGGCAGAGCTGCCTGAGGCGGAGCGGCGAGAGGTGCTGGGAAGTCTCTTCTAACGTTTTTTGCACTGACTAAGGCCCGTGTGGGAGCGAGCCCGCTCGCGATAAGATTCGCGTGCGATCTCGAAAAAATCGCTTGCAGGCAAGCTCCCACAGTTAGCGGGTCAGCCGGGCCTCAAGTCCCGTGATGAGGTCTTTGTAAAACTGGGAGGCTGGATCGATGGCGGCCGCCGCGCGGTATTGGGCGAGGGCTTCTTCGAGACGCTGCTCCTGCTCCAGCAGCCTGCCCAGCGTTCTGTGCATGAAGGCATCGTTGGGCAGAACGGTAATCGCCTTTTCGTAGATGCGGATAGCTTCGGCTATGCGACCGGCGTTGGCGTAGGTGTTACCCATGACGTAAATCTGTGAGGTGTTCTCCGCGTCGTTCTCGATGGCACGCAGGTCGATTTCGATGGCCTCGTCGAAGCGCTGAGCATCCCGCAGCAACTGCCCCAGCGTGTTCAGCGACGCGATCAGTCCTGCCGTTACCTCTCTCTGATGATCGATGAAGCGCGCCAGCATGGGAATGGCGTCGTCGAACCGCTCCTGAAAATAGAAGATGTTGGCCAGCTGGCGGTAAGAGTCGGCAAAGGTGGGATCTGCCGTAATGGCAAGCTGGTACTCGGCAATCGCCTCGTCGAAGCGCTGCAGATTGTTGTAGGTGTTGCCGCGTCTGTAGTGCTTTTGCCCCAGCTCGGGGTCGATCACGCCACTGCTGCGCTCGACATCGAGATTGCCATAGCGGCTGATGCTGTCAGCGACTGTGGAGCTTGAGCTTTGTGCAAGGGCGCTTTCAGCACCGCCCAAACCGGCAAGCATCATCTCGAGTGCGACTGCCAGCCACCGTGATGTTCTGTTGAGCGTGTGCATTGATTCCATAACTCTCTCTTCTCTAGCCCCGTTCCTGTCTGTAGGACAACGTGCGCGACTATACCCGACGGTCCTGGCAACATCCAGACGCCACCGAACTCAGTCCACCAGCTGCACGGCAGCGGTGGAAGAACTGGCGGCCAGCACCGTGCCAATCGACGCGGCAGCGCTATAACCGGCGTTGCGCAGTTCGGTCAGGCAGGCCTCGGCACTCGCAGCCGGGACGCTGGCGAGCAGTCCTCCGGCTGTCTGTGGATCGTAGAGCAACTGTAGCCGCGCTGAGGTAGCGAAGCGGGAAGTGTCGATCAGCAAATTACCATGCAATGCGTTATCGGGGTGCAGTGAGCTCAGGAGTCCGCGCTCGATGCAAGTCAGTGCCCCATCCAGTGCTGGCAAGGCCGATAACGACAGCGACACGCGCGCGCCCTCCGGCTCAATCATTTCCCGCAGATGCCCGAGCAGGCCAAAGCCGGTGATGTCCGTGCAGGCGCTGGCGCCATGCCGGACCAGTGCCAGCGCTGCCTCTTGATTCGACTGCTGCATGTGCCCAAGCGCATTGCTGATCCAGCGCTGCCGCGCCTGCCAGCGCATGTCGGCGGCGAAAAGCGTGCCGGTGCCCAGGGGTTTGCAGAGAATCAGCACATCGCCCTCGCGCATGCCGGTCTTGCGCAGCAGCTGGTCCGCGGGTGCGAAGCCATTGACGCTGAGGCCGAAGCTAAGCTCCTGTGCCTCGCTCGTGTGGCCACCGATCAGCGCCGTGTCGTGGGCGTTCAGCACCTCGGTGCAGCCTGTCATGATCTCCAGCAGGCGTGCCTGCATGAGATGCGGTGCTGCATGGGGAATGCTGACGATGGCCAGCGCCGAGTGCGCCGTGGCGCCCATGGCGTGAATGTCACTCAAGCAGTGGACAGTGGCGATGCGCGCGAAAAGGTAGGGGTCGTTGATGAAGGCGCGGAAGTGATCGACCGTCTGCAGCAGCACACGGCTCGCGTCGATGCGGATCATCGCGCAGTCCTCGGTGCTCAGGTGTGTCGAGATGACATCGGCATGGGTGCAGGGATGCACGTGCCGCAGTACTCCTTCCAGCATTTCACTCCCGACCTTGCCCCCGCACCCGGCACAACGCACCCCCCCGTGGGAGCCAGCCTCGCTGGCGATGCCTTTCTTCACCCACGTCCGTGCCCCAGACGCTCCCTCCACTGGTAAAGGCAAATCCCGATACTTCGCCACAAAGCGCCGATCAATCCAGTCCTTCCACACGCCAACCCAGCGCCCCTGCCAGGACCACTGTCCCCGGGTGGCGATAGCGGCACCATCACCGGTATTGAGCAATGCGAGGGCGTCTTGCTGCGGTGTGTATTTGCGCAGCGTCTTGCCTAGCGCGAAGCGGCACAGGTTGTCAGCGAGCGGCATGCCCTGGCGTACCGCGTAGACACCGGAGCGTGGGCGCGGGAATCCGTCGATACTGGCGATGTCTCCCGCCGCGAAAACCTCGGGGTGACTGATCGACTGGAGGGTCTGGCCGACGCGGATGAAACCTCTGTCGTCGAGCGCAAGTCCTGTCTGCTGCAGCCATGCTGGCGCAGTGGCGCCAGTGGCAATGACGATGCTGTCAGCATGCTGGCGCCCGGAAGTCTCGGTATTGGTCTGCGCGGCGGCGCCAGTGGCCTCCCAGATCACCGTGTCGCGCTCGATACCCTTGACGCTGCGCTGCAGGTGCACCTTGATGCCTTTGCTGCGCAGAGTCTGCATGGCCCGTGCCTGCGTGGCGGCATTGTGGCCCGTCACCAGAGAGTCGCTGCTGGAGAGCAGCACGACGTGGATCAGTGTGGCAGCATCAAGCGGCTTTCCTGCAGACGTCGCTGCGGCAGCTCGCGCGTTGCTCAACAGACGCGTCTGCATCGCGCACGCCAGCTCCACACTCGCCGGGCCGCCGCCAACAACGGCGAGCGTGTAGTGGCGCCCCTCTTTCACTGCCGTCAGCGCCTGCTGCTGAATGCGCTCCCACTGCTGTAGAAATTCTGGAATGGGTTTTACCGCAACGGCAAATTCGGTGGCGCCTGGCAGTGTGCCCGTTGCCGGGCGCGAGCCAATGTTGATCGACAGCATGTCGAAGCCCAGTGCAGGACGACCCGCGCAGTGCAACTGTCGTGCGTCCAGATCGATGCGTTCGACGCTGCACTGAATCAATCGCACGCCTGCCATCTGTGCCAGTGGCCGCAGATCGATGAAGAGATCATCTTCACCACAGGTACCCATGAGGTACGCCGGCAGGGCGCCGGAGTAGGGCGTCTCGACGTCGCGGGTGACCAGCGTCACCTCGAGTCCTGGCACGGGTTTTTTTGCCAGCGCCATCAACACGGAGAGATGGCTGTGGCCACCGCCGAGCAGGACGAGGCTCTTGGTCGCGGGTGCGAAGGAAGATTTGTGCATGTTCATGGAGTTCCGGTCAAAAATCAGCGCGAGGACTGGAAGCCGGTGCGTGTCATCTCACCCCAGCTCTTCTTCTTGCGCAGGAATTCCCACCAGCCCTGGATGCGCCAGATATTGTTCAGCTGCCGGTAACCGAAGTTCTCGATGAAGATGCCGAATATGAGACGCAGCAAGTCCCTGGCCTTGGGAATGCGATGCAAAGAGACCTCTTCCAGCGCCAGCGAGCCCGCACTGATGAAGACGCCGAATACGAAAGTGAGCGCGAGGAAGGCCAGTGCGAAATTCGGATTCAGCAGGCCGGAAATCCACAACACTGGCACCAGCAGGTAGCCGAGCACTTCCACGGGCGGTCCGAGTACATCCACCAGCAGGGAGAACGGCATGCCGATCATGCCGATCCGGCCATACCGTGGATTGCCGAGCATGCGGAGATGGCGAAAGAAAGTCTCCAGCGACCCGCGTTGCCAGCGTTTGCGTTGCCGCGACAGCACCCGCAGCGTATTGGGCGCTTCGGTCCAGCACACCGGCTCGGCGACGGTGACAATTTCGTAGGGAATGCGTTGTTCCTGGTGATAGCGGTGCATGCGCATCACCAGTTCGTAGTCCTCACCCACGGTGTTGGTGTCGTAACCGCCCACTGCTATCGCTGCAGGACGGCTGAAGATGCCGAAGGCGCCGGAGATCATTGTCAGCACGCCCAGCTCACTCATGGCGACCCGGGCAATCAGGAAGGCGCGGGTGTACTCCACGGTCTGCAGCATCGGCAGCAGGTCGCGCGGCAGTCCGACGCTGACAACTTTGCCCCCGCGCACGCGGCAGCCGTTGGCCACACGAATGGTGCCACCGACAGCGATCACGGTGTCGGGCTTGCTCAGGAACGGCTGCACCGCGTGCAGCAGCGCATCGGCCTCCAGCATCGAGTCGGCGTCCACCGAGCAGAACAGCGGCGAGCGACAGATGTTGATCCCCGCATTGAGGGCATCCGCCTTGCCGCCGTTCTCTTTGTCGATGACGATCAGGTTCGGGTACTTGCGGGACTGGTAGATCTGCCGGATGGGTTTGTGTGGCGTGATGATTTCGAAGTCTCTGGCGCTCGGGCGCAGCGCGAAGTTGTCGATCAGTTTCTGCAGCGTGTCGTCCTTGGAGCCGTCGTTCACAATCAGCACTTCGCAATGCGGATAGCGGATGCTGAGCATGGAGCGGGTGCTCTCCACGATGCTCGCCGATTCGTTGTAAGCCGGGGCGATCATGGAAATGGGAGGGGCGCTGGGGGCGCGCTGTTGCCAGAGTGTCTCGCTGTTCTCGGTCTCGCTTCTGCGGCGCAAGGCATGTGTCGCGACCAGCAACTGAATCAGGGAGATGAGGTTCTGCGTAACGCCGACCACGATGACAAGACTCACGACCCACTCGGCGCTGGTATCGAGCCATTGCACAATACTGATAGCGAGTTGCTCAAGCATGGCTCGGCACCTGACCGGCAGATTCCGGCTGCTCCGCGTCGGCGAAGGGCACCAGTTCGTGCAGCCCATGTTCGTCGAGCAGCAGGGCCGCCATACGCCCTCCGGCGTTGTCATTGACGCTCCTGACGATGGCAGCGCGTTCCCGAAGAGCCTGTCTGCCAGTCGCCCCGAGATCCGAGAGCGCCTCGGCACTGCGAAAACGTACCCACCAGCTGTCGTCATCAAGCAGAGTAGACAGTTGCGGGACGAGATGCTCCAGGCCGATCTGTCCAGCGGCACCGGCCGCGACCGCCCGGACCTGCCAGTGCGTATCGCTGAGCGAGTGCTCCACCACTGCCGAGGCGTCAGGATGCTGCAATGTGCCCAGCGAGCGCAGCGCTGTGGTGCGCACATCCAGGTCATCATCGTTGGCGAAGCGATACAGGTCTTCCAGCAAGCGGAAATCACTCGCCTCGGACATGGCGTCCGCCAGCACGATCTTCAGTTGGGTGTCGCCGTCGGCGTCGGCGGCCAATTGGCGGAGGGACAGGGGGGTGCGCCGTGCCAAATCCCGGAACAAGGTTCTGACGTCCCGCGAGGCGAGGACATCCTTCTCTTCCAGCTTTTGGACCAGCACCCGCAGATCGGGCAGGGCGTTGATCATCTTCAAAGAGCCGGCGGCGGCAAGACGGACGCGTCCATCTTCGTCGTCCAGCGCCGCCAGCAGGGCCTGCTCGGTGGTGCTGTCGCTGAACAGTTGCAGCGCGCTGGCAGCGGAGCGGCGGTCCTCGACGATCTTGCTGCGCAAATCCAGCACACACTCGTCGCGGAATCCGGAGCGGGTAAGCAGCGAAGTCAGTTGCTGGCGTTCCTGCCCCTGTATGAGGTGACACAGATCGATGGTCAGTGTGCGCAGGACGTGCTGCGCCGCGCGGTTCATGTTCATCAGGTTGTTCAAGTCTTTCTGTCCACTCATCCAGTCGGAATCCATGTAGTTGAACAGAATCTTCTGGATGATTCCGCGCACATGCTGTTCCTGGCGAGCGCGCCGCTCATCCCGCATGCGCCTGAGCACCAGCACCACCATGACCATCAGAGAGGACAGCGCCAGCACGAGGCTCGTGGACCAGATGAACTGCAGTAGATTCATGTCTCTGTTCTCTTCATTAGCCCAGCCATTAGCCCAGCCACTAGCTCAGCCATGCAGCCAGCCATCTGCGCGCAGCTGCTAATAGCGGTACTGCAGGGTGAGCGCGGCACTATCCCGAGTATAGGAATTCTCGCGCCGACTCTGAGTCAGGTTCAGCTGGAGCTGCCAGCTTGTCCCGAGACGATAGGCGATGTAACCACTGGTGCTGCTGGTGTCGCTGGTGATTCCGTTCTCGGTTTCCGCCCCTTCGCTGTAGCCGACGCCGATACGCAGGTTGGCGGTGGACTGCCAATTGGCTCCCAGCCTCCAGCCGCCGATGTTGGTTTTGTTTTCATCGCGCACCATACCTGCACCCAGTGTGAACCAGGCGTCGGTGTTGCGCAGGTAATGTTCCAGATCAATCCCCAACCTTGCGATGTTGCCGGTGCGGTAGCGGGCACCTTGCACACTGGCGCTCATGACGGTGCTGCCGATGCGGTCATTGCCCTCGCTCAGTCGAGTGCTGATGGCGGCGCGTGCGCTGCGAGTGGCCGAAAAATCTGCATCGGGTGTCGCCCCCAGAGTCACTTCCAGCGGCGTGGAACTTTGTTGCCATAGCAACAGACTGGACTCGACGGAAGTATCGTGTTCTCCGAAACGGTGGTTGTGGCTGACGCGCAGGGACTGCTCGGTGCTCAGGTTGTAACGATGTCGATACTCCACGAAGCGATCGTTCCAGTGCGTGCTGAGACCATCGGTACGACTGCGCTCAAACCCGGTAATCCACGCATGCATGGGGATTCCGGGCTGAGCCGCTTCTCCTTGTCGGCTGAGGACGTCGATGTGCGTGGGGGAAACGCTGGCGGCTCGGGCCAGCACAGCGCTTGCCTCCTCGGAGTTACCCAGCGCGAGTTCAGCGTCGTAGAGGCCGGTGAGTGCCTCCAGATCGTTCGGTGAGCTGACAAGGACTTCCTCCAGCAGAGTCTTGGCGTAAGCAGGACGGCGCTGATAGAGCGCGATGCGCGCAGTGAGGTTGCGCGCTTCCTGATTTTGCGGTTGCTCCGCGAGAATCCCCTCTGCCAGATCGCCAGCCTCCTGCAGAAGGCCTTGATAGGAGCGCACGCGGGCCTTGGCAAGCAGCAGGTTGGTGTCCTGCGGATAGTCGGTTAATGCCGCATCCAGCAAGGTGATGGCTTCCTCGTAACGTTCCTGGAACGCAATTACCAGCGCCAGCAGATAGGCTGCTTCGCTCTTGTTGTCGGCAATTTCCCAGGCTTGTCGGAAAGTTTGTTCCGCCGCCTGCATGTCACCGGCATTGCGCTGGCCGATGGCCGTTTGTACCAGAGCGTCATAATCGGGGCTCTGGGCCATGACGGCACCGCATCCTAGCCCCAGCACTCCAGCGAGGGCGACGCTCCACAGGAATGGGTGGCTAAACAGGGCACTGCGACGCGGTGTCTTCATCGGAGTTTCAAGGCTCGTTCGACGCGGAATATGAGTTCTTCGGGGGAGAACGGTTTCGTCATGTAATCGGTCACGCCGAGATCGAGTGCCTCGATGACGTCCCGCTCGCGCCACTGCGCTGCCAGAATCAGCACGGGAATGTTGGCCGTTGCAGGTTCCGCCTTGAGCGCAGCGATGATGTCCGGACCATTGAGAACGGGCATCACGTAGTCGAGGATGATGAGATCGGGTGGCTGGCGGAGGATAGCTTCCAGTGCCAGTTCGCCATCAGTTGCACCGCTGACGGTATGACCACGGCGATGCAGACGAAAGCTGATCAGGTCGATCACCAGCTGGTCATCGTCGGCGATGAAGATATTGGCCATGGTGTGCGCTTCCTGATGAAGTTTCCGCTATACAGGTAACGCGGAACGGTTGGGCGCGAGTATAGCCAGACGGTCTGCGGTTGGGAACACTGGTCGGGGCGCGGCAGTTTGACCGCGCGCGCCCCGGCAATGCATCAGAGCGAGCGGATGGCAGGGCCGATGTAGAGGGCGCTGGGACGCATGATCTTGTTGTCCAGGCGAGACTCGAGGAAATGCGCGAGCCAGCCCACGCTGCGTGCCATGGCGAAACCTGCTGTGAAGTAAGTGGCAGGGATGCCGATGGCGAGATTCACGGGGCCTTTGTAGAACTCGAGGTTGGCCCAGACTTCCTTGCCCTTCTTCTGCATCTCGGCGTTGAACTCTTTCTCGATTTCCTTGAGCGTCAGGAACACGTTTTCGAAGTCGGTGCCCTTACAGAGTTTTTCAGCCATTGGCTTGAGAATGGCGGCGCGAGGATCGAGCTTGGTGTATTCACGGTGACCCATGCCCATCAGGCGGCCCTTGTTGGCCAGCAGATCCACCACGTAGGCTCTGGCATTGGCCGGTGTGCCGACCTTGATGGCCTCGTTCAGTGCGGCTTCGTCGGCACCGCCGTGCAGCGTGCCATACAGGGAGCCGACGGCAGACGACAGCGCAGACTCCACGGGTGACAGCGTACTGGCCGCCACGCGCAGGGTGAACGTACCGGCATTGAAACTATGTTCGAGCTGCAGAATCTGCAGCATTTCCAGGCAGCGGATGTGGTCAGCAGACGCATCCTTGGCGTGGAACATGGACAGGAAGTTGTCGAGGTAAGGCTTGCTGGCATTGAACACCGGCAGCTTGTCGTTCAGTTGCAGGCGACGGAAAGAGGCCAGCAGAGTCGGGATTTTGGCGACGACGGCAAGTCCGCGGTAGCCTTCCTTGTTGGTGAACGGGAGTTCCTGCGGACCCTTCGGCGTGGTATCGAGCACGGGAATCATGGACTGCAGCATACGCATGGTGTGCAGCTGACGCGGCAGGGCGGCTAAAATGTTGAGTTCGCTGTCACTCAGTTCGCCATTGGCCTGCAGGTATTTTTCCAGCTGCTGTTCCTGCTCCGCTGTTGCCAGTTCGCCGAACAGGACCAGCCACACGACGCGGGTGAAGCTGAGAGTCACGAGTTGTTCTATGGTATAGCCGCGATAACTGAGACGGCCCAGGTCGCCTTCGACATTACTGATACTGGTCTGATCTGCGATGACGTCTTCGAGGCCCTTGGAGAATTGCACTGACATGATGTGTACCTTGCCTTGGATTTGTTCTTGGGATTTGCTTTTGAATTATTCTGGCAAACTGCCTCGCCGCGCAAGTAAAAGCAGCACGCAGGTGAATTGATGTGGGTCGTATTATAGAAATGGCAATTTTGAGGGTAAAATTAGCT